>MDSZ01012652.1_pt1 | contig 15351 bp, 11 predicted proteins | sample 811201 | NCBI WGS metagenome assembly MDSZ01 (sample SAMN05326647, study PRJNA326480) | marine metagenome | isolation source: seawater | place: Indian Ocean: North | collected 2010
GTCGTGTTTTTTTGGGGAGAGAAAAAGGGAAGGAAGAAAGAAAGAAAGAAAGAAAGAAAGAAAGAAAGAAAGAAAGAAAGAAAGAAAGAGAGAGAGAGAGAGAGGTGTCTCTCAGTTTAGGGTTTCTAAACCCTAATAAAAGAGCACACGTTGCACACCAAAAAAGAGATCTCCATTCTTCCTCTCTCTTTTCTTTCACCTCCCTTCACTCTTTGTCTTTAAGCTTTGTCACACTATGGTGGAGGCAAAAGCGCCGAAAAGCGGAAACGACGACGACGTCTTCGTCGCGACTGGAAGAAGAACGGCGAGAGACAGAGCGTGGGGCGTCATCTTTGGCATCGGTGCGTTGTTTTCGGTCTCGAATCATTTTTTTTTGTGTCCAATTCGCGTTCCTCCCGCGGGCGTTTGAGATTGGATGAAATTGGATTCATTTTCTCTCTCTCTCTCTTTCTAACAACAACGCGGTGATTGTCGTCTAACCTCTTTTCTTCGCGATGATGAAAAACAAAAAAAAAAACGCAAACAGTGCTCCTCTCGACGCTTTTAATCGGGGGAATCAACTACACCGCGTACGTCGACGCGCAGAAGAACGGCGTCCCGACGCCATCGGAGATGGAGTTTGGCCAAGCGTGTTCGGGCCCTTTATTCCAAGCGAAGTTGGAAGCGAATAACGAGAGATACAAGGCGGCGAACTCGATGACGCCGTCGTCGTCTGGGACGTATAGCAGACGAAGATTGATGGATGATGATAGCAAAAGGAGTAGAAGAAGAGAAAGTTTAGGACCGGACGGTCCGGATGCCCCGAAGACGATTGCGACGACGACGACGATTCCGCGTTTGGGAGTGAGCGAATCGACGAAGAAGAACAACGCGCACTTAGCGGCGAAGGAAATCATGTTCAATTCTGAGCAGCCGTTCGACGTGACCGTGGTGATTAACGCCGCGTTGTGGTGCGCAGGGATCTCGTTGGTGGTATCCATCCTTTTGGGTGTGTTTATCGTGTTCATGTTTCGGACGTGCGCGCATAAAACGGTGTGGGGGATTATTTATTTCAAAATTTTCTCGCTCTTTGGGATGGCGATGGGGATGTTAAGTATGGGAAGCATGGAAGGCTTTATCACGTTCACGTTGATTGGTTTGCTAACCTGGTTTGTCTATTGGTTGTGGACGGACGAGTTGAACGTCGTCGCTTCCATGCTCGCGGTCAGTTCGCAAGCGTTGAAAGATAATCCGGGTATTCTTGGATGCGTCTTGTCTTTACAATTCGCCGTTTTAGCGTTTGTGGTTCCAGTGATTGGTTTCATTTATATCGCGCTGTTAGGTGGCGCACCGGATGTGAACCCGAAAGCGATCTATCAAAACTCGTCGACGTTAGCGTGTGCGGATTACGTCGGGCGACCAGTAAACTGTTGCGCGACGACACCGGGCGCATGGGTCGCTTGGTACGAAGCGCTGGCCATCATTGCCATAATCTGGTCGTTCGCATTCGCTTTAGAGGCGAGAATGTACGTCATTGGCGGCACCGTCTGTCAATGGTACTTCGCCCCAAGAGGAAGCACGCAGTTTAAAGGCTTCACGTGGACCTCCACTAAACACGCTTTAGGCCCATCCTTTGGCACAGTCTCCTTCGGCTCGGCCATCATGACCGCGGTCGAAATGATGCGTCAAGCTATGGACCGCGCGAGAGAAGAAAACGAACAAAATTTGTTGCTCTGCATGGTCCAATCCTGCCTGGAATGCATTTGGCAATTTATCGAGTACCTCTCTAAATTTGCCATGCTCCAAGCGTCGATGACCGGCGAAGCCTTTTGCGACGCGGCAAGTTCCATCTTCGACATACTCCAACGCAACTTCCTCTTAGCGTATGGGACCTACGCCTTCCCTTCCATGATATTACAAATCATGTCCATAGTCCTCGCGATGGTCGCAGCCGCTGGTTCCTTCGCCGTCACCTACGGGATGTTTGAAATTCAAGAAGAAGTCATGGCTACTGGTTACGCGCTCGTTTGCGCGTTAATCACCGGTTTCGTCGTCTGGTGTTCTTTGAGTTACTTTACCATGATTCTCGTCAACACCACCGACGCCGTTTTCGTCTGCTACGCCAAAGATAAAGACAGAAACGAAATTCACCACGAAGAGATGCACTCGGTCTTTGAAAACGCCGTGAGGAGAAGACAAGAGGCGAGAGGAGAAATCGTCAGACAGCCGGCTGGACCTTACGCGTATGGAGCTGGGAATCCAGTCGCGAATAAATCGTATTAGAATGAATTAATTTGTAATATAACACCACTGCTCTTTACTACCACCCTCTGTACTACATGTATACGTACGCCCGCCCGGAAAGTTGCGCGAACGCGTCCCGCGCGGACGTCTTCTTCTTCTTCTTCTCTTTCGGTACAAAGAAAGAGTCCCTTCCTTTTCCCCAAAAATCATCTCCATTAAAATAAATGCAAAACGTTCTACGTGCGGTTCATTTCCTTCCCGCGAGTGCGTACCACGCGATGACGCGTTGGTGAGAGCAGCAGGAGCAGCAGTGGCAGTGCGGAGGGAAGGATGAGCGCGTCCACTTCGACCTCTCGCAAGCTCTTTTATCGCGTCCTTTCCGTGTACGCGGTCTCGGAGACGGTGTCGTTCGCTCGTCACCAAAAGCGCATTTACGACATGGAAAACGCCCCGAGAAGAGTCTTGGATCCGTCCATCGACCTGAAGAAACACTTGAAATGGTTCGCGAAAGAACTGAAAGCGCAGCCGAATCCGAAGCAGCTGTTCGAAGATTTATTCAACGACGCGGAGATCGAAACCATTCCAAGGAACAGAGCGGTGTATGCTCTCTGTTTTTTCATGACGGCGAAAGAGTCTTGGGAGTACGAGACAAACACGTACCCGAGGCAGGTAATCGAAGCCGCAGATAACATATTGATGAACATGGAGGAAAGGGAAAAAGGGTTGAGGTTTGCGAAAAATGTCCCTGCGTGGCCGGCGATGCCAGAAGATGATCGGAAATCGGGGAGCGGCGGCGTGGCGAACGCGTTACTAGAGAGAGCGTTTGGCGCGAATAATTCGGCCTTTCGAGCCTTAGGATATCGAGAGAAAGGACCGAAGAAACATAAACATGCTTCGACAATAACGTCGGATGAGAATCACCCGGAGTTTGTAAGGCCAAACACGTACGAAATTACGGCATTTTACAAACCTTTGTTGTTACAAGCGTTCATCGCGTGGAATAGGAGACGGTGGAATCAAGCGTTACGAGAAGGTGGCTTCGTGGAGTTGCCTCCAGATGAGAAGACCGGGGTGGTGTTGTGGACGAGAGAAGCTTCAGAAGAAAGTTGGTCGAATGACGCTAATGCCGACGATACTGACAATACGAAGAAGTCTAAGAATAAAAAAACGCGGAATCCAAATAGACACGTGCCGGTTGTTTTCATGCACGGCCTCGGCGTTGGCATCGGGCCGTATTCGAGTTGGATTATAGAGAAATTGCCGAACGATAGAACGATTTTGTGTCCAGAGTGGCCGAATATTTCCTATGGGATCGAACGAGGCCACGAGTATCCGACGCCGAGGGAATTGGCACAATTTTTGAGAACATCGGTGGAAAACGCGATTAAGAAGGTGAAAAACAAAACGACGTTAGCGGCGAGTGAAATCGAATGCGATTGCATCGGGCACAGCTATGGCACGGTCGTTTTAACCGGGTTTCGTAAGTACTATCGAGACGTCGTGCGTCGTTCAGTATTCATTGATCCTGTGTGTTTTGTTCCTTCGTTTGGGCGGTACTTGAAATACGCCTTTGAGGAACATTTACACGCGTGGTTTCAATTTTCCTCGTACATCCGAACGAAAATAAAAAACCCAGACGAACCTATGGATTTTATGAACGTGTTTATGTCCACGTGGTTTGTCAAAGGCGATCCATCCACTCAACATTTAATGAAGCGTTTATTGTTCCCGCAAGAAAGTTGGGAACGAGGTCCTTTAGATGAACGCGATTGTCTCGTCTTGAGCGGCAAAGACGAAATCGTGCCGAGTGAGGATATTCAAAAGACGTTCCAGAAGAAGTGGCCGAAAACGACGATTTTGTATCAAGGACAGTGGCAACACGGCGGATTTTTGTTAGAAGAGGATCCAGAGAAGGTGAACGAGGAGTTGTTGAAGTTTATTGAGAGAGGCAGGGAGGAGGACGAAACTCTTCCCACGTCGCAGCCGCGAACGAATAAGATGTAGAAGTGGTGATAGTGATAGTAAAAGTACCATGGTACCAGCAATTGTAGAGATTTAAATATATAGTTACAACATTATTTTACTTGCGTTGCAGTTTCAACAGTTTCTGTTGGGCAATCTTTGCGTTTCTTCGTTCCATCGCAGACATCGTGGATATGGATTTTGCTCGCACTTTAGGCGCTGCTTTCGCCGCCTTTATTTTTCTCACATCATCATCATCATCATCATCGTTAGTATTGTTTTTCCTTTTTCGATTAGTAACGTGCATGAAACATCCTACGTCGTGATCATCCACCATCCCAACGCTTTGCATCAACGCGTGCATCGTTGTCGCTCCGACAAAACTAAACTCTTTTGACTTCAATGCTTCACTCAACGCTTCGCTCTCTTTCGTCTTCGTTTCGTACGGTTCGCCCGGTTTCCTCCCATCTCTTCCATCTTCTCTCGCAAACGACCACATAAATTCGCTAAACTTCTTTTCGCCCTTTTCGCCTTTGCCGAAATGTTTTATCAACGCTTTCGCGTTGTTAATCGTCGATTGGATCTTTCCTCGATGGTTCACGAGTCCTTTTCCTAGGAGATCCTCGACGTCTAAATCGACCATTTTTTCCGCGTCGAACTCGTAAAACGCCTCGCGATAATGCTCTCGTTTCTTCAGTATCGTGATCCAGGACAGTCCGGACTGGTGCCCTTCCAGGCACACTTTTTCGAAGAGTTTTCGTCCCGAGCGTTGTTCGCGTCCCCACTCCTCGTCGTGGTACTTTCGATACGTATCGTCCTTCGAGCACCAGTGGCATCTCGTCACAAAGCGCTTCTTTTCCTCCTCCGTCTCGTCGTCAAAGCCCGATGAATCGGTCGCCATCATCAAAGTCGACGCGCGAATACTCGTCGTTCTGCGCTGCTGCTCGAAGAAGACAAAGTTGGCTCCTAAACGAGTCGTCGTCGTCGTCGTCGTCCGCGCAAAACCGATTCTGGTTGGGCGCATATGATATGGAAGTACAGTGAAGAGACACTTTTAGTGCTTTAAAAAGTTCGTTACAAAAAGGATTCCATTGGAAATTCGACCGCCAAATCACTTTTCTTCCGTCCCGTCAAAAACGAACGCGAAGAAGTGCGTGCGACGAGAAAACGATGACGACGACGACGGCGGCGGCGGTATTCTGTTCTCCAACCACCACCGCCGCGACCACCAACGCGGCGAGGAAGATGATGATGTCGTCGCCAACGCGTTGCGCCGTTGGTGGTGTTTCCTGTCGTCCTCGAAAAGGGACGACGACGACGACGACGACGACGACGAGAGTTCTCTGTCGTTTTGGATTGGGACGTCGTTCGACGCCGCTCGAAAAGGGGCGTGCGAGCGATGGTGGACGACGAGGACGATGCGCGTCCGAACGGTTAGTCGCGTCGTCGTCGTCGTCTGAGTCGTCGTCCCTGAGTGCCGATGGGAAAGAGACGAACGTTTTATTGAGCCAAATATTAGCCGGGGTGACAGTATCGCTCGCGATGGTGCCAGAGAGCTTGTCGTTCACCTTTGTCGCGGGCGTCTCGCCCATAGTCGGATTACACGCCGCGGGTCTCATGGGGTTGACGTGCGCAATTTTCAACGCGCAACCGGGAGTCATATCGGGTGCCGCGGGCGCGACAGCGGTCGTTATTGCACCTTTAGTGAGTCAAAAAGGCGTAGAGTACTTGTTCGCGTGTTGCGTATTGTGCGGCGGAATCCAAGTTATTGCCGGCGTTTTACGGCTCGGGAAGTTCATTCGATTGGTGCCGCAACCTGTCATGCTTGGTTTCGTCAACGGTTTAGCTATTGTGATTGGCAAGAGTCAGTTGGAACATTTTCACGGGTTGAGTGGGGCTGCGTTGGGTGTTACTGTTGGTTTGACGGCGGTAACCATGGCTTTGATTAAATTGATTCCAAAGTACGTGACGAAGAAAGTACCATCGCCGTTGATGGCGATTGCCAGTTTGACCGCGTTGACGCAAGTTTTCAGTGCACAGCTTGATGTTAAAACGATTGGAGATATCTCGAGCGTGGCAGGTTCGTTGCCGCAATTTTCGATTCCGAACGTCCCAGTGAGTTTGGAAACGTTGCTTGTGATTGCGCCGTACGCGATATCGGTCGCCGCGGTCGGTTTGATTGAAACATTATTGACGCAACAGTTGGTGGACGATATCGTCGAGGAACGCACGGCAACACACACTGAATGCATCGCGCAAGGGTTAGGGAACATCGCCAATGGTTTCTTTTCTGGCATGGGCGGATGCGCTATGATCGGGCAAAGTCTCCTTAATGTAAACAGTGGCGGTCGCACGAGAGTTTCTGGCATCGTGTGCGCTTCGGCGATTTTCTCATACGTGTTGTTTGGCGCTTCGTTCATTCAAAAGATTCCTTTAGCCGCGTTAGCGGGCACGATGTTGTGCTTAGTTTTGGATATTTTCGATTTTACGAGTTTCAAACGAATCGCGAGAATTCCCAAGACAGACGCGACTGTTTTAATCGGCGTGACCCTCGTAACGGTTTTAACCAACTTAGCCGTGGCTGTCTTTGCCGGCGTCATTTTGAGCGCTTTAGGTTTTGCGTGGAAATCAAGTCAACGCATCGATGCGGTGCGTGTTCTAGGCACTGCCAAAGATGGCAGCGAAGAGGCTATTTATTATTTGTACGGTCCACTCTTCTTCGGTTCCGTGCAGAATTTCTTTGAGAAGATCAGCGTCAGAAAAGAATCGGTGAATAACGTCGTCTTAGATTTCGCGCACTCGAAAGTTTGGGATTCGAGTGCATTGGTGGCAATCGATGAGCTCACTGAAAAGTTTCGACGTGAAAACGTCCGCGTGAGGTTGAGACACTTGTCGCCGGATTGTACGAAGTTATTGAAAAAAGCTGCTGATTTGATAGAAGTCTCTGTGGACGAAGATCCAGTGTACGCAGTCGCGACGGATTATATGCCAGAGGTTTTACCCGCGATCACGGACGAATTGCAAGAGAAGAAATTTAAAGGCGAACATATGTGGGATATAGGTGCCAAAAAAAAAGGTACGTGGTCCGATAACTAATTAAACGTGTTGAATGTTGCGTGTTGTTTAAGTTTGTGTGTGTATGTACCACGGTACCATACCATACATAGTATTATATCAGTCATTCATTCTGCGAATGAATGCGTCTAAACTCGGTTTGCGTCCTAAAAAGTTTTCAAGCATTGCATCGCCGTCGATGGTCGCGCAAGGCGATAAAATACACTCTCTGTATTTCTTCCCTAAGGATTCATCTAAAACACCTACTTTTGAGTTTTCAAATTCGGCGAATAAATCCGCCGCGAATGCTTCCGACCAAAGATACCCGAAATAGCCCGCGTCATATCCCATCATCGGGTGAAACCAAGAGGCGACCGGAAACGCATTTTCGATGTAATCGATACCGCTCATATCTTTCGTCATTTCGTTGTATAACTGTTTCGCATCAAGATCTTTGCGTCCGTTGTATTCGTACAAAGGTCCTTCCGAGCTGTGTATTAGTAAATCGTACATGGCCATCGAAATGAATCGACAGCGATTATATCCGTCCATGGCAAATCGCGACTTCGAGAGCTTTTCAATTTCATCTTCTGGTAACGCCTGATTTGTTTCGTTATGATTCGATAGCGTTTCCAAGACTTCTTTGCGCCAGACGAAGTTTTCCAACATCATCGACGGTACCTCCAAGAAATCTTGTTCGACGCCTCCCGGCCACGGCACGGCAGACCACGCCCAAGCTTGCATGGAATGTCTGGATTTAGTCAGCACGCAGTGCATCACGTGTCCAAACTCGTGGAAAAACGTTTCTACTTCGCGAAACCTCAACAAACTCGGTTTGGATGGATCTGTCGAGCGGGACAAATTGCCTATGTTCACGCATGCTGGAGGCACTTCGATGTCGCCGTCGCTCACAAAAGACGGTCGAAGCGGGTAGACGCACTGATGAGAATACTTTCCCTCCCGAGGGAATAAGTCTAAATAGAAGTATCCCGCTGCTTTGGATGTATCTTCGTTCGCGTAGACTGCGTAACACTCGACTTCTTCGTGCCACACGCGAGCGTCGATTTGCTTCTCAAAGGTCACGTTCAACAACTTCTCGTACGTCGATAAAATCGCGTCACGAGTGTGTTCCAACGGGAAATAATCACGTATCTTTCCTTCGTCTACGCCTAACGTAGCTTTGTACGCGCGAGCGTAATACGAAACGTCCCAAGGTTCGATTTTCGTGCACTCTTCGCCTTCTTCTTTGCGTTTCAACTCTAACAAAATTTCCATGTCTTTCTTTAAACGCGCTTTCGATCTATCTAAAATGTCTCGCAAAAACGCCATCGCTTTCTCGGGCGTTTGGGCCATTTTCGGTTCGAGAACGTATGACGCGTGATTTTTAAACCCTAATAATTGTGCCGTTTCGTGGCGTAATTTTACCGTCTGTAAAAACAAATCCGTGTTCTCGTCTTGACACTGCGTCGCTTTCACGCGCACCAACTTTTCTCGACTTTTCGGGTTACCACAGAATTGTAAAATAGGCATCACGTCTGGCGCTTTTAGCGTCACTTTCAACTTACCAGACGTCTCGTCTCTTTTATACTGTTTCAAATCCGGCACACCAGTTAACTCGTCTTCCTCGAATAAAACAAACGTCTGGTCTTCGTTAATGTTCGAACTAAACGTAGAGCACAAACTTTCAATCTTGGCCATGTTCGCGCTAATCTTCTTTTGGTTCGCGTTCCCCGTGCCTTTCCTTTTAAACTCATCAATGACTTTCTTCGCGAATTTCCTGTCTTCACCTATAACGCTGCTACTATTATCGCTGCTACTGTTCTCGATTCCGTCTTCTAAGACTTCCAACAACTTTGCTCTTGAAAACGTCGCGTCGAAGAGCGCGCTTTTCAATCTGAACACACAAACGCGCGAAGAACGCGAGAACGAAAGAAAGAACACAGAACGGTGAGTAAACGAGCGCAATCATCGCAAAGGACGCAAAAAATACTCGTTGAGACGCGATTCATTGTTTGATGTACCTGTCTTTCGCGTTTGCGCTCTCTTTCCTCACCTCTACACTCGCGTGCGTCATGCTTGGCAGCGTCACTCGCGCGCTCATTTCGCTCGCTTTTCCGAGCGCTTTCGAAAAAGTCGCGAACGTGTTCTCCCACGTTCGTTTCTCCCGCGGTAACGCCTCGATGGATTCGATGGCGAGGAAATAGGAAGAGGTGATTTCCTTTTCGATGGTTTCGATATCTTCCCTTGAAATGTTGGGGGAAAACGAAGGAATCATCGTCGTCGTCGTCGTCGTCGTCGTCGTCGTCGTCGTCGTCGTCGTCGCGTCTTCTTCTCGTAGAGCGAACGACCGATTCCCAGAGGTGCGCGTGCGATGCTTCAACAGAGGCGAGGATCCAATCGGTTTTGAAGAGAAGAAGTGACTCGCGCTCTTCATTTGGTGGTGGTGACACGAAGCGCCAAAGTAGTTTTAAATTTGTGATGACTTTTACTAGAACCTTACAATACCAACTACAAAAATGTTCCCGCATACGTCGGGCGTCTCCTACTCATTATTACTTGCTAGAATCTCTCTATCTCTTTCTCTCTGTCTACATATAAAAATAGATATTCTACATGTACTTCACCAGTCCTTTCCAAAACTTCGGGTTGTTTCTCAAATTGTGGCAGAAGTACCCGATGTGTTCTCTCGAGTCCTCTGGGAATTCATCCACCCACTCCTCTCTCTTGGCGTCGAGAACAGCCTGTTCGTCTTTCACTCGCTGTTCGGCGTGTTGCACGGCTAACTTTTTTTTGGCTTTCCGGGACATGAAGAAGCGATACTTCTTCCCCTTCTTATTGGTGGTCGAAGCTTCCACGTCGGTCGCGTGAGAGGATGTAGAGTTCGCCTCGTCCTCATCCGAGTGATAATAGTTGAACTCGTTCGCGCTTTCCGTATCTGAAGGCACTTCGTGAACCAGTAAGCTTTCGCTTTCGTTCGCGATAAGAGTTTTGCCTCCACTTCCTCCTTCTAAGCCGACTTTTCCTTTATTCTTCTTCTTCTTCTCTTTCCGATTGATTGCGTCGTAATATAAGTTAATCAGTAAAATAATAATCTCTAAACCGTGCCCAACTAACGGCGGAGCCCAGGTACTCGGGCTTTCGTGCATTTGCGCTTTTTGGATGCATGCGCCTAAACCACCCGCGATAGATAACGCTAAACGCACGTACGACATGCTCCCACTCCCTTGGTATTTCCACGACTCCCAAACTTGCGGTAGATATCTAGTTGCCTCTAAAACTCCGTTCAACAACCCCAAAGCTACGGCGTACGATTCAAATTCCGTACACCCGTGCCAGATGACCATTCGTACAACCGGCGCCGCTAACGCTAAGCACGGAATTCCGTGCGCAAACCACCCCATCCATGCTATTTTTTTCTCCGTCACGAGTCTTCCCATGAACATTTTCTTCCTATCCGAACAGTAACTCGCGGCTAAAGGATACAACGGAAACCACAACAAAGTATACACTAACGTGTAATACAACGTCAACATGCTCGTCTCGCACCGTTCGATCGTGTATTCCATCTCCTGTCGTACGCAGAACTTAATCTGATCGAAATGTAATATGAACACGTTCAACGACGCGCTCCAACACGATACGTTCAACAGAGCTAAACTGGACATTGACAAACCATCTGCGTTGCCTAAGATGATCAACTTGATGTATTGCGGTATCGCGCCGATGACGACGGCCGAGATGAAGATGAACATAACTATTAAAAGAAGAAGAAGAGAAAAAAGGTGCATTGCGAGCGGTCAGTGCACGGACTGCATAATAAACACGCGATTTGCGCGAAGAAGAGGACAAAAAAATTAAAACGATGTGCCCACGTAAACACTCACTTGCCATGGCCCCGACGGGGGTTTCTTCAACCGGTTTCACGAAACATTGCGAATTGGGAGTTTGGAACATCGTGTCGTGATTGACGTCGTATCTTTGCGTGTGTCCCGTGGCGTTTAACGCGGCCACGACGTGTGAGCTCAGGTCAACGTTACCGAACGGGTCTTTCGGCATCGAAGAAGAGCGGTGGTGCGCTCCACCGAGGTGCGGCGTCGACGCGTCTCCACGAAGAAGAGCATCAAAGCCGGGGCCCACGTGATGATGATTTTGAGAAGAATACGAAGAAGAAGAAGAAGAAGAAGAATACTGGTCGTACCCGTACCCGAGATTGGGCAGGTTATACGCGTACACCATCGAGCGTTTGCAACGTCGTCGTCGTCGTCGTCGTTATTATTATTATTATTATTATTATTCCTCTCGCGTCTCTCTCTTTCTCTCCTTCTTCGATGTGATGATGATGATGTGTGTTTCCAATCCGCGTCCCAGAGGAGGTTCAACTAAAACCCTAAATAACTAAAACCCTAAATTGAAGACGTAAAAGTTTTCTCCTTCCCTTTGTGGAAAAGGAGAGAGAGAAGAGATTCCCCACACATATAGGAGTAGTAGAGTTGCTGCGCGCTTCCAAACGCGGACGCATGCGCCGAGGCTTTACTACGACGACGGCGACGATATCGAGGACGTCCTTTTTGGGAGGAGGAAGAAGAAGAGGAGGAGGAGGAGGACAAAAGTCGAGGCACACGAAGAACACCCTTTCTTTTTTTCCCCAAAAGCGCTTTTGGGGGACGACGACTTTGATGATGATGCGGTCCGGTGGGAACGTTGGACGACGACGCCAAGACGACGACTTTGACGACGACGCTTCGACGACGAACGGGGAGACGATGAGAACGCCGCCGCCGCCGCCGCCGCGAGAAAAATGCGGCAATAATAAAGAGAAGAAAGAGGCGTTGAGACGGGAAATGAGAACGCGATTACAGCAGCACTTTCCCAAAGACAAGACTTATAGTACTACTCCCGCGGAGAAGAAGAGTAGTTTCGATGACGAGGTGTCGAGGAGGATGGCAAAAGCATCGCGTCTCGCGTGCGATAAAGTTGTAGCGTTGGACGCGTTCAAGAACGCAAAGACGATGTGCGTGTACATCGCGCATCCAAAGTTACGCGAGGTGGATTGCTCGTCGCTGATTCGCGAGGCGTTGAGAGACGACGGGAAGAAAGTGTTCGTGCCCATAGTGGACGATAGGAACTCGAACGTTCGATTTTTACGCGTGCGAGATCCCGTAGAAAAGGACTTGGAAAAACGAACGATGGGGATCATGGAACCGACGGAAATCGATTGGAGGACGAACGAGAAAAGGGAGGATTTGGCGGCGGCGAAGGAGAAGTTAGATTTAGTCATAACGCCTGGGTTAGCGTTCGATAAAACGTGTAAAAGGCTAGGACGAGGTGGAGGATACTACGATAAGTTTTTGAGTCAAGGTAAAGGGAAGGAAGCCGTGAAAGTAGGACTCGCGTTCGACGCGCAAATACTTCGCGAAGAAGACGGCGCGATGCCGCTCGACCCGTGGGACGTCGTCTTGGACGTCGTCGTATCTGAGAGTCACGTGCATCATAAAGAATAGAACTATAGACATTTAGAAGACGTAGTAAGCAAGCTGTGCGGTGTACACAACTGACGTATTTACACGCGTGAGAAAGTGTGCGTCCGACTTTTTTTTTCTTCTCTCGCGTTGTTTTTTGACATTTTTTCTTCTCTCCTTCTGTCTTTCTCCTCATTTAAGTCGCGCGCGCATGGCCATCGACACCCCGTTCGTGTACCAAAAGTCCAACAAGAAAAGACTGCCTCGAGACGGCGCGGATATTTGCGAAATCAAGTGCAAAGCTTTGGCGTGCAACATTCAAAAGTGCATAGCGAGCTTACCCAATTTCAAGTCGCGAGTCAGCAGTTCGAGCGTGGACTTCGAGCTCTGTCGTAACGTCATCGACCGATACGACAAGTGCTGCGAGACGTGGCGGGAGAGAGAGAAGAAAGGAGAAACGTGAGAAACGAGGCACCCACCGGTGGATGCAGATGCACGCACGCGCACACGCGGGCGCACGCGCGGAGAGAAAGCGTTGATTGAGGGTGTGGTTCGAGCCTCTCTCTTGGTTTTGGATAGAGACGCGAGAGAAGAAGAAGAGGAAGAAGAAGAAGAGGAGGAGAACGAAGGCGCGAATCAGAACATGTCATTTTACAACCGAGACAAGTTCCAAGCGACGAAATTCTGGGTCGACAAATACGAAGAGGAAGCCTCGAAGAACTGGGACCGGTTTTATAAGACGCACAAAGGGAACTTCTTCAACGACCGGCAATGGTTTTACCGCGAGTTTCCCGAGTGTTTTCGGAAACCAGAGTGGAGAGAGACGGAAGAGCCGATGCCGGAAAACATCGAAGTGGACGAGTTCGATACGACGACGGCAGAACCGAGCGAAGTCATGAAAAGCCAAGAGAGTGGTTCGGTGGTGAAACCGTTGCCGGACGAAAATAGAGTGTATTTAGAGCTGGGGTGTGGGGTCGGGAATTCGGCTTTTCCGATTATTAAGAACGATCCTACCGCGGTGGTGTATTGTTGTGATTATTCCGCGAACGCGATAGAAGTTTTGAGGAAACGGAAAGAGGAAACGTTATCAAAAGAAGATCAGATGAGGATAAGAGAGTTTGTGTGTGACATTACCAAAGAAGACGTGTGCGAGAAAGGAGACGTGCCGAAAAACGGCGTAGACATTTGCACGTGCGTTTTCGTTCTGTCGGCGCTGAGTCCAGAAACGGTGAAAAATGCCATCGAAAACATCGCAAACGCGTTGAAAATTGGAGGTCGGGGTCGATGTTTAGTTCGGGATTACGCGGTTGGTGATTTAGCGGAGGTTCGATTCGAAAATGCGCGAAGGGACGGGCAGAAATTGGGCGATCATTTTTACGTGCGAAGCGATCGAACGCGGTCGATTTTTTTTAGCAACGAAGGTTTAGTGGAGGATTTTTGTGGAGGTGAAGAGAAGCGATTTTCGTTGATGGAATGCACGAAGTTTGCTCGCGTTATCAAAAATAGGAAAGACGATACGGAGATGCGCAGAAGATGGATACAAATGTCCGTCGTTAGAAACTAGTAGTTCATACGCAAAAGATTTTTTTTAACAGGGTGGTGTATACTAATTTTAGTTATAGTTGACTTTTACTTTGGAGTAAATAAGATAGTACGTAGCTAGTGTGACGATAATACTACTATTACGCGCTCAAAAATCCTTTCTGTTCCAAAATCTTTACCATTTCTAACGCCATCTCTCTCGGCGGCGCCAATATCCCGTCTTCCCCGGCAACCTTCATTTCAATCTCCGCGTTTTCCGGCTCCTCGTACGGATCGTCGATACCGGTGAACCCTTTAATCTTCCCAGCTCTGGCAGCCTTATACAAACCTTTCGGGTCTCTTTCCTCGCACACGCTCAACGGAATTTTCATGTACACCTCGAGAAATTTATCCCCGACGCGTTCTCGAACTTTCAAGCGGTCTCTCTTATACGGCGAAATAAACGACACCAACGTAATCATCCCGGCGTCCGCGAACAACTTGGAAACCTCGCCAATTCGGCGAATGTTTTCTTCGCGATCGTCCGCCGTGAAACCCAAGTTCGAGTTCAATCCGTGTCGGATGTTATCCCCGTCCAACGTGACCACTTTGTTCCCTCTTTTGAACAACTCGTGTTCGAGCGTATACGCGACGGTGGATTTCCCGGATCCTGACAATCCCGTAAACCACAACACGCACCCTTTTTGCCCCATGGTTTTCTCCCGAGTCGTTTGGTCGACGGACCCTTCGTGCCACTTGATGTTCGTGGAGTCGCCGACTTTGTACGCGTCCACTTTTTCCTCCGCGCGTGCGGAGCTGGTAAACGCGGTCACGCGCCCCCACGCGGAGGACGATGATCCCGCCACACACATCGCGTCTCCCCGCTGTTGTTGCTGCGCCGCGCGAAGAAGGACATCTGCTTTTTTTTTTATCCAAAAGAAGAAGAGAACAACAAAAAGTGATGAATCTTCGTCTTCGAACAACGCGCTTTTCTTTCGAGAGGAGGAGGAGGAGGCTCACAAAACTCGGTCGTCAAAAAAGTCATCGTCAAAGTCGTCGTCGTTGGTGGTGGTGGTGGTTTCGGTGCCATCTCGAGGAGATCAAAGAGACCACATTGCGAGGAGGAGGAGGA
>MDSZ01039472.1_pt1 | contig 15351 bp, 13 predicted proteins | sample 811201 | NCBI WGS metagenome assembly MDSZ01 (sample SAMN05326647, study PRJNA326480) | marine metagenome | isolation source: seawater | place: Indian Ocean: North | collected 2010
AAAAAAAAAAGAACTTTTTATTTCTAGAGATAGATTTGGTGTAAAACCTTTATATTATCTAAGCACTAAAGAGAGATTTTATTTTGCCTCTGAGTTGAAATCTTTTATGCACATAGAAAAAAAATATGTTCCTGATTTTAATTACAGTAATTTAAAATATTGTAGCGAAAGTATAGTAAATGGATCCTACTATTCTACAGAGAGTACTTTTTTAAATGGTGTAAAAGAATTACCTGCGGGACATCAATTAATATTGAATTTTGAAAATAAAATTCAAATTACTAAATGGTGGTCAACAATAGATAATTTGGTGGAAGTACCAAAAAATTATAGGGAACAAAAAGAAAAATTTTTTGATTTATTTAATAATGCTTGCAATCTAAGAATGAGAAGTGATGTAAAAATTGCAACTTCGCTTAGTGGAGGTGTAGATTCGTCCTCAATAGTTGCGGCTATAAATCAAATAAAAAATTCCAATATTTTTATTGATAAAGCTCAAAATCCTCACAAAACTTTTATTCTTGATTATCAAAATGAAAAAAATAATGAGACTAAATATGCATCCTCTGTAGCTCAATTTCATAATTTAGAAGCAGAGTATGTGAAACTCGATCTAAATAGAGTTGATCCAGATCTAATAAAAAAAATAATTTATTTCCAAGAGGAAGTTACAGGCGATGATGGCCTGGGTCCTTGGAGCATTTACGAAAGTATAAAAAAAAACAATATAAAAGTATCCATAGACGGTCATGGTGGAGATGAACTACTTGCAGGCTACTCAGGATATCCAAAAATAGCTATGAAAGATTGTTCATTATTAAATATAAATAGATTATTCAAGCTTTTTAAACTTCATTTAGAAATGAATGATAAAACTTTAGAGGGAAAACATTTCATAAATATTTTAATAAATAAACTTGGCTTTAGATTTACAAAACTTTTGCAAAAAAAAAATTATGACGATAAGAAATATAATTTCCTCGAAATAGAAGATAATGAAAAAAAATTTCATTTTTCTGAAGATTTAAGCAAATTAAGTAATTTAAATAAGTCTCTCTATATTGATTATCATTTTAGAGCAATGCAAATGAACTTAAAAAAATACGATAAATTTTCTATGGCTCATGGAGTAGAATGTAGATTTCCGTTTTTAGATTGGAAATTAGCAACATTTTGTTTTTCATTACCTGAACAATCAAAAATTAGTGACGGATTTACAAAAAAAATTTTAAGAGACGTCATTAGAAATTTTTTACCTAAAAATGTAATCAATAGGGTTGCAAAAAAAGGATTTAATCCTGCTGATGAACTTTTCAACAAAACTTTAAAAAACTTTATTTTAGATACTATACAATCCCAAGAATTCAAAAATTTAGGAATTTGGAACAAACAAAAAATTAGTAAAATCTTGACTAAAAATGAAAAATTAGATTTTAAAAAAATTTTCAGAAATGTTCAAGTGTTCTATTTAATAAACTTATTTAATGAAAAAAAAAAATTAAAGAATGAATTCTAAAAAAATTATAATTGGAACTGCAAATTTTGGGATGAAATATGGATTGAGCAATAAAAATATTCATCCAAAAGAAATAAAAAAAATATTTAATTATTGTAAAAAGAATGGAATTAAAACACTAGACACTGCGCCTGGATACAAAAATGCATTTGAACATTTGAGAAAAAATGAAATTAAAAATTGGGATATAATATCTAAAATTCCTTCAATACCTAAAAATACTAAAAAAATAAGTTCTTTTATATATAAAATCTTTTTTTCAACTTTAAAAAAAATAAAAGTTTCTAAAATTCATACTATCTTAATACATGATGAAAAAGATATTTTGGATGTTGGAAGAGGAATTAAAATTGTTGAAATACTTAACAGCTTGAAAAAAGAAAAACTGGTAAAAAGAATCGGATTTTCAATTTATGATCCATATAAAGTAAAGCGTATCATAGACAATTATGACTTTGATGTATTACAATGTCCATATAATCTCTTTGATAAAAGATTAATAGATTCTGGCCTTTCAAGGTTATTGAGGATAAGAAAAATTAAAATTCATTTAAGATCAATTTTTTTGCAAGGTTTATTATTGAAAAATAAAAAAAATATTCCAATTCAGTTTAAAAATAATTATAAAATAATTAATTATTATAAATGGTTAAATAAAAATAATTTTTCTGATTTGAAGGTCTGTCTATCTGAATTAAATAAGATTGAATACGAAAAAATTGTGATCGGAATAAATGATGCGTCACAATTAAAAGAAATAATTGATTTTAAAAAATATTCCAATTATGCAACAAGAAATTTTAAAACAGAAAATTTAAATTTAATAGATCCAAGAAAGTGGAGTTGAAATAAACTATATGAAAAAAAAAATTATTCACTTATCTTCTTTCAAAAATCTTGGAGTTTTATATACAGCCTTTAATAGTTTATTTAAGTTATTAAATCAAAATTTTGATGAAATAATCATTGTGAATACCGATAACTTAAAACTATTTAAAAAAAATGAATTTAATCAATATAATCCTAGTGATAAAAAAAAATTCCCCAGGAAAGTTAAATTTTTAAATCCAAAAAGCTTCAAAGAATTAGATGAAAAATTAAATTTTAAAAATTCGATTTTAATAAATAATATAATTTCAACTTTTGAACATTATAAGATATTGCGTTTCATAAGAAAAAAAAACGTCCCACAAATTGTAGTATCTAATATTGGCAATATCCAAGGATCTGTTTTTTATTTTTGGAAAAAAAATATGAATTATTATATCCAAAAATTTTCAACTCACTTTCCCAAAAAATTAGCTGTTATTTTAGCATCAATTGGTTACTTTTCGAAAATAGATATAAGATTTACCAGTAATAAAAAACTTTTTGATAACTTTATCAAAAACAAAAAAAAAATTTTTCCTAGACCAAGCATTTATAAAGAAATGATTTTAGTTAAAAGCGTAGCATTCGATAATTTAAAGAAAAATAAATCAGTTGAAAAATATATAACACTTCTAGACTTTGAGCCAGATTATAAAGAAATGGTTGATAGTACTGGTAAACTAAATCAATCAAAGATAGATAAGCATTATTTTAATTCAATTCTTTTTTTGAAAAAAATTAGTAAAACATTTAATAAGAAAGTAGTGATTTGTATTCATCCAAAATATGATTTAAAAAAAATCTCAAAAATCTATCATGAATTTCAAGTGGTTAAATTTAAAACCAAGTATTTTATTGATAAATCTTTTGTTGTGTTATTTTATGACTCAAGTGCAATAGTTGATGCAATTGTGAAGAAAAAAAAAATTATTTCACTTAGATCAGATTTATATAAGGGTAAAAAACATATGACTGATACAATAACAGATATAATTCCTTTTAAATCATTAGATATTTCAGATACCGCATTATTTTTAAAAAAAGATAAAATTATCAAAGAATTAGATAATAAAATAAGTCTGTATGATAATTATTTAAATGATTACGCATCAAAAAATCTTAATGAAACTGGAAGTCAAAAGATTATAGATTTAATTAATTTAAGATATTTTAAAAAAAGAAATAATAATGTGATTTCAAAATGATAGACTCATCAAATAAATTTACAATTCCAAATTTAAAAAATATTGTATTTCTTGGATATTCTAAAGTTTTTGGTCAAATGCAGAATATTAATTCACAATTGAAAATTAAAGACATCATTATTACCAGCAGTGATCAAAAAAAATATTTCACAAAAGAAAAAAATGTTTTCATATTCGATAAAATAGACAACAAATTTAAAAATTTTATCAAAAAAAAATTTAATATATCGGAAACATTATTTGTAAGTATTGGTTGTAGGTGGATTTTTAAAAAAGAAATAATTGAAAACTTTTTTAAATTTAACTTAATTAATTTTCATGGAACTAGATTACCCTATGATGCAGGTGGAGGAGCTTATTCGTGGAATATTCTAAGAAATGATAGAATTAATAATTTAATTGCACACATTATTGAACCTGGAATAGATAAAGGAAAAATAATAATTAACGAAAAAAATATATTTCCATCTAACTGTAAAATACCTTTAGATTTTGAGGAATTTTATCTATTAAAACTTGTACCCTTTTATAAAAATTTCATTTCAAAATTAAAAAAAGGTTCAAAATTTTCATTAAAAGAACAAGTTGATTATATTGGAAGATATAATCCAAGATTAAGTGATAAAGTTTCTAGCTGGATAAATTGGCAACAAGACTCTTTACGATTGTACAGATTTATTAATGCATTTGATGATCCTTATTGTGGAGCAATGACAATGTTAAAGGGTCAAAAAGTTTTTATTAAAAAAGTTCATTTACATGGTGGAGAAACTAATAATCACCCATTTATGACGGGTCTGATCTCAAGACATGATAAAAAATGGCTAGTGGTAAGCACCGTGGATGAGAACATGCTATTAATAGAAACTGTTTTAAATTCTAAACAAAAAAATATAATAGACCATATTAATCCAGGAGATAGATTTTACACTCCTAATGACAAGCTAGAGTTGGCTTTATCAAAAAAAATTATTTATGATACGAAAGGTTTAAAAACAAAATAAAAGATGTTTAAAAATAAATCAATTTTAGTTACTGGTGGAACAGGTTCGTTTGGCAAAAAATTTGTAGAAATTGTATCTAAAAAATACGGTCATCAATTAAAGAAATTGATAATTTTTTCTAGAGACGAACTTAAACAGCACGAAATGTCGCTAATTTATGATATGAAAAAATATCCATTTATAAGATTTTTTATTGGAGATGTAAGAGATAAGGAAAGATTAAATAAGGCATTCAAAGATATTGATTATGTTATTCATGCAGCTGCATTAAAACAAGTCCCAACAAGTGAATATAATCCATTTGAAACAATAAAAACAAATATTTTAGGTACCCAAAATGTTGTAGATGCTTGTATGGAAAATAATGTTGAAAAATTAGTAGCGCTATCCACAGACAAAGCAAGCTCTCCTATTAACTTGTACGGAGCAACTAAATTATGTTCAGATAAACTTGTTGTAGGATCTCAAAATACTAAAGGAAATATAAATTTTACAGCTTGTGTTGTGAGGTATGGAAATGTTTTAGGAAGCCGCGGGTCTGTTTTACCTGAATTCATAAAACAAAAAAAAAATAATTTATTTACAATAACTAGCGAGGAAATGACAAGATTTAACATCTTACTTGAAGATGGAATCAAATTAGTATTGTGGAGTTTAAAAAACGCTAAAGGAGGAGAAATATTTATCCCAAAAATACCTAGCTTCAAAGTTATTGATCTTGCAAAAGCAATAGATGAAAAATGCAAGATCAGAATAATAGGAATAAGACCTGGTGAAAAACTACATGAAGAAATGATTTCTTCTTCTGAAAGTTACAACGCAGTTGATTTTGGCAAATATTTTTCAATCCTTCCTAATTTTCATGATTATTCAAGAGATGAATATATTAAGAAATATGGAGGAAAAAGGGTAAAGAAAAATTTTTCATATAATAGTTTAGAAAATAAAGATTATCTTTCTATAAGTGATTTAAAAAAACTCATTAATAATTTTAAATTTTAGTATGATACCTTATGGTCGTCAAAGTGTAGGTAGACAAGATATTAAAAACTTGAATAAAGTTTTAAAGTCTAATTGGCTGACTCAAGGTCCTTTAGTAGAAAAATTTGAGAAAGAAATTTGTAAATTTGTGGGAGCAAAATATGCTGTAGCAACAAATAGCGCGTCTAGTGCACTACATATTTCATGTTTGGCTCTTGGTTTAAAGTCAAAACAATATTTTTGGACTGTTCCAAACTCATTTGTTGCCTCTGCAAACTGTGGACTACATTGCAATGCCAAAGTTGATTTTGTCGATATAGATAAAAATACTTGGAATTTATCACCAGAGTCTTTGAGGAATAAACTTGAAAAAATTAAAGATAAAAAAAAGATGCCCAAAGTTATAATTCCAGTTCACTTTGCCGGACAATCCTCAGAACAAAAAGAGATAAAAGATTTATCAAAAAAATATAAATTTAAAATACTCGAAGATGCCTCACATTCGTTAGGTGGAACCTATAAAGGAGAAAAAATAGGAAGTTGTAAATGGTCAGATGTTACAGTTTTTAGTTTTCATCCAGTCAAAACAATTACTACAGCAGAAGGCGGTATGGCTGTAACAAACGATATAAAAATTTATAAGCAACTTTTAAAATTAAGAAATAATGGGATCACCAAAAATTTCAGTGATTTGAAAAGAAAGATAAAATCTGCATGGTATTATGAGCAACAGTCACTAGGATTTAATTATCGAATGAATGAGCTTGAAGCATCTTTAGGTCTTACTCAATTAAAAAGAATTAAAAAATTTATAAAAGAAAGAAATCTTATTTCTAAAAGATATATGTATTTACTTAAAAACATTCCACTGCAATTACCATTTATAAGGAAATATAATTATTCAACATTTCATCTGTTTGTTGTTCGATTTAAATCTAAATTATTAAAAAATTATTCTTATGATAAGTTTTTCAATCATATTAGAAAAAAAGGAGTAGGAATTAATTTACATTATTTACCAATACATCTTCAGCCATATTTTAGAAGTTTAGGGTTTAAAAAAAATTATTGTGTAAATGCTGAACAGTTTAGTAAAGAAGCAATAAGCCTTCCAATATATGTTGGTTTAAAAATTAAAGAACAAAAAAAAGTTGTAAAAATTTTAGTTGATTTAATCTCAAAAAAAACAAAATGAAAAATAAAAAAAAAATTATTTGTATTGTTCAAGCAAGATTAAACTCCACAAGATTAAAAAATAAGGTTATTTATAAATTCAAAAACAAAACAATGATAGAAATTCTATTAGAGAGATTAACCTACTCAAAATTAATAGATGATACTATCGTTGCAATACCAAAATCCGATAAAAGATTAGAAAATATATTAAAAGATAAATATAAAGTTTATCTGGGAGATGATGAAGATGTTTTAAAAAGATATTATTTAGCTGCAAAAAAATTTAAAGCTGACATAATAGTGAGAATTACTGGTGATTGTCCACTTGTAGATAGTCAAATGATTGATATAGGTTTGAAAAAATATCTAAATTCAAACTTTGATTATATTAGCAACATAAATCCCCCTACATTTCCCGATGGTTTGGACTATGAAATATTTAATTTTAAAACTCTAAAAAAAACTTATCTTAATGCTAAGTCCAAAGATGATAAAGAGCATGTAACAAAATATATTATCAAGAATTCAGAATTTAAGAAATTTAATATAGAGTCAGAGAAAGATTATTCTAATTTAAGAATAACTTTGGATTATAAGGAAGATTTAATCTTGATAAAATATATTTTGAATAAATTAAATTCTAATAAAAAATTTTACTATGGGGATATATTGAGATTGTATAAAAAAAATCAAAAACCATTTAAGATAAATTCAAAAAATTTTAGAAATCAAAAAAAAGATAAAATTAGTAAAGGTCAATCAATGTGGAACTCATCTAAAAAATACATCGCAGGAGGAAACATGCTTTTTTCTAAAAGACCTGATTGTTTTTTACCAGAAAAATGGCCATCATATTTTAAACAAACTGCAGGCTGCAAAGTGAGAGATTTAGATAATAAAGTTTATTATGATCTTTGTCATATGTCTGTTGGAACGAACACATTAGGTTATTCAAATAAGTATGTAGATCAAGAAGTGATGAAAATTGTTAAACAAGGAAACATCTCAACTTTAAATTGTCCTGAAGAGGTAATTTTAGCAAAAAAATTAATTAAACTCCATCCATGGGCTGACAAGGTTAGATTTGCAAGAACTGGCGGGGAAGCGAATGCAATCGCAATTAGACTTGCAAGAGCAAGTACAAAAAAAAATAATATAGCATTCTGTGGATACCATGGATGGCATGATTGGTATTTAGCTGCTAATTTAAAATCAAAAAATAATTTATCACAACATCTTATTAGAGGTTTAAATGTTGAGGGAGTGCCTTCTAAATTAAAAAAAACTATTTTTCCATTTATGTACAATAACTTCAAACAACTTAAAAAAATTGTTGAAAAAAACAATATTGGTATAATTAAAATGGAAGTAATGAGAAACGAGCCACCTAAAAATGATTTTCTTAAAAAGGTAAGAGCTTTAGCTGATAAAAAAAAAATAATTTTGATTTTTGATGAATGCACAACTGGATTTAGAGAAACTTTAGGAGGCCTTCATAAAAAATACAAAGTTTATCCTGATCTTCTGATTTTAGGAAAGGCAATGGGAAATGGCTATGCGATAACTTCAGTTTTAGGAAAACAGAATATTATGAATAATATTAAAAAAACTTTTATTAGCAGTACCTTTTGGACTGAAAGAATAGGATCTGCAGCAGCTTTAAAAACAATTGAAATTATGGAAAAGAAAAAATCGTGGAAGATTATTACAGAAAAGGGAAAATACATTATGAAAAATTGGTTGAAAATTGCTAAGAAAAATGAATTAAAAATTAAGGTATCAGGTTTACCTGCACTTTGTTCATTTTATTTTGAAAGTAAAAATAATAATGCTTACAAAACTTATATAACTCAAGAAATGCTAAAGCATGGTTTTTTAGCCACTAATGTTGTTTATGTATCCACTGCTCATTCTAAATCAATAATAGACAAATATTTGAAAAAAATAGACATAATATTCAAGAAAATTAAAGAGTTTGAAAATGGCAAAGATGTATACAGTCATTTAAACTCAATGCCTGCAACAGAATCATTTTCAAGATTAAATTAATTATAGTGAAAAAACTACTTTTCAATCTTTTCTTAAGGAAGTATCAAAATAGAAAGTTATTCATGATAGGCCTATCTCATATACTTTTAATGAGAAAAAATTATAAAGATATAAATAAATTACATGATGTAGATTATAAAATTTTTTCCCAGAATGGTGAAGATGGAATATTAGATTATTTATTATATCAATTGAAAATTGAAAAACCTAAATTTATTGAAATTGGGGTAGGAGACTATACTGAGTCAAACACAAGATTTATATTCGATAGATGTTCTCCAAAAGGTGCCATAATAGATTGCATAGATAATTTTGAGGAAAGGGTAAAAAAGAAAATCAATTTGTGGAGAGGAGAATTAAAAATTATTAATAATTTTGTAAATTCAGAAAATATAAATGAAATAATGAAAGATACTGATTGTACAACAGATCTTGATATTTTTAGTTTAGATATAGATGGAATAGATTATTGGATTTTAGAAAAGTTACCTAAAGATTTTAGTAAAATAGCTGTAATTGAATTTAATCCAATATTTGGGAGTAGTCTTAAAGTATCAGTTCCAAATAAAAATAATTTTGAAAGAAAAAAGTATCATTATTCAAATTTGTGTTTTGGTATGTCTTTACAGGCAGCTATAAAAATAATGGACGACAAAAATTTTTATTTTGTGGGGACAAATTTATTAAGGAATAATGCTTTTTTTATATCTAAAAATTACGATAAAGAGAAGTATTTTAATAATTTGAAAATTAACAACATTGAAAATTCTGTTGATGCAAATTTTACTGAAAGTAGGGATGTCGATGGTAATTTAAATTATCTTAATCATCAAAAAAGAATTAACGAAATTTTAGATTGCGAGGTTGTTGACTTGTCCAATAATCTAAAAAACTTAGTAAAGTTAAAAGATTTAAAATTAAAATAATTAAAAAAAATTTAAATTTTAAGGGAGATATTTTAGAGTCCATTTATTATTTTTTTTTTGCCATACATTTGAAATTTTTTTATAGTTATTTATCACTTCCCAAAAAAATTTTTCACTTATATTTACATATTTAAGGAAAAATTTAAAATCTCTCTTTGGAAATTCATGATCATATTTTTTTACTAGTCTAACACCTTCGTCTCTAGTGATATGGTTCATTCGAATGTCTTGTTGTGCGTCTCTAGAGGCACGCCCCATACCAAACTTTGCATAAGCTTGATACCAATGTATTCCATCACACATATCGTCTAAACTTGTGTATTTTGTATATGTACCAGCAGATCTTCCATCTGGGTTTGGTCTAAAACCAGTATGTTTAAATGCATAATAATAATTTTCCTGAGGTATCCATTTCTTATAATAGGACATCCAATGCATTTCAGTTTTAGATTTGATAATTAGATTGGGATCTGGCGGTTTATAAAATTTAATATCAGAACTTTGCACCTCTTTTTTTTTAAAAATTTTATTTTGTAATCCAATATCAATAAACTTGTCTACATTATTACTTTTAAAATATTGATCCTCCCATTCCTCAACACCCTCTTTTGGTAAATATTTATACTTGTCATTGCCTCCATACTCTAATTCACCATTTTCCCCATACATAATTAATTTTATCCCAAATTTAGTTGCGATGTGAAAAGCGAAACTTTTTTGACCGTAAGTAAAAGGTTGCCACATATCACCAATTAACTCAAAACAAAGTTTACTTAATTTTTTATGTATGTTTCCATTCGGTTGACCAAGTATATTTGTAAAACCAGAATCAATAAAAGACTTAAGGTTTTTTCTTCCAATATCTGTATACTCAAAGGGAGACCAGGTCACACAAAGGGGGTTCATTTTATATTTGTGCTTTAATTGATGAGCAACATAAGCACTGTCTTTTCCACCACTTCCTGGAACCACTACATCAAAACTTCCATTTCTACTTCTAAATTTGTTACAAAGTTTTATAAGTTCCTTTTCACGCTTTTCCCAATCAATTATTGAATTTTTTTCAAAAGCCCAATTGCATGCAGAACAAACACCTTCCTTATTAAAATTTGTTCTTGGTCTTTGATTTGAAACTACGCAATTTTTACAAAAAATAACTTTTTTTGGTAAATTATTATATTGTTTGTCTATCGTAAGCTTTCGCATTCAAAGATTAATAAAATTTTTTAAAAATGTTGCTCCTGCTGGACCGCTTCTTTCTGGATGAAATTGGCAGCCATACACATTTTTATAATTTATTACTGAACAAAATTTCATACCATAATAGTCAGTTTTTCCAATTATATTTTTATTATTTTTTGGCTTAGCATAATAAGAATGGCAATAATAAAAAGCACTTTTTTGTTTTATGTTTTTAAAAATTTTATTTTTTATAAAATTAACATAATTCCAACCAATGTGAGTTAATCTTTTTACTCTTTTTTCATTAAATTTAATCACACTACCTTTAAAATAACTAAAACCAGGTGTTTTATTTTTATTAAATTCATAGGAGTCTTCCATTAAATACTGCATTCCCAGGCATATCCCAAGAATTGGTTTTTCTGATAATAGAAATTCCTTTAAAGGGTAAAATAACTTCCTTTTTTTTAGATTATAAATTCCTTCTTTGAAAGCCCCAACACCTGGAATAATAATTTTTTCAGCTTTGACAATTTTTTTTGGATTGTTTGTTACAATTATTTTTGAATTCGTTTTTTCCAAAGAAGATTTAAGATTAAAAATGTTTCCTGCATCATAATTAATTATTGTTATTTCTTTTCTTTTCTTCATAAATGAGTTTTTATTTTTGATTTATTCAAATACTTTTTTAGTTTTTGAATACTTATTGGGTTGATATCTAAATTATGTAAATTAGAGTAATTTTTTTTGATAAATTCAATATTCCCAGAATCTATTTCTTTTCCCATTCTTAATTTATTGGAGTTATATGACATATATTTTGACTCTACTTTTTTAATATAATTATAATGAAACATTGACCCAATACCAACGCCATCACAATTAGAGTTTTTTACTAAATTTAAAACATCTTCTTTTGATCCTGCTCCACTACAAATTATAATTGGAACATTTGAGTATCTTGAAATTAATTTTACTAAATTGAAATCAAACCCAAAACCCGTTCCATCTCTATCAACACTACAAACAAAAATTTCTCCAACTCCAGCACCTAATAGTTCTTGACACCATTGATCTAAATTTTTATTTGATCTTTCTCGTCCGTAATCATACCAAGGTTCATATAGATCTTTACTAATCATTTTTGCCTCTATTAGACCTACAATGCTTTGAGATCCAAATTTTTTAACAGCTTTTCTTATAAAACTTAAATTTTTGATTGCACCTGTATTAATTGCAACTTTGTCTGCACCAGCTCGTAAGATTTTGTTTATATCTGATATATTGTTTATTCCACCGGAAACTGTTATTGGTATTTGAACATTTTTTGCTGAATTTTGCAAAACAGATAATAAGTTACTTCTGTCATACAAACTTGCAACCGTGTCATGAAAAAAAATTTCATCAGCTCCTTCTTTTGCATATAGTTCTGAAAAATAATTAGCATGACCTAATACTCTATTTCCCTCATAACATATTCCTTTAATTAAATTTGGTCCTTTAATATCTAATTTTGTAATTACCCGAAATAAACTAGACATTTAAGTGAAATTTTTTAATCAAGTTTTTTTTCTTTATTATATTCATGATCTCCAAATATATTCTTGATGTAGTATTTTTTTTTTCATAAACATTATTGACTTTTTTTATTTTACTTTGAAAGGATTTTGAATAAATTTTTTTTATTGAATTTTCAATTGAGTTTACGTTAAGTTTACAGTCTATAACTGACGAACTTCTTGATCTACCTTGCTGTCTATTTCCAATATTTATTGTTGCTTTTTTTAAACTTGGAACTTCTATAATGCCACTCGAAGAATTACCAATAACACCATCACTTATATTTACTAATGACAAATAATTCTCAAAACCAAGTGATTCAAAAAAAATAAAATTTGAATTTTTTTTGGTAAAGTTAATAATTTGCCTCTTTATTTCTTTTGAACCTTTATCAAAATTAGGTGAGGTTATAAAAAATTTAATATTTTTAAATTTTTTCAAAGATTTTAGTATTATATTTATATTTGAACTTTGATTAGTTTTTAAATATGTTTCGGGATGATACGTGAAAACAAGATTTTTTTTAAAAAGCTTTGTTTTCAAATTTTTTTCAATTTGTTTTTTATTATAAAATTTTATTTTTTTGATGGAGTCAACGTTTAAAGATCCATAATTATATACATTTTTGGGATTTTCTCCCATTTGTAAAACTCTTCTTTTATTAATTTCATTTGCAACAAAGTGAAAATCAGAAAATTTAGATATTGCATGTCTAATCGATTCATCTATTGCACCATACGATACTTCACCACCATTTATATGTATTATTTTAGTCCTATTTAAGTAGGCTAAATATGCTAATGGCAACATTTCATACCTGTCTCCAAAAATAATATAAAAGTCAGGATTTATTTTTTGAAAAATATTTTTAAAAAAATTAAAAGCATTATTTGCTATAGTAAGATCATTTAAATTATTTTTTTCTCTATCTTTAATGATGTCAATTTTTTTATGAATTTTAATTTTATCTTTTTTGATTTCATTAATTGTTTCGCCAAATTTTTTAGAGAGGTGTGTTCCAGAGGTTATCAAATAGAATTTTATTTTTTTTGACGATTGAAGTAATGAAATCAAATGTTTACATGCTCCATAATCAGCCCTTGAAGTTGTTACAAAAAGAATTCTCTTTTTCATTTTATTTTTTTATAATGGAAAATTGAATTAACCTTGACATGATTTTTCAAAGTTTTTCCTACAATTTTTTTGTATTCTATTGGTGAAATTCCTTCAAGTCTTGGTCTGAGTGCAATGAGGTCATTTTTTTTAATTTTATGGTTTTTTTTTAGATTTTTTGAAAAGTAAATAGATTTCTTAGCAATTTTTTTTGTTAGATTTTCTTTTTTGCTAATCGAATTTTTATTATCAAGAAGACTAATTTTTATATCACGAAGATCTTTAACAAATTGACCAAGTTTCTTACACTCTAAAGATGCTTTGTGATCAGGTCCTTCCATATTGTTGTCTAAGGTAATGTGTTTTTCAATAATTGTTGCTCCTTTTGCAATTGATGCAATTGCAGCAGAAGAATCTTTTGTGTGGTCAGAAAAACCTATCAGATAGCCAAACTTTTTAATCTGATCAATAGCGCCTAATTTTGTATCTTTAATTTTTGTTGGATAGTCGCTAATACAATGAAGTATTGCTAATTTATTTTTTTTAAATTTGATAAGTTCTAAAATTTTTTTTAATTCATTAATATTTGTCATGCCAGTTGAAAGTATGACAGGTTTGTTGAATTTTTTTATAGTTTCAATTAAAAAAATATTATCATTATCGGTTGAGGAAATTTTAAATGCAGGCACATTTATTTTATTAAGAAAAATAGCGCTTTCTACATCAAATGGTGTAGACAAAAAGATAATTTTTTTTTTTTTACAATAATTTTTTAACTTAATAAAATCATTATATTCTAAATTATATTTTTCAATTAATTCATTCATGCTCTTAAATTTTGTTTTTTTTTGATATTTTGCGAGAGGTGTATTTTTTACCATTAAATTATTTATATTTATGGTTTGAAATTTAACTGCATCACATTTAGCAGCAACTGCGAAATCTATTAGCTTAAAAGCTTTATTAATACTTCCGTTATGATTTATTCCAATTTCAGCAATAATAAAAGGGGAACTTTTATATGAAATTTTTTTATTATATATTTTTATCATTTTTTACTAAAAAATACTTCTGATTTCTGATTTTTAAATATGGTTTAAATTTTTTTGAATATGTAGCTTCGATAATTTTACCTAAATTTGATTTATTTCTTAAATTAGAAATATTATATAATTTTTCTAAATCTTCAGATTTATATAATCTTTTAGACCATCTATAATTAGTTCTTTTTGATAAATAAAAGTTATTATCTTTTAAACAATTTTTAATTATCCTTATCGCCTGTAAGTACATTGTTTTATGTGTTTTTTTTAAGATTTTATCAATTCCATCTTCTTTTTTTAATTTAAATTTAGTTACATCAACAATCTTGCCACTATCTATTTTTTCATTGATGTAATGTGCAGTACTTCCATAGTATTTGCTATTTTTGTAAATTGCAAAATTGACAGCACCAATTCCTCTGAAATTTGGAGTTCCAGGATGGAAATTTATAGCTCCATATTTTGATTGATTAATTATTTTTTTTTTTAATATAAAAAAACTTCTATATGAAAAAATAAAATCAAACTTTTTATTCTTTAATTTCTTAATACTGAGTTTTTGATTTTTTTTTTTACTTTTGATATAAAGAACTAATTGTGAATTATTCTTTAAGTATTTTTTAATTTTATCTGAAAATTTACATTTCTCTCTGCCAAAAAATAATATTTTTTTTAAATATTTGCTATTTTTGGTCATTTAATTTTATAACTACTACTAGGTAAATT
>MDSZ01222663.1_pt1 | contig 15350 bp, 16 predicted proteins | sample 811201 | NCBI WGS metagenome assembly MDSZ01 (sample SAMN05326647, study PRJNA326480) | marine metagenome | isolation source: seawater | place: Indian Ocean: North | collected 2010
TACCAAAATAAAAATATTTCAATTTTTCAAGATTTAAACAAAAAGTACTTAGATGGTTTCAAAATTGATTATAAAAAATTTATAACTATAAAAAAAAGTTACCCATTTCCATATATTACAATTAATGAAGATTACTTTATTGAAAATTTAATTATTAAAAATGAAAAAGCATAAAATTGCATTCTTAGATAGAGATGGTGTAATAAATAAAAATTATATTAATGGAGGTTATATAGGAAAAATTAACGATTTTAAATTTGTAGACGGAGCTTTGGATGCAATCTGTTTATTAAAGGAAATAGGATTTAAAGTAGTTGTAGTCTCTAACCAATCTGGGATAGCTAGAGGCTATTTTAAACATAGGGATGTTTATAATTTGCATAATTACGTTCAAAAAAAACTAAAAAAAATGAAAAAAAAAATAGATGCATTTTATTTTTGTCCATATCATGAGGATGGAGTAATTAAAAAGTATAAAAAAAAAAGTGAATTAAGAAAACCTAAAATTGGTATGTTTAAATTGGCTAAAAAAAGATTTAAAATTAATGTTGAAAAATCATTCAAGATAGGAGACCAAACATCAGATAAACTATTTGCTAAAAAAACTAAATTAAGATTTTTTATGTTTAAAAAAAATAATTTGTTAAAATTTGTTGAAAGTAAAATTAATAGTAAATTAATAAGATGATACGACAAAAATATGATTAGAATAAAATATCCAAAAAACAAAAGTAATCAGCAAATAAAAAGTTTTTTCAAAAAAAAAAAATTAGACATCGTAAATATATCTTACGAAAAGAAAACATTATCAGTAAATGATATGTCCCCAAATAAACCCTATACGCCGGATTTAAAAGATTTATACCGTCTTTATCAATTTATAATATTAAATAAAAGAACAACAATCTTGGAGTTTGGAACGGGCTGGAGCAGTCTAATCTTTTATAAAGCATTATCAGAATTAAAAAAAAAAAATTTAAAGAAAACTACTCAATTGAGACGAAATAATCCTTTCGAACTTTTTATTGTTGATAATGAAAAAAAATATTTAAATATATCTAAAAATAGAATTAAAAATTATTCAAAACTACAAAGCTCTGATGAAAAATGTAAATTTCATTATTTATATACCGATGTTGAAATGATCCAATATAACTATAATATTGCTACAGAGTATAAAAAAATTCATAATTGCAATCCTGACTTTATTTACCTCGACGGACCCGATCAATTTAAGGTAAAAAAAAAATAAATGGCATAAGTACAAATCATAAAGATATGATGCCTATGTCAGCAGACATATTAAAAATTGAGTATTTTCTTACACCAGGCACAATTATATTAGTTGATGGTAGATCTGCTAACGCTCAATTTATGAAAGATAATTTTAAACGAAAGTGGGCATATAAACATGAGAAGAAATATGATCAGCACATTTTTCTTCTAAAAGCTGATGTGCTTGGAAAATATAATAAGAAGCAACTTGAATTCTATAAAAGTAGATAACGCAAAATATAAATGTAGTATATTAGCATAAAAATTTAAAATATGAATAATTTAGACATAAAATTACTAAAAAAAAGTATTAAAGAATCTAATGACTTAAAAAAAATTTTATTAAATAATTTAAAAGAATTAAATAACATTATTTTTGAAATTTCAAATTCTGTAAAAAAAGGAGGTAAAATCCTTTTGTGTGGAAATGGAGGTTCTGCTGCAGATGCTCAACACTTAGCGGCAGAGTTTTTGGTAAGATTAAAACCTGGCCTAAACAGAAATCCAATCCCAGCGATTTCATTGGCCACTGATATTTCTACTTTAACAGCTTGTAGCAATGATTATTCTTTTACAAAAATTTTCTCAAGAAACTTAGAAGCTCTAGCTAATGAAAAAGATGTTTTAATAATAATTTCGACATCTGGAAATTCAAAAAACATTATAGATGTATTAAAAACTTCAAAAAAAATTAAAATAAAATCAATAGGCTTCCTAGGAAGCAGTGGAGGAAAAGCTAAAAAGTTATGTGATCACAAAATAATCTTTAAAAGTAACGATGTTGCTCGAATTCAAGAAAACCATATTTTTTTAGGACATTTTATTTTTGAACAAGTTGAAAAAATCCTTATTAAAAAAAAATAATTTAGATGAATAAAAAAATTATAGTAATTGGTGATATTATACTTGACAAATATATCTACGGTAATGTGGACAAAATTTCTCAAGAGTCTCCTACTGCGATTGTTAATGTTGATATTAATAACGATCAAGATGTTGTTCTAGGTGGGGCTGCAAATGTTGCTGCAAATATTTATAATTTAGATGGGCAGGTAAAATTATATAGTATTATTGGAAATGATAAAAATTCATTGCTTTCAAAAAAAGTTTTAAAGAATAAAAAAATTAATTATAAGTTAACAAGATTAAAAAATTATTTTGTAACTGAAAAAATTAGAATTATCAGTAATAGTCAACAAATATTAAGACTAGATAAAGACTCACCAAAAATTAAATATAATCAAAATCTGCTAAACAAAAGTTTTAGGTCTGAGCTAGAGAATTCTGATTATTTATTAATTTCAGACTATAATAAAGGAACAATTCAAAATTTAGCAAGTATTATCAAAATAGCAAACAAAAAAAACGTAAAAGTCTTAATAGACTCAAAAATCGAAAATATTTCATCATATAAGAATTCTTTTTTAATAAAACCTAATAAAAAAGAATTTGAAAAAATATTTAATTTAAAAACTAGCGAAAAAGGTCTCAATAAAAAAATCATAAAGTTGATCAAAAAATTCAATATTAATTATTTACTTTTAACAAAAGGCAAAGAAGGGATGACTCTTTTTTCTAAAAATGGTGTAAAAAGTTTCAAATCTGGAGCAAAAGAAGTATTCGATGTAACGGGCGCTGGAGATACTGTACTAGCAAGTTTAGCTGTCAGCTTAAGTCAAAAAAAGAGTATATTTGACTCTATAAAATTTTCATTAAAAGCCGCAGAAATTGCTATAAGTAAATTGGGAACATCTGTAGTAAGTTTGAAAGAGATATCTGAAAATCAAAGAAAACCTAAAATAGTTAAAGAAAGTGAATTAAAAAAAATTATTAAAGAAAAAAAAAAAATTGGAAAAAAAATAGTTTTCACTAATGGTTGTTTTGACTTACTACATTCTGGTCATATACATATTCTTAAAGAAGCTAAGAAAAGAGGAGATATCTTAATAGTAGGATTAAATTCAGATAAATCAGTAAAAAAAATTAAAGGAAAAAAAAGACCTCTTATTAACGAGATTGATAGAGCAGCACATCTAGAGTCCCTAGAATTTGTAGATTTTGTTGTGATTTATAATGATAAAACACCTGAAAAAATAATAAGAAAAATAAATCCAGACATCTTAGTAAAGGGTAGCGAATATAAGAATAAATTTATAGCTGGAAAAAATTATATTTTAAAAAAAAAAGGAAGAGTAATATTAGTTGGAAAATATAAAAATTATTCAACAACAAAATTATTGGATACACTTAAATGATTGCAGTGACTGGAGGCCTAGGATTTATTGGTTTTAATCTTATCAAAAAATTAAACCAAAAAAATATGGAAGATATAATTATTATTGACGACCTTAAAACAAAAAAAAATAATAAAAAAAATTTAAAAGAATTAAAATACAAAGAAATTATTGATTTCAGAAATTCAATTAAGAAATTAAAAAATTCAAAAAAAAAAATTAGATGTATTTTTCATAATGGAGCTAATTCAGACACATCATGTTGGGACGCAAAAGATATGTTTGAAAAAAATTATATTTATTCAAAAAATTTACTTGATTTTGCTTTAAAAAATAAAACTGATTTCATATATGCCTCATCAGCTTCTGTATACGGTAATAACAAAAATTTGAGTGAAGATCCTCTTAATTTATATGCAATTTCAAAACTAATTTTTGATAATTATGTAAGGGAATTGTTTAAAAAGAAAAAAAAATTTCCAATAAAATTAATAGGATTAAGATATTTTAATGTATATGGGCCCTTTGAATATCATAAAATTAATATGTCAAGTCCAATTTTAACTTTTTTTAAACAAGCAAAAAAAAATAGTGAAATAAAAATTTTTGATTCAATTAATAATATAAATTTCAAAAAATTTACAAGAGATTTTGTACATGTGAATGATATAGTTAATATAAATTATGAGTTTTACTTTTTAAAAAAAAAAGTCCATGGAATATTTGATCTTGGATCTGGATCTACAGTATCTTTTTATAAAATAGCTCTAATGTTAAAGAAATGGTTTAAAGATAACATGGAAGCAAATGTCAAGATAAAAAAAATTAGGTTTCCTCAACATCTAAAAAATTTTTATCAATTTTATACAAAATCTAGTAATAAAAAAATAAATCAATATTTTAAAAATTATAAATTTATCAAAATAAATAAAGGTATTTTAGATTATTCTAACTTTTTGAAAAAATACAATAATGATTAAAAAAATTTTCCAAAGTTATTCTATAGTACTTACACCAAGTGATAGAAAAAAAATATTTTCTATATTATTTCTAATGATTTTATTGGGTTTATTTGAAGTAATTGGTGTTGCAGCTGTGGGTCCTTTTACAGCATTATTAATGGACAGAGAATTATACGAAAATAACGATTTATTTATTTTTATTAACTCCTTCATAAATGCAAAATCTTATAACAGTTTTTTTATTTTCTACTCATTGATAACGTTTTCCATTATTTTTTTTGTAAACATCTTATCTATAATTTTTAACATATTTATAAACAGATTCTCAAATTTCCAATCTCATAAATCATCTGTTAATCTATTTAGAAATTATTTAAATAAACCTTACAGTTTTTTTTTAAAATCCCATGAGGATAAATTAAGTAAAAATATTTTAACTGAAGTCCATAGAGGGGTGGGTGGTGTAATCTTGCCAGTTTTAAATATAATATCAAAAGTCATTATTTTATTTTTCATTTTCATATTTTTATGTTTTGTAAATTTTTATATAACTTTTTTAGCAATTTTAATTCTCTTATCATTTTATTTTAGTACTTTTACTTTTCTAAAAAAAAAATTGACAGAAATAGGTAAAAAAAATAATAAAGCAATGTTTTCAAGATTTAAATTTGTTAATGAAAGTTTTAAAAATATAAAATTTTTAAAGCTCTCTAAGAACGAAAATAAATTTGTAGAATACTTTTTTCAACCCTCCAAAGATGACGCAAAAACAAGAACTTTAAATATATTATATAGTATCTTACCAAGATATATTGTGGAAATAATAGCTTTTTTTTTAATAATACTTCTATCTATAATTTTAGTAACAAAAAATAACTCAAATATTATTGAATTCCTACCAATGATAGGAATTTTTTGTATGGCTACATTCAGAATAATACCAACCATGCAAAATATTTATGCATCCCTAACATCTTTAAGGTACAACATGCCAGCTTTTGATTTAATATCAAATGATCTTAACTTTCAAAATTCTATTAATGATAATTATGAGATAGTAAATAAAGAAAAATTTAAGAAGATTGAAGTAAAAAATTTAAGTTTTAGATATCCAGATGACAAAAACAAGATATATGTTCCAAATCTAAAAATATTATCCGGTAATATACTTGGTTTATGCGGAAAATCTGGATCAGGCAAAACCACTACACTTGATTTAATTTCAGGCATGCTATTACCAAATTCAGGAAATATTTACTTTAATGATAAGGAAATCATAAATAAAAAACAAGATTATTACCAATATTTTGGATACGTACCACAAAACTCTTTTTTGTTTCAAGCTTCTTTAGCGGAAAATATATCTTTAGAGAATTTGAATACTATAAAACAAAGTAAAAATATTTATGATAGAATTGAAAAAGTATGTAAGTCTGTAGATTTAATGCACTTAGTTGACAGATTGGATGAAGGTATTTATTCAAAAATAGGTAGTGGTGAAAAGGGACTTAGCCAAGGTCAAATTCAAAGAGTCGGAATTGCAAGAGCTTTATATCAAGATAGAGAAATATTAATATTAGACGAGTCAACAAGTTCGTTAGATTTAATTACAGAAAATAAAATAATTGAAAATATTATGGAACTTGAGAAAACGATTATAATTGTAAGCCATAAAATTGATTTATTAAAAAAATGTGATTATCTCTATTTTTTTAAAGATAATCAAATTTTCAAAGAAGGCAATCCAGATCAAATTGAAAAAATATTTAACGAATTAGATGTTGATAATAACTAGTTTTATAATTTAAGAATTATGAAAAAAATTATAGGTCTTATTTGTGCTTGGGGTGTAGAAGACTGGATCACACCTTGCTTAAAACAAGCAGAACAATTCTGCGATGAAATATTCTTATGTGTTTCCTCACACTCAAGTGATTTAGATAAGTTTGAAGATAGAACTTTAGAAATAGCAAAAAATTTCAAAAGTGTAAAAATTATTAATAATCAACAAAAAAATTATCATTCAAACATAAAAGCTGAAATTCTTAATAAAATGTTAAGTAAGTCAGAAAATTTCAAAGTTGGAAATTGGATATGGATTTTAGATGCTGATGAATTTTATTTAAATCAAACGTATAAAAAAGTAAAAGATATTATTAATGACAATCATTATGAAAAAATTGAATTTGAAGCAAAGTTCTTTATTTATGATATGATTAGTTATATAAAATCCAGGCATGGTAGGCTTTACAAAATTAAACCTATAAATCTTATACCATTTAAATATTTCAGATTTAGACCTACTCAGCAATGGGCACCACGATTCACCCAAAATCTAAAAACAATAAAGTTAGATGGGGAAAACGAAATGTTTCACTACAGCATGTTAACAAATCCTGAAATGAGACTAAAACAATGGGAAAATGAGTATAATGATGACATACAAAATAATAAATTAAACTGGTTTAAGAACATTTTTTTAAAACTTGAAAAAAAAGATCAATTATTTTGGATAAATGAGAATTATAAATTAAATAAAATTAAAAATTCTATTTGGTTAAATAATGACTTTACCGGAAAAGTTAATGGAGAGATGTTTGATTATAATGGCAAACACCCAGACCCTATTGAAGAAACAAACCTAAAAAAAATTACAGATTTTAGAAAGTTTTATTAATTATGAAAGTATTGTTAGTTGGTCATTTTGAAAATATATGGTCAACCAATAACGAAATGTTAAAAAGCTTTTCAAGATTAGGAGACAAAGTAACAATATTTGACTATAGAAAAATTGCCAATCAAAACATCAAAAGTTACGAAAAAAACTTTATCTTTTTGATCATCAATAAAATCTTAAGTTTTTCTCGAAGAATTCCTTTATTAAGAGATAATATTGGTAAGATCTACTATAACATCATGGGAAGGGGAGATATGCTAAATAAACTGAATAAATTAAGAGATAAAAAATTTGATTTAGTTATGTTTTTAAAAACCGATACAGTCGATCCTTTGATAGTTAAAAAATTTTCAAAAAAATTTAAAACTTGGTATTACTTTATGGATCCGCCTTATGTTGCTTACAGGATTAATGTTTTTGAATATGTAAAATATGCAACATACGCGAGCTCTACATTTCCAGACTTATTTATAAAATTTAAAAAAATAAACAAAAACAGCTTTCATATAAGACAGGGTTTTGATGAAAAAGTATTTAAAAAAAGAAAAAGAAAAAAAAATATCGACTTTTTATTTGTTGGGACAAAAGATAAAAAAAGAGAAAAAATTGTAAATTATTTAAATAAATATTTTAGAGTAAGGTGTTATGGATTAGGATGGGAAAATGAACCAATTTTTTCTCACAAATTAAATAATTTATACAACTCTTCAAAAATTATTTTAAATTTTAATAGAAATGGAGACGGATTTTCAGTAAGAATTTTTCAAATTTTAGGATCTGGATCATTTGTTATTTCGGAGTATACAAAAGATTTAAAGAAGCTTTTTAAAAATAAATATCATATAATTTGGTATTATAATTTAAAACAACTTAAGAAGCTTTGCAATTTTTACTTAAACCACAGAGCTGAAAGAGAAAAAATTTCTGCCAATGCTTATAAAGAAGCTAAAAAAAAATATACTTGGAACAAGATAATCAAAGAAATAAAAAATAAAACTTATGTTTAGTTTAATTGAAAAAAAAATTGATAAACTTGGCTATAGAGGAAAACTCAGAAAAACAATTTATTACAAAATTTATATGATTATCAAATCTTTACATATGATTTTTGATAAAAGAATGTATTATCTTTACTCAAGAAAATCATTTAAAGATGTGCTCAACTATAAACACGAAAATAATGTAAGTTCATGGATTAACTCTTATTTTAAAGAACCTGAGAATATTTACGTAAATTTAAAGAAAAAACCTTTCTATCCATGGATCTGCTTTGAGGCAATAAATTACATAACATTTTTTCTTTTAAAAAAAAAAAATCCTATTTGTTTTGAATGGGGATCTGGTACATCAACTTTATATCTAAGCAAATATGCTCACCAAATTTATTCTATTGAAAATGATGTTGATTACTATTCTGCAGTCAAGAAAAGTATAGAGGAAAATAATATAACTAATGTAGATTTGATAAATATAAAAGAAGAGCTAAACAATAATAATGATATAGAGAAGATGAAAGATAAATATATTTCATGGAAGAATGACTATAATGGAAAAAACTTTTACAATTATGTAAAATCTATAGAGGCGCAAAATCAAAAGTTTGACCTTATATTTATTGATGGTGAATGTAGAAATGCTTGTTTTGATATCTCATTTGATTATTTAAAAAAAGATGGAATGATTGTTTTTGATAATACATCAAGAAGTATCTATGAGGAAAAATTAAAAAGCATCGATAAAACTTACCAAGTTATAACTGTTGAGGGACCAACACCATATGCCCAAACATTTGATAAAACTTCATTCATATTTAAAAAAAATTAAAAAAATTCCTTAATTTTTAATAAAAAGAATAATTAAAAGAATATTTTGGTCAATTTTTAATTTTCAAAAGTTTTTGCCATATATTTTTAAATTTATAAGATGTCATAACAGAGTCTATTTTTATTTTAGATCTGTTTAGCCTTTTTATATATTTTGAAATATCATAAGATCTTTTCCACCTGTCAGGTGATACTAAACATTTATGAAAATTATTTAATACTCTGATATTTGTTTCGTTTATTGGCAGCTTTGTAAATGTGTCAATCCAAACATAATTAATTTTATTTATATATTTTTTTACGGTTTCAATTGACTCATCTTCAGAAAATCTAATTGCAATATTACGCTTTTTATTTTTTGATGCCTTATATAGATAAGGAAATTCAACATCTAGCAGGAAGAAATTTTTAATTTTTTTTTTTTTAATTTCTTTTAGAACTAAATCCTCAATTCCAGCCTCTTTTATATTTGCCACTAATATGGCATGATCATATTCCTTAAGATATTTTTTCAACAAATCTCCACTTTTAAAGGGATCGTGAGCTAGTACTATTTCATTGTTAAAGCTTCTAATATCAATTTCAACACCAAATTTTTTAGGAATTTTTTTTAGTTCAGCAATTTTATTTACTCTATGTATTATTATTTTAGTCATAAATTAAATCTCAATTTTAAAATATATATTAAACTTCTAACACTTAATTTCATTTTTCCAATTATTGAGTCCCCACCTTTTGAGTAACCAAATTCTCTTTTCTTATATAATACCGGAAATTCTATTATTCTGTAATTTTGTTTATTAGCAATAAATAATAAAAAAAGATCTAGAGAAAAATCAGTTGGAGCATTTTTTAAAGAAGAAATTATTTTTCTATTAAAAATTTTAGGTTGCGCATTTATTTCGTTAAATCTTTGTCTAAATATTATTGACGAAAATACTGCCATTAATTTTGAAAAAAAATAATTTATAAATTTTCTATTGATACGACGACCTTTAATAATACATAAATTATTTTTTAGTTCATTTTTATATTTGTTGTATGCAATAATGACATCATTTAAATCACATTGAATGTCACCATGCGTCCATGAAACTATCTCACCACTAGAATTTTTAATACCTTCTAGTATTCCACCGCCATAACCTATGTTGTTTTTTAAATGAATTGACTTAAAATAATGTTTATTTAACTCTTTAATAATATTAATACTATTATCGGTAGAACCGTTGTTGACTATTATAAATTCTATTTTTGTTGAATTATTTTTTATAATTTTTTCGATTGAATGAGCAATTCTCTTTAAATTTTCTCCTTCATTATAGCAAGGAATTATAACACTTATTTCAACCATTCTTGTTTTTTTTATAATTTTTTAGTTCAAAGGGTGTACCCCATCCTTCAAATTTCGAAACTTTAAATTTTTTAGCAGTTAATTTACTATTAATAAAAAAATTAATTAAAGAGTCTAGATAGTATTCGTTATTTACCTTAATTTTTTTCTTAATAAGAAGTTTCGTTTTATCAATAAAAGTCTTTGCTTTTTTGAAAGTAAATGTTCCAATTATTGCATCATCTTCCCAAGGTTTATTACTTAAAACTTTTTTAAAAGTGGTTTTGCTTATAAAATCATTTTTTATTGATTTTACATACCCATAAGCATTCGGATTTTTTTTAATTGATGCTACATCTTTGAAGGTCCATACAACTAGATCGCTTGATTTGATTCTAGATTTAAAAATTTTATTACTATATTTCATGCCATAATCACATGAACCTATGGTTAAGCAATCATTATAGTTTAAGTATTTTTCTGCTTTAAGGCAAGTTAATGCTTGACCTTCTGTCTTTCGTTTTAAAATTATTATTTTGGACTTTGGAAAATAATATTTGATATATTTGTCAATTTTAAATTTTTTTACGTGAGATCTAAGACATATAAATATTAATAGATCACACTTAGGAAGATTTTTTACAGAGTGAACAAACATAGGTATATTATTTATATTTATTAAAGGTTTTGGTTTTTTGAAACCTGCCTTCTTGAATCTTAAACCTGTTCCTGCCATTGGTACTAAATTTACTTTTCTCATTTATTTTTATTTATTCTAATGATTTTAATTTTAGTATGAGAATTTTTATTAATTTTCCAGATACTAATATTTTTTATACTAATTTTAAAATTTAATTTATTATTTTTAAAAGTATTGTAGATTTTTTTTTTTTTTAAATTATTAATTGATGCTATCGTAAAGTGAGGTATCCAATGAGAACCCACAAATGGAAAACCATATTTCAAATAACTTCTGTTTAATACGTCATCTGAAAATTTTATTTTCTTTTTTCTTTTATATATAAGATGTTTTTTACAAATATTAGAAATTTGTAATTGTAACAAGGCTAGTTTTTTATTCTTTCTTACTTTTAAAAAAATAGTGTCTTTCTTTGTATATACATCATTAAAAAAAAAATCTGATTTGTTAATTTTCAACTCAATTTCACCAAAATTTTGTATTTTTTTTGATATCTCACCGATCAAGGCATCATTTAATTTTAAGCAACCTACATATAAAGATAAATGAGGAGGATGATCTACATATTTTTGGTTTTTAAAATCTAGTTTGATAATATTTTTCCACTTTATTATAAACTTTTTTAAACTTTTTTCTGGTTCTATAAAAACACCTATCATATTAGAAATTTTTAATTATAGCCTTTAAAATGTTTCTATTTATGTTTGGATATATTTTTTTATTTATGATTAAAAATTCTAATTTTAGTCCATGAGGAATTTCTAATTTATGCCATTTATTTATAGGGAAATTGAAAAATTTACCAATCAAACAACGAAGAAATACATTGTGGGTTACTACACATATTTGTTTATGATTTAAATTAATAATTTTTCTTAAAAATATATTTTGTCTTTTTATAACGTTCCTATAATTCTCACCATTCGGAAATTTTGGGTCTTGTTTTTTTTTCCATTTCTGGAGAATATATGGAAACTTAATTTTTAGATCATTAATATTTAGTCCTTCAGCTTGACCATAGTTAATTTCCATCAGATTTTTATCCGTAATTATTTTATTATTTGAGAACTTTTTTGCAGTTTCAATACTTCTTTTAAGTGGACTTGAAAAAACTATAGAAAAATTTTTCTTTTTTATTTTTGTTTTATTTTTCAATATCGAGGGATCTCGATATTGTCCTAAAAAACTGTTATCGTTTAATTTGGTTTTTAAATGACGCACAAAAATAATCTTTTTAGAATTTGAAACTTCATAATTAATTTGATATTGGAAATCCTTCAAAAATTTTTTTATCCAATTATTAAAATTTTTTGGATTATTTAGTTTAATCTTTACTTTTTGATTTATTAAAATATTTATATTTTTAAAATGTTTTTTATAAAAATCATAACTAAAATTTTTTTTTATTTCAAAACCAAATTTTTTCAAATTTAAGATTTCATTTTTTTGCTTTTTAAATTTTAAAAAATTATTAATTAAATTTTTTACTATATGATAATAAAATTCTAACTTATCTTTATCCTTAATTTTATACTTTTTCTTAACCAAAAAATATTTTTCCTTGTTAAAACTATAATATCTATAAGAAATACTTTTTTTATTAATATCTGATATATAATCATTTACGCCTCTTCTAGATTTAATAAAATCTCGCAACTGTAAGTTCCCGACAGTTAAAACTTCTGACATCTTTTTATATTTATACTTATTACTTCTTTCCCAATCAAAAACTGTAAATGGGCTTTCTATTACATGTTTTTTATGACCATCAATATCATAAACCATTAAGTGAATTACTAAATTATTTTTGTTTTTAAATTTAAGTGGTCCAAATGTATCATTAATATAAATTTTTTTTTTATCTTTAAAATAATTAGAAATTTTAATTTTTTTAATTTGATTTTTTATTTTGCTTAAATTTTTACTATTTAAATTTTTTACTATAATTATCAAATCTATATCATTAATCTCCGATAACTTTTTTTTGCCAGTAAAAGAACCAACAAAAGATAATGAAATAATATTTGTGTCTGAAAGTTTACTAAATATTAAATTTTTGAATGTTTTTTTGATTTCATATTCTGATTTAAACATATTAAAATCCAGAGTTTTTCATATCGTCTATTTCTACAGCTGGGTTATTGCTAGCTAATATATATGAGTTGGATACTAGATCATCTACTTCTAATACTCTTGCAATTTCCTTATTTACACCACCATCAATACATAGTCTAAATTTTTTCCTGAAATATAATCTATTAAAATAATCGATGTAATCAAATGCCTTGTTATTAAAACTTTGTCCTGAAAAGCCTGGATTCTTTACACCTAAAATTAGAAGTCCAGAGGATCTTTTTAATATATTTATTATTTTTTTTGGATTTGTATCTAGTGTTAAGGCTATTCCAAAATCTTTATTTCTCTGAATAATATAATTTCGTACTTCGTTTATATTCTCCTTTGTTTCAAAATGTACATAAATTTTATCAGCGTGATTAATAATCTTTTTTACCCATTTCATTGGAAACTTTGACATTATATGAAATTCGATTTTCTGATTAGGCCAAATTTTTTTTATTTTTTTTATAACCCTAAGATCATTTGTTAAATTATTTTTTGAGAAACTTTTATCAACAATGTCAATATGAATAAAATTTGTATTATCACCTATTAAATTAAATATTTTTTTTAACTGAATTTTTTTTGATAAGTAAAGTGCAACTCCAATTCTTTTGTAATCTTGAAAGGAGAAATTTCTGTGCAAAAAATAGGCAAATATAAATAAAGAGCCTGATAATGAAATTCTTTTAATTTCATAAGGAGTATTTTCCATCATATAATTTTGACCAGCTAATTCTTGTAGTAATCGTGAGATAGAAGAAATTATTACAAAATAAATAAATGCTTTATAAATTCTAGATCTATGAATTTTAAAGTTGAATTTAAAATTTAATATAAAAGCAAAACATATTCCAAAAAATAATGAAATATACGAAGCTGGAAAAAAATTAATATTTAATTTTAATAAAAAATTTAATATTAAAATCTCAAATATAATTGAAAAAAAACCGATTATTATAAATAAATTAAAAAAACGATATTTTTTTGCATAATAAATTAATCGATTTTTTAAAAACATAATTAATTTTATTTTTGACCATAATACGAATTTGGTCCAACTTTTCTTTTAAAATGTTTTTGTTGAATATATTTTGGTATTTTTTTCAAACTACTATTTATTATTTTCGAATTAAATGCGAGCTCAGCTATATACTCAATTATCTGTGCATTTTTAAAGGCTTCATCAGAATTTTTACCCCATGAAAATGGTCCATGAGTTGCAACTAAAATACCTGGCAAATTTATCGGTTCTATTTTTAATTTTTTTATTTTCTTAACTATTAGTTTGCCGGTATTTAGCTCATAATTTCTTTTTAAGTCTTTTCTAGAAATTACATCAGTTATTGGAACGCTATCAAAATAATAGTCTGCATGCGTTGTTCCATAGCAAGGTATTGATTTTTTGCTTTGTGCCCAAGAAGTTGCATAAATCGAATGTGTATGAATCACAGAGTTAATATTTTTAAAATTTTTATAAATCATCAAATGCGTTGGAAGGTCAACACTGGGTTTTTTTCCTGATAGATGTTTTCCAGTAGCAATATTAACGACTGATATATCTGAATATTTTATCTTATTTAAATTTACACCACTTGGTTTTATTAAACAAAAGTTTTTATATCTTATACTTGCATTTCCAAATGATTGTATCTGCAAACCTGAAGAGACGATTTTTTTATTTATTTGTAGTGTTTTAATTAACTGATTTTTCATCTAAAATACTGAATATTATTAAACTATTTTCATATTTTGGTACATTGGAAATAGTATAATTTTTATAAATATCATCAGTTATAACATCCATATTTTTGCCATTTATTACTTTAATTAATTTTAAATTATATCTTTTCTTTATTTTTTTATAGTAAGAATTGCTTTTAAAATTAGATAATATTACCATATTTTTATCTTTATCACTGCTTATCAATTCATAATTTTCTTCAATATCTTTATTTACATAAATATTAGCATCTAAATCTTTTAACCATAAAATATTTACTCTATCTGTAAAAATATGTTTTATCTGGTTCTGACCGAGTTCTTTTTTGACAAAATTTAACTCATCGTCATTTTGTAATAAATTATATTTTTGTAAATAATTCGGGTAATTAAATAATGAAATAATTATATGAATAAGACATAAGCTTAAAATAAACATCTTTGAAGCAATATTATTATTAAAATATCTTAAGATATAATTAATTCCGAAACCTAGAATTATTAAA
>MDSZ01129031.1_pt1 | contig 15346 bp, 6 predicted proteins | sample 811201 | NCBI WGS metagenome assembly MDSZ01 (sample SAMN05326647, study PRJNA326480) | marine metagenome | isolation source: seawater | place: Indian Ocean: North | collected 2010
GTCGATTCATTGCCACACCAACCCTGTTCGATGATTGGCTGCATGACATCTGCCCATTGGCTAGCATTGCTAAGCGAACGATTTCTGGAGGCGAATGCAGACTCCCAAGTGCTGATTGGAGATTCAATTCGGTGAATCCAGACATGAGTCTCTATCCAAGCAGTCTGCGGGTCGGAACCACTCAAGATGTCTTGTTCCAATTGTAAAAGCGCTTGAACACGCGTCAGATTGTTACTTACAAGACCGCCATCATCATGCTTGATTCGCAGAACTAGCATCGATTTCTTGGCATCTCCGACCGATTCCTGCTCAATTCTTTGCTTGATTGGGTCATCGACCATCCTCTCGCTGTTCATCGCTAATTCGGGCGGAGCGAAGAACAAAACTGCCGAACTGGCGAGCAAAGCCAGCAGCAAAGCGAGCCTAAGGCGCTCCGGGGCCATGAAGCCCCCTGAGGCTTTTACTCAATCATCCTTGCTTCGCCTTCTGAGCAGACCAGCACCAAGTAGAACCAATGTTGTCAAGAACAGACTTGGAGCTGGCAGGAAACCTCCTGCTGCTTCATCACCGCTGCTCTTGCTACTCGATTCCTCTTCGTCATCACAGCCCATTCCGGGTATCAATTCTACACAATCGTCCTCATTACCGTCTCCAGAACCACCGATATTTTCATCGGCTGGTAGAGTGCTACCATCTTCGAGAGTAACTCCACTCTCTTCAACGATCAAAGTCATCTCAACATTGTTGAACATACCTCCACCTACTCTAACCAATAGAGTTCCAGTTGGAATCGTGAAAGTCGCTTGTCCATCGTAATCGGTGACCACACTGAACAGAGTCATACTGTCCCTAATAACCAAGACAGAAAGTCCTTCCACAGGCTGACCACTTTCATCGTAGACTACAACAACAACTGAATCACCAGGCATTGGGTTAGGCGGACTGAATCCAAGGGTCAGGTTCTGAATCTCAGGTGGCAATGGGTTTGGAACAGAAATCTGGCTTCCAATCGCCGTAACCATCTGAGCAGATTCTCCATCTCCTTGCTGTGCAACCGCTAGAACGGTATATGCATCCTTAGGTGATGCAAGAACTGGTAGTTTCAAATCTGCGCTACTACCAACACCCCAAGCGACAGAATTCAAATCTCCCATGAAATCATCTAGAAGAGCAAACTCGTCATCCTCGTCGGTAAATCGATCTGAAGAACATCTCCAACTATCATCTACATCAGCATACTTGTATGTCTCACCATTATCGTCTTCATGGCCCTCTTCTTCATCGTGACTATCTTCGGAAATCCTGATTTCATATTTCGCGAAATCTATTCCTGTTTCGAGTGTGTAAACTTCATCAGAATCTGCATCGATGTTGTAAGATGCACCATAGGAATCATCCCACTCCCACTCGCTCGCCGACCAATCATCTTCAGGTGAAACAACGTCTCCATCCGAATCCAACAACTGGATATCTGATACATCCAACATATATTCATCAGTATCTGCAAACCTACTGTAATCTGAACTGATACTCAAATGCAAGTTTGCTCCATCATCGTCATAGAAGGATGCATCCAATCCATAGCAGACTTCCTCATTTCTCTTCTCGGCAGAAATCCAATCCACATTTTCTCGAACTCCCTCTCCGTATACTAGACCCGAGAAGGAAGAGAGGTCGATAGAGGCGGGATCAAAGCCTTGACGAGGTGCTGCAAAGGCAAGGATACGCGATGCTGGGTCGCCATTGGAATCAAGGGCGACATTGGTGACCTGCCCTGGTCCAAGAGAACCTGTCAAGTCCAATGCACCGGGGTCAGTCATCAGAACTCCAGCATGTATAGCAACAGGGAACATTTCATTCTCTGAATCAAAGATTGCAACTGCAATCATCGACAAAGGTGCGTTGATTCGCACCTCCTGTGAACGGCTTGTATCTCCATTCTCAAATTCTATCTCCCACTCTTCCGGTTCTGTATCGATATCAATATCTGGGAAGAGTACACCGAAATCTACTGGTGCAATTCCCATCCAAGCCATGTACTCCTGACCATCATCATAAGCAAGACCATCAGAGTTCAGAGTTATGGTTGCAAGACCATTGTTTCCTGAGTCGACAGAATAAACCGGCATGCCTGCAATAGTAGTTTCACTCTCAAGTCCACCCAAAGTTACCGCAGCCTCAGTCACTCCTACCAAGTTGAAACCAATTCCAGTCATTGTCTCACCATCAGCGCGAGTAACCTTTGACTGTACAATACTGGTGTATACTCCAGGTATTGTAGGGGTAATCGTCATGCTTGCTGCACCATCTGCATTAGAAGTGTAGATTTCTTCTTTCATGACCTCAACTGGGCCTTCAGAGATGAATGTGTCAATCATTGCGGGTGAAGGCGTTGATTCATAGTCCTCATCGAGGTAACAATTTCCACCTTGGTAATCCCAACTTCCGTAATATCCGCCATCTTCCTCTTCCCAACCATCTTCCCAGAGTCCAGTTTCTCCATCATCGCTTTTCTGGTAGTTGTACTCATGTGAAACGGTAGCATCATTATCTCCCTTGAATTCAACAGTTATGGTATACTGGCCATCTTGTGCATAATCGTGACTTCTGCCACCTTGGTCAATATCACCCTGCGTATTATCCAACTGATCAGTTTGTCCATCGCCCCAATCGATTTCCAGCGAAACTAGTTCAGGCTTGTCAAATGAAGTGCTATCATCCAACCAGAATTCTTGATAATTCCAATTGATTCCTATATCATCTCCACTCCAAGTGTTTGCTTCGGTTCTAGCACAACCTAGGCTTCCAGGCAAAGGAATTTGCTGCATTACTCTGAATTCCAAACCATCGGTAGTTACTCCCTCGGTAACCACCTCTACTAGACCGCGGTCTGGATAAGGCAATTGAGAACTGGCGTCCCAGAGTGAACCCTGTCCTGCAATCTCGATATCTTCCTCAAGATAGATTGCCTGTGGATCCTCGCGTCCTTCTTCATCCTCGTCATCATCCCAGGTGCCCATGCTTTGAATTATTGCGGAAATGTCTCCATCGAGATTTCCTCCCATATATCGACCCTGCAAAGTTGAAGGCGACTCTACGGTCAAATCAACCTCGCCTGGTTCAAAGGAGTCCTCCAAATCATCTAGAGTCTGCGGAGATGCGCGAACAACTGCAATGTCAACCTCGGCTCCTTGAACTGGTCCTGCTGCATCGTAAGTCAGAGTTTCAACATTGTATGACGAAGATACCTTGACCGTCTCATCCTGTTCTACAAGAACACCCAACGCAGAGACCATGAAAATCTCATCGTTATTCTCCCAAAGCATCGATTCAAGCATCGAAGGTAGCATATTCTTTATTCGCATCTCTGCATTGTCAACATTCGAAGAATCATAATTCTTCATAGGCTCAGATAGAGTCCACTCTGCATCCTTAATCGAAGGAGTGGTCAAGCGACCGATATACGATCCCCAGTCTTCTTCCCTTACCAAGTCTGTACTAACAGTTGTGCCGTCGCCGTCGCTCATGCTAATCGAGAACTTATCTGGCTTATCTTCATCATCGATATCACCCCAGAATTGCAACGTGATTTCGAGGTCGAGAACGAATCGGTCGTACTTGGATGTGACAATATCATCAAAGTTGAATTCTATCGAATCGGAACTTCCCCATTGGCGACCGTCTTCATCATCTTCTTCATCCCCGTAGTCAGGCCAATATGCCCAGTCATCTCCGAACGATGCATCTTCAATCCACTCTCCGAATGCTTCCAATGCTGGAATCAAATCACTATCTTCAATTTTGCCAGCAGCATCAAGAACATGACCAAGAATATCTTCTGGTAAGGAATTGAAATTGTCGAAGGCGTCATTGACCCAGTTGTTCCCACTGGCCATCTGTGCGGTCCAAGCCTGTCCTTCTGGAGTTTCCAAGAGTTTCTCATACTGCCAGATGATGTTGTCAGGTATGTCATCCCCATTGGTATCCTGCATATCCGTTTCTCCATCTAGATACTCCGCCATCTCAGCCCAGCGAACCAACAACTTTTGGAAACCCGTCATCGAATCGAAATCTCCTTCCATCAATGGAGTAACATAGGCTTCCAATGCATTGGCTATTGCCTCTGGATGAATCGAGACCGATAGCAGAGCGATGTTGTGCATGATCGTCTGAATCGACTCGAATGGCTTGCGGTTGTTCAATAGGTCGTCGAGTGCATTTTCCATAGCGCTCCACTCATCGCTTCCCAACATAGCATTGTAAGCAGCCTCGAAATCTCCAGTTCCTTCGAAGCGGGTGAAGTTCTCAATTGGGTCAAAGGCTTGTAGATATTCTACGACCTCATCGAAATCGTCGAAACTGCGAGGCAATGGGAAATCATGTAGATAGGTCAACAACCCTTGAACAAGTGCTACAGACGCATCTGCATCGTCTGAATCAAGGAAATCTATCAATGCCTCAAGGAAATTTGCTCCAGCACTCATGTCATATTGATCATGACCAGCTGAGATCATCCCATCCCACAGAGATTGTGCATCTCCTTCGCTGGCAGTATCAACAAAGTTAGACCAGCCGCCATGGTTGTCGACAATCAATTTCAAAGATTCGAACTCCCATGAAATGTCATCAGCAGGGCTTATTTCTTGCCAAGTATCATCCAACGCTACGAATACTTTCTCGACTTCATTGCGCAATACATTGGATAATTGCGTTGCATCATCAACTGCTCGTAGACAACATCCATCCTCAGCGATGATTCGGGCACCATAAACTCCTCCAAGAGCATTCACTGGAATAGTATAGACTCCATCCCAAGTCATAGTGTTCGCATCTTCTTCATGAGCCCCTGAACGCTGCAAAGAAACCATATCGATTACGGTTCCATCCTGAGGAATGCTGACTGAATCGATTATTTCGACAGGATCGATATCATATTTCAGAATCTCCGCAGTTACCAGTGTGCTATCGCTATGTCCTCTAGTCAAAGCGGATATCTCCACTTCTGAACCAACACTAGCGAACTTGGTCACCACGTATCCATCTACACTCAAATATTCATTTCCATTAGTATCGTTAGGAGCAGGAATCTCGGCGACTCCAACCGAGAGGGACATGCTCAACATCAACAAAACTGCAATAATCGCACCGCGCTTCATGCTTTACCCTCAAAGAACTGCTATGTATGCCTATCGCCAACATAATTCAGAAAAAAAAACTCAGATTCAGCCCTACGGGCTGTCAATTTACAATTGAAGATGAATAGCAGATTTCAACTCGCCATTCTTTCCTATGATGTTTGCACAAGTGCCATCAGAATACTCTAACTCACTCCAAACGCCATCTTGAACAGCCAACGACATTCCACTAAGTCCCATTCCTTCGAACAAACTCAATACTGGAGATATCGAAACACCTCCCTCACCTTCGATACCCCATGCCTTCATCGAATCAATCTCATCGACCTCAATGAGGCAAGTCATTTGCTCGACTTGTGGTTCTTCTTCAAGGCCCAAGACCTGTCTGAAAGTGTCAAACCTCTGTGGTTCATCAGTTCCGTTGTATGTGTAATTTGAAGATACCCAGCCACTCTCTTGTTGCACCTTCACCGGCTCCCTAACTTCTACCAATTCAGATATCAGATCGATATGCGAAGAAGAATCTCGATTGCAAGCGTGAGCCTGAGGGAGGCAGCCTTGAATTTTCAACAAGTCTTGTGATAGAGTTTCAACCAAAATCCATGGCCCTGTTCTAGTTTCCATTCCCCTATCGGTTGAAAGAAAAGACGCTTGATAACCCCCTGGACTCCAACGCGCAGGTTCATGCAATTGCAATATCTGTAGATTCACCGATTCTCCCCCTGCCATCCAAGCAATACTCAACCACTCCCTGTATACCATATCTTCAGAGATGAATTCCTGCAAGTGGATAATCTCAACTTTAGCCTCAACTCTTCCCATACCCCCTGGGCCACCAGTGATTTCAGTAATCAGAATTGTACCATTCAATCGAACTCCTTCTGGAGAAGATTGGCAATCTTCGCAATTTGTACTAACAACCTTCTGAACATCCAGTTCCAATGACAGCAATGCCCCAGGATTGTATTCTTGCAACCCTACAGCGTCCATTGAGGAGCGGGTTGCAAGTTCTATTGTTCCCGAGATGTGTGAAACTTCCATCTCAACTTCTTCCGCATTCGAATAATCAAAACTGAGAAATAATGTGGAGGATGCAACCAAAATTAGTACCGCTGTTTCAAAGATTCGACGGGATGAAATCTGTCGGCCCACAAACTTGCCAAGTGATATTGTTTCAAGATTCTATCCCGCAACTGTAGGCGTTGATAGCAATTCGATTAATCCTAAACAACATCGCCATTGATGGAGTCCGGATTATCATCCAATGGACCCCATGGGGTTCTGGTTCTGTTCAAACCAATTCTCTTGAAATAAAGGAATCGCAGATTCTTCCAGCCATCTCCCCAAGTGTGAATGACCGCTTCTCCCACTCGCTCTCGATAAGGTACTGCAACTTCGATGGCCTTCTTCTTGCCCAATACCTTGCGTGCTAGAATCTTCATCTCTTGGGATAGCGGCATTCCATCGTTGGTAGGACGCATCTTCGGATTATCCATTATCGACTTGCGAAATACCCACATTCCTGATTGTGAATCCTTGATTCCATACCAGTAAAGCATTCTTGCAGTGAAAGATAGAACCCAATTTCCAAAGCCATGCAATCCTGACATGGAACCCTCCTCGGCCTTGGTCAATCGATCACAGGTGATGAAATCCAGATCCTCCTCGATAAGTCTGGTCACCAAGGCTGGAACTTCTTCAGCGGGGTATGTACAATCCGCATCCATAGTCACGATGTAATCTCCCTTGGCAATGGCAAATCCAGTTCGGTATGCTCTACCATATCCCTTACGTGGTTCAACGTGTACTCTCGCACCCTTCTCCAAAGCAATTTCTCGGGTCTTGTCCTTGGACTGACCGTCCACGATTAGAATTTCTAACTCCTCACACCAACCAGTAGGAATCGAATCGATGGTCAAACCGACCGCGGCCTCCTCATTGTATGTAGGAAGAATGACGGTCACCGAGATTGGTAGGACTTCAGCCATAGCAACGACACGGCCAGCCGGCAGGGGTCTTTCAAACCTCCCAATCGCTGAATTGATTCAATTTCCGAATCAATACCTCGCAATCCACTCTTGCCAATCGTTGAAATCATGTTCCACGTCCCATCGGGCGGACAACATGCACGTTGCGCTGATTTCGGGTGAGTATCCCCCACGCTGGGGAGGAATCGGTAGTGTCTCCTATCACCTTGCAGGACAATTGGCGAAAAGAGGACACAAAGTAACCGTCATTACCCGCCGAAACAGGGCCAGCAAAGCCCCAGTTCAACAAGGCGTTGATGTGATTGAGGTAGGGTGGGCTCCAATTCCAATGCAATTCACCCGTTCCTACGGAAGAAAGGCTCTCAAAGCACTCAAGGAACTGCATCGCAAACAAAGAGTGGATGTGGTACATCTACTGTTACCATTGGTCTCTTGGAACAGAGCGCAATACAGGAAAGTTGTACGAGAAGTGGCTCCAGTCATATCCAGTCTGAACGGGTCTTGGCTTGGTGAACGAGAGGGAATGAAGTTGGCAGCGCGCCACCGCGAGGCTGCCACCTGGAAGAATCCAAATGATCTGGCCATCCTACTCAGTGGCGGATGGTTTTCAAGATTTGAACGTGCAGGTATTCATGAAAGCAACCTTTGCGTTGCAATCTCGCAATCAACCAAAGAGGAATTCATCAAACGATATCGTCCGCCAAAAGATTGGCGTTGTGAAGTCATACTATGGGGAATCGACGAGGAGGTATTCCATCCTCTAGACAGGGATAATGAGGAGATGCAATTACAACACGAAGAAATTCGCAGGAAATATGGAGCCGATGATGAGGCTGCCTTATCTGGAGAGCCGGATACCAAGACTCCTTTGTTGCTAGCAGTAGGAAGGTTGGTTGCGCGCAAGGGGTATCGTTCACTATTGAAGGCCATGCCAGCGATTCTAGAAAAGAATCCGAGCGCCAAACTAGTCATCGTTGGTAGAGGACACATGCGCAAGACTTTGCTCAAACAAGCAAAGAGTCTGGGAATCTCAGAATCTGTATTCATAGAATCCAGTCTTTCCTTTGAAGAATTGGCACAACTGTATCGTAGCTGTGACCTAGTCATCTATCCCTCGTACTACGAAGGTCAGGGTTTGATTCCTCTTGAGGCGATGGCGAGTGGCAGTGCGGTTGTCACGGTTGATCACGGCCCACTTCCCGAGATGGTTGATTCGAGTGTTGGTTCCCTATTCAAGATGGGAGACTCCGATGACCTTGCGGCCAAAGTCAACGAAGAACTCGGAGAATCCCAACTAAGGAGAGTCAAGGGATTATCCGGCCGAGATAAGGTTCTCGGATTGTTCACGCATAGCCATACTGCTAGCGCTTACGAAAAATTGTACGAAGAAATACGCTCATAATTCATGACGCAAATGTTGGCGTATTCTCCCAGCCAAAGCAGGGCCGATTCCTGGTACTTGTTGCAATTGTTCTGGACTGGCATGAACAATCTCCTTGCGGCCACCGAAATATCGAATCAAAGCCTGCAATTTCTTAGCGCCTAAACCTTCAATCTCCTCCAATGGATCCTTCAAACTTCGTTTGGACCTGCGCTTCCTATGGTAAGAATTGACGAAGCGGTGGGCCTCATCTCTAGCGTGTACTATGACGCGCCCCATCCTATCGAGAATCATTGGGTCTGCGCTGCGCCTATGCAAAGTCTCCTCACGCTTAGCCAATGCAGCCAAGTGAAACCTATCCCCTACTCCATGTTCTTGTAGCATGGAATCGATGTATGAAAGGTGAGTCTGACCCCCATCTAGCAATAACAAATCTGGCCATTCTTCCTGTCGTTTCAACCAACGTTCTACAACTTCTGTCATCATTCGTAAGTCATCTTTTACATCCTGTTTGACAATGAATGTTCGATATTCCTTCTTGCTAGGTCTTCCATTACGCAGAACTACGCAAGCGCCGACCTTCTCATCTCCCTGTAATTGTGCCATATCGAAACAGACGATGTGGTCGAGACTCTCAAGGCCCAACAGGGCTGCTCCATCATCTGCTGATCTTTGTTCAAGGCTTCCTGATTGCCTTGTACTTCGCTTGTCGATTTGTACTTCTGCATTCTGATCGGCTAACTTACGCAGAGTAGCCAAGTCTCCGCGGTGCGGCACTCTTACCTCTACTGAGGAGCCTCTTCTTTCCTGTAACCAAGCCGAAACTGAATCCACCATCGGGGTAGGGGAAAGAATGAGTGCAGGAGGCATTCTATCTGCATAATGCTCGGAAACGAATCTTGCTACAGTCTGTCCGATATCACCACGATGGACCAAGGCCCAAGACTCCTTGGATTGGACAATGCCATCTTTTGCATGCAGAACCACGACCATCGACAAATCACCCCTACTGGCGAATCCAATGGCATCACAATCTCGGTAAAAGCGGCTACTGATAACTTGTTGAGACTGGGTCTTCCGTACCGCAGCGATGAGATCTCTTATCGTTGCAGCCTCTTCATAGCGCATTGCATCTGAAGACTCCTTCATCTCATCGACCAGTTCTGCGAGTAACTCCTTTGCTTGCCCATCGAGAACCTTGGCACTGGCGTCGACTTTTGCTTGATAGCCAGAAGTATCGATACATGGCGCAGCACAAAGGCCGATGTGCATGGATAGGCAACCTTGCGGTAGTAATTCCTTGCAATCTCTGATACCAAATTGACGGCGAAGTAATTGCACCATCCTCTTTGCCGCCCCTGCATCTGGAAAAGGGCCCCAACGCCTACTTTGCGAAGGCGGGTTACGGGTGTACATTATGCGAGGCACGTCTTCATCAGTCAATACTAGAAATGGGAAGGACTTGTCATCCTTAAGCATCGAATTGTAGCGCGGTTTGTGTTCACGAATCAATTGTCTCTCCAATACCAAAGCCTCGCTCGGGTTGTTGGTAACGATGAATGAAACATCATCTGCCGATTTGATGAGTTCAGGTATCATCTGTCGATCAGGATTGTTTGAGAAGTAAGAGCGAACTCTGGACCTCAAATCGGTTGCTTTACCGACATAGAGCACCCTGCCATCGTCTGTTTTGAACAGGTAGACCCCAGGTGAACGCGGTAAATCCACGCTACTTGCTGCTACTGGCACATACAGACGTGAAGGGTGAACCACAAAGAACCATGGCTTCACACGATGTTCATGCTCAGCCCCTCCCAGAGCAGAATCTTGCGCTGGCTCGGCAAATTCTCCTCCTCTCTGGAAGATGCTTGGGATGTTCCAAGAGAACTGTCACTTCCCGGCCTCTCCGAATCGTTAGGAGTGGTGCGTTCGGCCTTACACGCACCCTTGAACGTTCTAATGGAAAACGACCTGATTATCTGCCGTCTTGCACACGTAGTTGGAGGAGGTTCTCGCCGAAGAAATGTCTACCACATTACACTCGAAGGGCGTAAAGTCCTAGAAGACCTACCCGAAGAATCGAGAGAAGAAACTCCTCGGAAAGGAAGGCTCAAAGGAGAATATCCCGAATCTACCGAACTAAAAGGAAGAGACGAGATTATCGAAAAAATCCTAGATGCTGAATATGACTCCTTCACTCTAGTTGGAATCCCCGGCATCGGTAAGACGGTATTGGCAAGGCATCTCGCATCGATTTTCGCAGAAAGAAAAATCTCCACTAGATGGGCAAGAGTCACATCATTCGATGATGCGAACAGCATCGGGCGGCGATTGATGGAAGGGGCGGAAGTTCCTGAAGACCCGAAGGCATTGGCCAGTTTGTTGAACAGTCGCTGCGGGCAAGAAATCCTAGTTTTTGACGATGTGCAAGATGTGCACGAAAGGCATAGTTCGGGCGTCGAGAAATTGTTTGCTATCCTACAGAGTAAAGGACAGAAAATGATCTTGATTTCCCGCGCACCAGCGAAATTTGAGATTGGAGAAGTAGTCAGTCTCGAAGAAGTAAGCGATGATGCGGCCATGCAGATTCTCGGAGAAGATATTGATGAAGAAATTCGAAAGACTGCGGTTGAGCATATCGGAGGCCACCCACTTGCATTGCACATGTGGAATCCTGAACAGCCGCTGGCCGGTGCTCACATCAGGAGATATGTCGAAGAGACTGTGCTAACCTGTTTACCTGAATTTTCCCTTCCAACTCTTGACGAAGTTGCAGTACTGCCTCGGCCGATAGATCTCAAGCACCTCTCCGAAAACGACGGGATCGGTGTTCTGGATGACCACGCACTACTCCGCTGGTCAAAGGATAGTAGAGTGGAGTTGCAGCATTTAGTTCGAAATGTAAGAAGAGAAACTTGGAGCGAAGATGAAGCGCGAAAGATACATGCACGCGCTGTAGAAATATGGTCCAAGATAGAAGGTGAAGATGCTCGCCTCATCGAATTCCATATGCGCAACAATGCAGCCGATGAAGACATCGAAAGTTTCCTTGAATTGTATTCCGAGACATTGTTACAACATGACAGTGCAGCCATGGCATCTCTGGTCGACGATGCATGTAACATCTGGCCAGATGCCAAAGAGTTGAGAAGATTGGCTGTACATACTGCTCTAGAAAGAGGAGAGCATGAACTTGCCAAGAATGAGTTACAGGAAATGGAGGATGCACCGACCGAATTATTGGCAAGAGTAGCAAGGCAAAATGGACGTCAGAACGAAGCAGACGAACATATGGCACAAGCGATGGCACAGGCAGTAGGATTGGACAAAGTGAAATTGCAGATTGCAGAAGCAAGTCGTATCCTCGAAGATGCCTTGCCAGATGCAGACTCAATCGCTAGCGAATCTGCTGCTAAACTTATGTCCGAAATTGCTCTCAATGAACTCGATACTGAAGAGAGAAGGCGAAGCCTTGTTGCCATGGCAAGTGTGAATCATTGGATTGCACTAAATGAAGAACGTCCAGAAGATGCAAACAAGATTCGCGGGGAACTTGCTGCAATCGCCGGAGAAAATGATCATGTTGTAATCGATTTGAAGGCACGCGCGGCAATACGTTTCGAAGGCAGCACCACATTCCCATCTAGCAACAATCTATTGCGAGAAACTTCGTTGCGTCTAATGAGCATTACAAACTTGGACGACCAAAGAAAACGCGAAACTCTGCAAGAAATTCAGATTCGGGAATTATGTAGCAGTAGAATGGGGCGTAGATTGGCTGCAATAACTTGGTTCTGGAAAGGTGTTTTGGAAATGGAAGAGAAATTGACTTGCTGGAGAGAAGCAATCCACTTGTATACCGCAGCTGAATGCACAAAAGCCGCAAAAGAACTGACAATGCGTATGCACGCTCTTCTCAGATGAGAGCGCTCAATTTGTGGTTTGAATCGCTTCACTTGTTCCATGATGCGTCGCTGAAGAAATCGTCTCCACCCATGTTTCCACCAAAGCCAGCACCTGGACTTGGTGGAGCGCCCGTTGGATCATCTCCCCATCCGCCCATGGCTGCGAACTGTCGTTCGGATATCTTTGAACGATTCTTGTTGGCGAACTCATTCTCTAACTTGTCGAGTTTCTTTGCTCTCTTACGCTTTCTACGTCGCCACCACAGGCCCATCATTCCAAGGCTGACTGCTCCATAGCCCCACATCTCCTGCATCAAGAAAGCCCAGCCAATGACGAATGATATCGATAGGGTGTCCGTCTGACCTGCTTCTGGCAAGGTGTAAGACACTCTTTGACGCCCATCGCTTTCGATGATCTCGCTTCGACCATTTGCAGATTCAAAGGTACCGAATTCCAATCCTGCTGGTAGAATCAACGAAAATGAAATCGCTGGAATAATGTCGCTAGCATCTTCACCGAAATCCATTCCTTCCATCGGTATCTCGAATGGAACTCCTCCATCATCGATGACGAATCCACTGCTATCGGTTTTTACATTAGCAGCAAAACCATTGTCTCCAAGAATCTTGGTGAATCCCTCAAAGAATGGCATCAATGGAGAATGCATTGAAGCGGTAGTCAGAGACATATCGCTACCACCTTCCCATGCAGCAGTCAAGGAAGTTGTCTTGATTTCTATTGAGACTTCCAAAGGCGTACTATCTCCTACATTTGTGCTCTCAGGTGGGTCTAGGTTAGATACCGTGGTTACCACTTCTATCTGAGACAAATCGATTTTGTTTCCACTCTCCCTAGTAGCCTCAACACCTGCTTCATGAATTGCATCGGTGAGAACACCACCCAAACTATCGCCGAAATTGATGAGACCTTGGCGCGTGAAAACGATACTCAAATCTTCATCCATCATCGGAACCGTGGTGTTGAATGGTTCATTCATCCTACCCCCGATATCGATTATCAAACGAATGAGGTCGGCGGGAACCACTGGCATATCCAGAGAAGCATCCTCATTCGACAAGGCATCTCGTCCAATTTCAGGCAAGCCCATTCTGTAGAGTCTGAAAGTAGCACTACCACTGAATTCCAATTCTGCTGACTGGCTCCATTCATACAGCGCGAATTTCGAGATGTCCAATTCCACCTCGAATGTGGCGCAGGTCTGTTGATTAGCCTGACAGACAGTTTCTTCTCCATCCATTATCGGCTTTCTCCAATCATATGGATTAGTTCCTGCAATTCCTAAGACTGCACTATTCTCGGAGAATACTACTTCTCCTGTTCCATCAGGAGTGTCAACCCAATCAGGAAGGATTAGTTTGACCTCGACATTGGTTGGTGGCAGATTATCTGGAATCATGTCAGTTACGAAACTCGCACCCATATCCGTCTCGATTGATAGCCCCGCGTTGAGAATAGTTTGCAAATCCGCATTCGTGATGACATCTAGATCGAATTTGGTATCCTCTAATGGAATGTAACTCTTGGCTAATTCAAGAAGACTGAATTCGAAACTATTACTGCTAGACTCCAACAATACAGGATAGGTTCCTGACATAGCGTTCTGCCCTTGCACACAATACCTGTCGTGATCATCTGAAGGAGGGCTTGCCTCACCACATGTGGACCCTGCGATATGATGGAAATTCAAACCTCCAACGCCAGCAATGGTTCGCCATTCAGGGGTATCCATCTGGACCTTGCCCTCTCCTACTATGGTACTGATACCATCCGCAATAGCGTCAACAGGGAAGTTGTCTGTGAAATTACTCATATCGACCAAACCATTGGCCTCTGCCATACGTATTCCATCTGCAGTAACCCAAGGTATTGTTGCTCCAGAACTATTGTCCACCATACTGATGCCCCAATCTTGCATAGTTTGAGAATCGATATACATCAATTCAATCGAAACATCGAGAGAGGCCGCAGCCTCATTTGACATATCGAGAACTACAGAGATATCCACTGCTGTATCATTCTCAGTATCGATTTCTACCGGAATCGTTGATGTTGTTCTTCTAGCGATTGACAGAGTAACCTCTTCTTCCAAAGTAGAATCATTGTTTGTCGCCGCCCTGTTGTCAATAGTCCACCTACCGACATCGTACGAATATGCTCCGTCGGAACGAGATTGTAGTGAACCAGGTGCATTTGCTGTTCCCGTGACTCCATTGATAGTTGCATAGGAAGGTGGTTCAATCTCGAAGATGTTCTTGTGTCCTACCATTCCAAAGATGGTGAATGGAGTGGAAATCTCAGAACCCATGGTCAATAGACCCTGATAGGACCTCTCTAGATCCAAATCAGCAGAATCAGCCAATTGGAACTTGGTAGTAGCCAAATCGATAGTTGCCGAAATGGAGATGCAAATTGGTGGGTTGTATGGGTCCTCAGCATATGCCCCCTCACCAATAGCATCGGTACTACTGTCCTGTGAACAGTGATCCGAAGAACCAACACTGCCGCGCTCAAGATAATCCACATTCAGGGAGACAACATCACCAAAACCACTGTCCAGCAAGTCGCTTACTGCGGATTCAGTTTGGTTGAGAATCATCTCGTCAACAGTCTGTCCACCGACACTGAAAGTTGAATCTCCGAAGAAATTCCTCAGATAATCTGCAGGTAATCCATTCTCACTGAATTGATCTGCAGCCTCTGCAGGCAATCCCGGGAATAGAGTGTTCAAACCACCCACCTTGGAATCGTTGAATTCGTGCATAGCCCACTCCATAGACAAACCGATTTGTGAAGTGCTGATCATTTCGAATGTATATTCACCTTCAATCCATTCTTTCGCTAACGGGGTCCCATCTGTGGGCGGATTCAATTGATCGCATTCTCCGCCATTAGTAGCGGCACAGATATCACCGAAA
>MDSZ01180361.1_pt1 | contig 15346 bp, 12 predicted proteins | sample 811201 | NCBI WGS metagenome assembly MDSZ01 (sample SAMN05326647, study PRJNA326480) | marine metagenome | isolation source: seawater | place: Indian Ocean: North | collected 2010
GGCCGAGTGGTTGAAGGCGCAGCACTGGAAATGCTGTATAGGGGCAACTCTATCGAGGGTTCGAATCCCTCTCTCTCCGTTTAAATATAATTCACTTTAGCTAATAAATAAAGATTTCTTCGTAACATTTTTTATTTTAATGTTTGGGAATTAAAATTAAAAATATTTTTACTTTAAACTGAAGGCTTTAATAATTAAAAATAGTAATTTCTAAAAAAGGTACTTGAAATTTTTATATTTTCATTATTATATATGTATTAATTAATTTTTTTAATTTCTATCTGTAGGTAACTTAGTAAATAACCATATAAATTTTATGGGGAAAGTAGTTGGCATTGACCTAGGTACCACTAATTCAGTAGTTGGAGTAGTTGAAGCTGGACGCCCTGTCGTCATAGCCAGTTCAGAAGGAACTAGAACTACCCCGTCAATAGTCGGCTTTACAAAAGATAAAGAAATTGTAATAGGTGACCAAGCTCGAAGACAGTTGGTCTTAAATCCTAAAAACACTTTTTTTAATTTAAAAAGGTTTATAGGGAGGGAATGGGATGAGCTTGATGAGACCAGTATCTCAGTTCCATATAATGTCAAGTCAAATGATATTGGTAATGTTAGAGTCTTAAGCCCATTTACACAAAGAGAATATGCCCCTGAAGAATTGGTGAGTTCAATTATTAGAAAATTAATAAATGATGCAGAAACGTATTTAGGAGATAACATTGAATCTGCAGTAATAACAGTCCCTGCTTATTTTAATGAGGCACAAAGACAAGCAACAAAGGATTCTGCATTGTTAGCAGGTATCAAAGTAGAAAGAATTTTAAATGAGCCAACAGCAGCTGCATTGGCATATGGATTTGAAAAAAGTTCATCTAATAATGTTCTTGTTTTTGATTTAGGCGGAGGTACATTTGATGTTTCTCTTTTAAAGATTTCTAATGGCGTTTTTGACGTGAAGGCTACTTGTGGGGACACCCAACTTGGAGGTAATAATTTTGATTCTAAGATTGTTGATTGGATTGCAGAAAAATTTCTAACAAAACACAATATTGATTTAAGAAGAGATCGTCAAGCATTACAGAGATTAACTGAGGCTGCTGAAAAAGCAAAATGTGAGTTATCAGGTTTGAGTAAAACAAAAATTTCTCTACCATTTATTACAACTAATGACTCTGGCCCCCTACATATTGAAGAAAATTTTGATAGAAAATTATTTGAATCATTAAGCCAAGACTTACTAGATAGGTTACTTGAACCAGTTCAAATCGCATTGGATGATTCAGGCTGGAATCCTGAAGATATTGATGAAGTCGTTTTGGTAGGTGGTAGTACAAGAATTCCTATGGTTCAGCAGTTAGTGAAAACATTGGTACCAAATGAACCTTGTCAAACAGTCAATCCAGATGAAGTTGTTGCCATAGGTGCTGCTATTCAATCAGGAATTATTAGTGGTGAATTAAGAGACTTACTTTTGAATGATGTTACGCCATTATCTTTAGGTCTAGAAACTGTAGGAGGATTAATGAAAGTCCTCATTCCTAGAAACACCCCTATCCCAGTTAGGCAGTCAGACGTATTTAGTACATCTGAAGCTAATCAATCATCTGTATCAATAGAAGTATGTCAAGGAGAAAGGCCTTTAGCTTCAGAGAATAAATCATTAGGTAATTTTAGATTGTCTGGTATTCCACCTGCACCAAGGGGGATACCTCAAGTTCAAGTTGCATTTGATATTGATGCAAATGGACTTTTAGAAGTTAGTGCTACAGATAGAACTACTGGGAGAAAACAGTCAGTGACAATTTCTGGTGGTTCTAATCTAAATGAACAAGAAATTAAATCTATTATTGATGAAGCCAAATCAAAGGCAAGCGATGATAAAAAAATTAAATCTATAATTGATAGCAAGAATACTGCTTTGACTTTAATAGCCCAAGCAGAGCGTAGACTTAGAGATGCTTCATTAGAGTTTGGACCATATGGTGCTGAAAGGCAGCAAAGAGCTGTTGAGATAGCAATTCAAGATGTTGAAGATCTTCTTGAAGAAGAAGATCCCCAAGAATTAGAATTAGCAGTTAGCGCACTTCAAGAAGCATTATTTGGATTGAATAGAAGGTTTGCAGTAGAAAAAAGACAGGATAATAATCCATTACAAGGTATTAAAAATACATTTGGATCTATTAAAGATGAACTTTTTTCAGATGACTACTGGGATGATGATCCATGGGATAGTGAAATGAATAGAAATTACAGAAATCCTAGGTATGGTAACTCTAGGGATGAAGATCCATGGGACAATGACTACTTCCTCTAAAACTGACTACTTATCAATATTAGGACTCTCTAATGACTTTGATGATTTAGAGCTAAAAAAGGCGTTTCGTCGAGAAGCTAGGAAATGGCATCCAGATTTAAATAAAAACGATATTAATGCTGAAGAGAGATTTAAGCTAATTAATGAGGCATATGAGTTTTTAAGAGATCCAAAAAAGAGAGAAATTCTAAAAAAAAGTCAAACTGAGAGTAAAAATGGTCAAATGTATGCCACTGGATTTCCAGAATTTGAGGATTATTTAAGTTCATTTTATGGTTTTCAAAAGAATGATAACCATCAAACTATTGAAGATGAAACAGAATTTCAAGATAATTTTAATGAATACGATAATTACGAATATCCAGCAACCTCTCCTGAAGAACCTCCACCTATAAAATCCTTTGAAGATGTTGAAACTATAATAGAATTATCACCAGAAGAAGCTCTTAATGGTGCTTCTATTTTGTTAGAGTTAGAAGACAAAACTGTGGTTGAAGTTGATACCCCCCCATTTGCTGGAGATGGATGGAGATTGAGATTGGAAAATATTGCGAGAGGAGGTAAAGACCATTATCTACAATTAAAAGTTCAAACTGATTCTGGATTGAGAATTGATGGTTTGAGAGTTTTGTATAAGTTAGAACTTTTCCCGCCTGACGCACTTCTTGGATGCGCTGTTGAGATACCTACCCTGGACGGTAATGTTACTCTTCAAGTACCACCAAAATCATCTACTGGCAGAATATTGAGATTAAGGGGAAGAGGATTAATCTATGGGGATGACATTGGAGATCAATTTGTTGAAATTATTGTTGTCATACCTGCGAATATGAATGATGAAGAAATAGCTTTATATACTAGACTTCAAGAATTATCACTTACTGAAGAGTAATTTAAAATATGAATGTTTATGTTTTACTTTATAATAGTGGATCAGAAAATGAAGGGATTCACTCAATAGAAATCAAAGGCAAAACGATTGTGTTGATGTTTGAGGATAAAGATGATGCAGACAGATATTGCTCTCTACTGGAAGCTCAGGATTTTCCTATGCCTTCAGTAGAAGTTTTGAGTAAGAATGAAGTTGAAGAATTCTGTATACAAAGTAATTATCAAGCAAGGTTTGTGGAAAAACATTTTATACCACAAACAAATGAGGATAGGATGCTGCTTGCCCCCCCTCAAAATAATTTAAATGTTGATAATTGGGATAACTCTCCACTAGATACAAATATAGATAATGATAAAGATTTAAATGTAATTAGAGATAATCTTGAAAAGCTTCTCTAATAATTCTTTGCTACATTAGAACAAATTTAAATTTTAAAAGATGTCTCAAGTAACGTTTGAAACTGATTCTGGAAATATTAATTTCACATTGTTTACTAATGATGCTCCTAATACGGTAAGTAACTTTGAGAAACTAGTAAAAGAAGGCTTCTATGACGGCTTAGCCTTTCATAGAGTGATTCCTGGTTTTATGGCTCAAGGTGGCTGCCCAAATACTAGAGAAGGAGCTTCTGGAATGCCTGGTACTGGTGGTCCAGGTTATTCAATAAAATGTGAAATCAATAATAACAAACATTTAACTGGTTCATTATCAATGGCTCATGCTGGTAAGGATACAGGAGGAAGTCAGTTTTTTATCGTTTATGAACCTCAACCACATCTTGATGGTGTACATACAGTATTTGGTATGACAAAGGATATGGATATTGTTTTGAAATTGACTAATGGATCAAAAATACTGAAAGCAACCATTTCATGACTGTCACTTTTCAAAAATAATACTAAAAGGGACTTTATCTAAATTATATTTCATTATTGATGCTCTTAATATTTCTTTTTCATCAGATATATTACTACTTTCTATTCTTATGTTATTTGTAGGGTGTAATGCTTGATCAATATTTCTTGAGACAATTAATCCAATTCTCTTAGAGTTTTCTATTTCTGATAAGTTTCTAATAAAAGAATCAATTTTTTCAATTTCATTACTAGTAATTGAAAAAGATTTTCTAGACCCTTTGTGTATAATTCTCCAAACTAACTTTGGTCTATTCCATAAAGCTAATAATCTAGGCGAACTTTCAGGCTTAACAATTATCTCATTGTCTTCAAAAAATATTTTCATTTTATTTTTTATGGGCACTAAGTCAATTGACCTATAGTCGCCATCCAGGAATAAGGCTATGAAAGGATCTGTATTTGATAAATTGTCTAAATTATCATCCAGAAGATGGCCAAGTTTTGTCCTTTTTACATTTAAGTATTCAGCATTATGATCACTGGGACATATTACAAGTGGTACTCGGTCAGCAACCTCTATACCATACCCACCTAAACCAGCAATTTTCCTTGGATTATTTGTCAATAATCTAAGTTTTCTTATACCTAGATCAGTTAAGATTTGGGCTCCAACACCATAATTCCTCAAATCGGCAGGAAATCCTAACTTTTCATTTGCCTCTACAGTGTCTAGTCCTCCATCCTGTAAGCTATAAGCTTTCAATTTATTAATTAAACCAATTCCTCTTCCTTCTTGTCTTAGATAAACCACAACTCCCTCTCCTTCTTTTTCTATACGTGATAATGCTGCCTCCAACTGAGGTCTGCAATCACATCTTAAGGAGCCAAATGCATCTCCAGTTAAACATTCAGAATGCATTCTAACTAATACTGGTTCACGTAGATTGTCACCTTTTTTCTTGACTAAAGCAATATGTTCTGATCCATCTAATTCATTCACATAACCATATGCTTTAAAATGACCAAAGACACTTGGTAAATCAGCATCAGATTTTCTAAAGACAAATCGTTCATTTTCAAATCTGTATATAATTAAATCTGCTATAGAAATTAATTTCATTCCCCATTGTTTGGAATATTCTTGAAGTTCTGGTAGTCGAGACATTGAACCATCAGGATTTTGAATCTCACAAATCACGCCAGCTGGGTATAAACCAGATAGGAGTGACAAATCAACTGCTGCTTCTGTATGTCCTGCTCTTTTTAGAACACCACCTTTTTTTGCTCGAAGAGGAAAAACATGACCAGGTCTTCTTAAATCATCTGGAGTAGTATTTGGATTAATTGCAACTTGTATAGTCTTTGCTCTATCTTCTGCTGATATACCAGTCGAAACTTTAAATTCTGGACCTGCGTCAATTGAAACAGTGAAAGCTGTTTGATTTGAATCTGTGTTTCTATCTACCATCAAAGGGAGTTCGAGCTTATCTAACTTTTCGCCTTGCATTGCTAAGCATATAAGACCTCTCCCTTCAGTAGCCATGAAATTAATTTGTTGAGGAGTAGCAAATTGAGCTGCACAAATTAAGTCTCCTTCATTTTCTCTTCTCTCATCATCAACAACAATTACACATTCTCCATTCCTAATAGCAGCAAGTGCATCGCTTATTGGATCAAATTTAACTTTTAATTTTTTATTGTCCAAAATTGTACCAGTATTTGATTTTTTACTTGTTTCTTTCATTATTCATATCAATATAAAAGAAGGTGTTCTTGTACAAAACTATTTCAACACTATATAATCCTATATCAAACTACGCCATTTAAGAGATATGAATGTTGCAATAGTTGGTGCTTCAGGTTACGGAGGTATACAACTAGTAAATTTATTAAAAGATAATCCGAACTATAAGTTAACTTACTTGGGCGGGAATAAAAGTGCTGGACAAAAATGGAATGAATTATTTCCAAGCTTAGCTCTGGATAATAATCCAAAAATAGAAAATATATCAGTAGATTTAATATCAAAAAGTTCTGATGTTGCTATATTAAGTCTCCCAAATGGCATCTCATCAACAATTACTCCAAATTTAATAGAAAAAGGTCTAAAAGTAATAGATTTATCAGCTGACTATAGATATAAATCCCTTGATTTGTGGAAAGAAATATATTTCAACGAAGAATTAAAATACAAAAGGAAAGACTATGAATTATGTGAACAGGCCGTTTATGGCTTACCAGAAATTAATTACAGAGAAATTGCAAATAGTAACTTAATTTCATGTCCTGGATGTTACCCTACATCATCGCTTTTACCAATTATTCCTTTTATTACTCAGGGTATTATAGATTTTGATGGCATCGTAATTGATTCAAAAAGTGGAGTATCTGGAGGTGGAAGAGACCCCAAACAAAATCTATTATTTGCAGAGTGTTCAGATGGAATATCGGCCTATGGATTGATAAATCACAGACACAGATCTGAGATAGAGCAAATTTTAAGTCAAGTTACGGGAAATCAAATAGAAGTTCTTTTCACACCACATTTAATACCAATAGTTAGAGGAATGCTATCTACAATATATGCAAGATTAAGAGATCCTGGACTAACTTCAGATGACTGCAAAATTCTTCTTCAAAGTTATTATAGAAACTCTCCTAACATCAAAATATTACCTGTTGGTACATATCCATCTACAAAATGGGTTAAAAATACCAATAATGCTTATATATCAATCCAAGTTGATAAAAGGAATAGCCGTATAATTTTCATCTCAGTTATAGATAATCTTCTAAAGGGTCAAGCTGGGCAAGCAATACAAAATTTAAATATTGTCTCAGGTCATCAAATTAACGAAGGTCTTAATTTTACAAATTTTTATCCTTAGACTGGTTCCTTATTTTCTTTCCTGCAATTGATACTGCATGTGGAAGTATTAAATGTTCCAGAAAATGTATTTTTTTTAATAAGGATTTTTCACTGTCATTATTATCGATCGCAAGTGCAGATTGAATTATTAATTCTCCGCTATCGACCTTTTCTTCTACATAATGGACCGAGCATCCTGTAATCAGTGAACGATAATTTATAGCTTCATTTACAGCTTCCTTACCTTTAAATGAAGGAAGTAATGAAGGATGTATGTTAATAATTCTTCTTTTAAAGTTATTTACAAAGCGCGATGAGACTCCCTTCATCCAACCTGCCATAACAATTAATTCAATATTTCTATTATCTATATTTCTAATTATTTCTGACTCAAAATCATATTTACTATTGTAATTTTTCTCATTAATAATATTAATAGGTATATTATTTTTCTCGGCTCTTTTAATGCATCCAGCATTAGGTTTGTTTGTTATTAAAACTGCTATTTCAATATCAAGTTTGCTGCTTTTTGATAAATCTATAAGTCTTTCAAAATTGGAACCATCCCCTGAGGCTAATACAGCTATTCTTAAATTAGGATCAAACTTATTAAAGCTATCAATATCAGGAGAAATTAAATATTTTATATTTTCCAATTTTATTGTGAGTCAATAAACAAATTTTAGATCAATATTACTGTTAGTATTTTTATAAAAGTAAAATGTGTAAATACAAAAACATTTAATTTAAGAATAATATAAAATACAATCCTAAATCTTATACTATATTTAAAGTTGATCTATTTAGAGTACATTTAAATATAATATGAGCTTAAGTGAATTTGCTGGACAAATTAGTCATAAAAACTGGGAAAAGTTTTCTAAAAACTTATGGTTTGATAATGAATTAAAAATTTGGCTAGATATTAGTAAAGTTAATTTTGAAGAAAAAATATTATCAGAGTTAGAAAATAAATTTACAGATGTTTTCAAAGCAATGGATAACTTAGAAAAAGGTGCAATTTCAAACATTGATGAAAATAGACAAGTCGGACATTACTGGTTAAGGAATACAGCTTTTTCTCCTACTGAAGAAATAAGAAATAGCATAGAAAATGAATTAAATGAAATAAGAAGTTTTGGATCAAAAATAATAAAAGGAGAAATAACTAATAAAATCAATGAGAAATATACAAATGTTTTATGGATTGGTATTGGTGGAAGTGGCTTAGGTCCAATTTTAATAGTCGAATCCTTGCAAAATAGAATGAATGGTTTGGAATTCTCTTTTATAGATAATATTGATCCATTCCTTATAAAAGAAAAACTTGAATCAATCAATGATAAAATCTCAACAACTTTATTTGTTGTCGTAAGTAAATCAGGTGGCACACCTGAACCTAAGATCGCAATGGATATTGTTCGTAAGAATATTGAGTCATTAGGTGCAGACTGGAATAAACAAGCAATAGCAATTACTATGAAGGATAGTAAATTATACAAAAAAGCTTATTCAGAAAATTGGTTAAAAATATTTAATATGCCAGACTGGGTAGGAGGAAGAACAAGTATTACTAGTGCTGTTGGACTCCTTCCAATTTCATTAATCGAGGGAGATATTGATAATTTTCTTAATGGCGCTTCATTAATGGATCAAAAAACTAGAACAAAAAGTATTGAAGATAATCCAGCAGCTTTATTAGCCATATCTTGGTATTTATGCGGTGATGGAATTGGTAAAAGAGACATGGTTTTGTTGCCTTACAGAGATAGGCTCCAAGTGTTTAGTAAATATCTTCAACAATTAGTTATGGAATCACTAGGTAAGAAATTTGATAGATCAGAAAATATTGTCCACCAGGGCATATCTGTATTTGGGAATAAAGGTTCCACTGATCAACATGCCTATGTTCAGCAGTTAAGGGATGGAATAGACAATTTCTTTTGTATCTTTATAGAGCTTTTAGATTATCCAAAAAATTTAGACTTTGAGGATTGTGATAACCCAAATGACTTTTTATCTGGATTTATGCAAGGTACTAGATCAGCACTATCAGCAGAAGGTAGACAAAGTATAACTATTACTATGGATAAATTAAACACATTCTCATTAGGAGCTTTAATTGCATTATTTGAGAGAGCTGTCTCAATGTATGCAGAATTAGTAAACATAAATGCATATGATCAACCTGGTGTTGAGGCAGGGAAGAAAGCAGCTGTAGAAGTTATTGAATTACAAAAAAAAGTTGAATATATATTAAATGGCGGTGAACAATTCTCTATTAATGAACTTTATTCAAAAATAAATAACTCAAACAAGGAAACATTATTTTTTATTCTGCGTCACATTTGTTTCGATAATAAAAATTATCTTACTGAAGGTAATTGGTCTGATCCCGAATCTTTAACATTTCAGAAAATAATTCATTAAATTACTATATTAATAATCTTACCCTTAACAATAATAAATTTCTTGACTGATTTACCATTTATCCATTTTCTTACATTATCTCTATTTAGAGACAATTCTTTAATTTGATTCTCTGAAACATTAACATCAATCTCTATTTTATCTCTAACCTTACCATTGATTTGAATGACAAGTTGATAGGTACTTTGAATTAGTGCGTTCTCATTTAGTTTTGGCCAACTTTCTAAATGAACTGATTTTTTATAACCTAACATCATCCATAATTCTTCAGAAATATGAGGCGCAAATGGAGCCAGTAGCAAACAGAAATTTTTTAAGATATCTTTTTTAATTTGAGTCTGTATTAAACTTATATGTTGATTAATTGCATTATAAAATTTCATTAATTCGGAAATCGCTGTATTAAATTGGTTATTTTCTATATCTTTTGTAATTTCTTTTATGGCAATATTCATAGACTTCATAATTTGTTTTTCATTTTTGGAATTAATGTTATTACTTTGTTTACCTACGATTAAAACGTCATAATACAATTTCCAAATTCTTGATAAGAATCTAAATTGTCCTTCAACATCAGAATCTCCCCATTCCAAATCTTTTTCAGGAGGAGCCTTAAACAATATAAACATTCTTGCTGTATCAGCTCCATACTTACTTATGACTGAATTGGGATCAATACCGTTGTATTTTGATTTTGACATCTTTTCAAATAATATTTCCAGTCTTGAATTATCGTCTGGATCTAATGGATCCTTTAGGTCATCAATTATGGAAGGGGCAACATATTTACCAGTTTTTTTATTTCTATAAGCAGCAGCTTGTACCATTCCCTGAGTAAGCAATTTTGAAAAGGGTTCTTTTATATTAAATAGATTATTATCTCTTAAAGCTTTAGTTATAAATCTTGAGTATAAGAGATGTAAAATAGCGTGCTCGACACCCCCAACATATTGATTTACTGGTAACCATTTATTAATTTTTTCTTTTTCAAAGGGTTTAGAGTCTAATTTACTTGATGTAAATCTAAGGAAATACCATGACGAACACATAAAGGTATCCATTGTATCAGTCTCTCTCTTTGCCTCAGATCCACATACTGGACAGGCAATATTAGTCCATTTTTGGTTATCTTTTAATGAATTAATTTGATTTGAATGAATATTAATTTCCTTGGGAAGTGATACTGGCAGTTCTTTTTCACTTAATGGTAAAGTTCCACATTTATCACAGGTAATAATAGGTATGGGGCATCCCCAATATCTTTGTCTTGATATAAGCCAGTCTCTTAAACGATATTGTATTTTCTCCTGAGCCCAATTCTCTATAACTCCTAATTTTGTGATATCTTTTTTTGCATTTTCATTAAATTGCTCATCAAATTGATTCGAATTAATTAAGTACCCATTTTCTTCATATGCCTTATTAAGATGGTTATCTTTTTTACCCTTATCTTTTACAATAACCTGTTTAATATTAATTTTATACCTAATAGCAAATTCAAAATCTCGTTGATCATGAGCAGGAACTCCCATAACTGCTCCTGTTCCATATTCATCTAATACATAACTTCCTACCCAAATTGGTATTTCTTTTCGATTTACAGGATTAATTGCAAACAAACCTGTGTTAACTCCAATTTTATCTTGATAATCTTTATTGAGATTTAATTTATCTTTCAAAGCCTTTATCTCCATCATTATTTGCTTATTATTAATTAACTTAGTCAAATTATTATTTGCTGAGATGGCAATATAAGTAACTCCATATAGCGTATCAGGCCTTGTAGTGAATACTTTTAGAGTTTCAGTTGAATTTAAAACTTTAAAATCAATATTGGTCCCATATGATTTACCAATCCAATTTTCTTGCATTGTCTTAACTCTCTCTGGCCAGTCTATTAAATCAGTCAAATCTGATAATAACTCATCTGCGTAATCTGTTATCTTCAAGAACCATTGCTTTAAAAGTTTCTTTTCTACTTTTGCTCCTGACCTCCAAGATCTTCCATTAGTATCTACTTGTTCGTTAGCGAGTACAGTATTGTCAATAGGATCCCAGTTTACTTCTGATTCCTTTTGATAAACTAACCCAGCCTTAAATAATTCTAAAAATATATATTGAGTCCATTTATAATAATCTTCCTCACAAGTTGAAAATTCTCTTTCCCAGTCAACAGAAAGACCTAAAACCTTAAGTTGTGATTTCATATGAAGAATATTTTGTTTAGTCCAAACACTTGGATTAACTCCTCTTTCAATAGCTGCATTTTCAGCAGGCAAACCAAAAGAATCCCATCCCATGGGATGAAGAACATTTTTGCCTTTCAGTCTTTGATATCTGGCGATCAAATCTGTGATTACATAATTTCTAACATGACCCATATGCAAATTTCCAGATGGGTATGGAAACATTGATAATGCATAGAATGTTTCTTTATTTAATTCATTTTCATCCGTTTTGTATAAATTTTTTTCTTCCCAATAGTTCTGCCATTTTTCTTCAATAGCTTTTGGTCTATACAATTTGTCTATATTAGAGGAGTAAATTTTTGAATTATTCACTTTATTAGTAAATTTATATTTTAATAATCATTCTAAAAAAACTGAATTATTTGTAAATAGCTTTGATTTATTATTAAAATTTAAAAATAAACAAAATTCATATGAAGAGAATTACATTTGAAAAGTATCAAGGGAATGGCAATGACTTTATAATAGTTGATTCTCGTTTTTCCAGAATTCATGATGAGATTAGGTTAAGTGAGAGTGCAAGTATAAGCAAATTATGCGATAGACATTATGGTATAGGAGCTGATGGGATTATTTTTATCGTTGAAGCAAAAAGAGAAAATGATGCAGGAATGATTATTTATAATTCAGATAACACAGAAGCTGAAATGTGTGGAAATGGAATAAGATGCTTAATAGAATATCTACATCTAAAGAATAGTAAACAAAAATCCGAATATAAAATCGAAACAAAAGCAGGCTTAAAAGTTGCCGAATATAAAAATGGCAAAATAACTGTAAAGATGGGCAACCCTGTACTTGATATGAAAAATATTCCAACAAATATTTCAGATACAAAATGTGGAATACCAACAATGAGATTTAAAGCTGACTCTTTTGAATCTACTGGTTACGCTGTAGGGATGGGCAATCCTCATTTAATTTTCTTTATAGATGATCTAGATTCAGTAGATCATAAGAAAATTGGTCCTTTATTAGAAAATAATAATTATTTTCCTGAAAAAACAAATGTTCATTTTTGTCAGATAATAGATAGAAATAATATTAAAATAAAGGTATGGGAAAGAGGAGCAGGATCTACCTTGGCATGCGGTACTGGTGCTTGTTCTGTCCATGTTGCAGCTTATAAATTAGACCTATGTAATTCATTGACATCAATTCACTTACCAGGAGGTACCTTATCCATAGAATGGAGCGAGGATGAACAAGTAAAAATGACTGGAAATTCAAAGAAGATATTTGATGGAAGTTTTATATTGAATGTATGAAAAGGAAATTAATATATCTCGATCATGCTTCGACGACTCCACTAACAAAGAATGTTTTAAATGATATTAATTCAGCAAATATAAAATATTGGGGTAATGTTTCATCAACTCATAAATTTGGTATTGAGTGCTCTACAAAATTAGAAAAAGTCAGAAATGAAATTGCTTCTATCTTTAATGCTAAAACTGAGAATATAATTTTTACTTCTGGAGCTACAGAGTCTATTGCAATAGTATTTTCCTCTTTAGAATATTTTAGTAAACCTTATTCGATAATTACATCAAAATTAGAACATCAAGCCACTAATATCGCATTAAGAAAATATATGAAACAAGGGTGGGAAGTAAGTATGCTCCCTTTAGATAATCAAGGCATAGTAAAGAAAGAATTATTAGATAATTATTTTAATGAAAAAGTTAAACTTGTATCAGTTATTTGGGGGCAAAGTGAAATAGGAACAGTACAACCTATTTTAAGCATAGGTAAAAAGTGCAAATTATATAATGTTCCTTTTCATATTGATGCTACACAAATAATTAGTAATGGTATTTTTGATTGGAAGGAATTAAATTGTGATTTTTTAAGTTTGTCAGCTCATAAGTTTGGTGGACCAAAAGGTATTGGAATTCTCATAACCAATATCGACTCGAGTAAACTTATTAGAAATGAAGAAATATCATTAACCCAAGAATACTCAATTAGAGCAGGTACGCAACCATTGCCGCTGATTATAGGTATGCTAACAGCCTTAAAAAATATAAAAAATAAAATAATTATTAAAGATGACATAACAATATTCAAAAGTAAAAAGCTAAATATATTGCAGAAATATATGTTAGATAAATTTATTGATAACTCTAATATTGAGATAATAGGAAGTATTAAAAATCGTTTACCAAATCATCTTTCATTTATTCTGTTAAACAAAGATAGAGAACCAATAAAAGCATTTAAAATTATTAATTTTATGTCAGATAATGGAATAGCAATTAGTAGCGGAAGTGCATGCTCCAGTTCATCCAAAAAACCTAGTATTGCTTTATATAATATTGGCATTGAAGAGCAGAAGCTTTATTCAAATATTAGGATAAGTTTTTCAAATGATAACACTTTTGAAGAATTAGACATTTTTTACAATTTACTTTTAGAGTGTATTGATATTTTTTAAAAAAATAATGTTTTCTCTTCCCAAAGACTTAAATACCGTTAAGTTAGATATACAAGAAGTTATTGAAAAGAATCTAATCAATATTGAATGTCCTAGATTGACAATTGAATTAAAGTTTGAAGGGATAAAATTTAATAATATTGGTTTTAAGGTAGTGGAGATCCTCTCAGGATATGATGATGATAAAGATATCTACCTAACATATGCAGACCAAGGAGCTGTAGCACTAGCTCAAAGAGATAATCCAGATATTAAAGAAAAAATATTCACATTTAAATCATTTATGGAATCTAAGCATATTTCAGAATTAAATTCAATTATGGTTTCAATGCTTCCACAACCATATGATTTTGATTCCTTTGAGCCAATGACAGAGAAGTATTGTGGAAAACATATCTCAATAAATCCTAAATTTGAAGATGCAAATATTGGTATTGGGAGTGTAATAAGAGAAAGAAGAAGAAATTTTGTCAATACTTGGCAAAACCTCTACTATTTGCAGCCATTAGAGAATGGCGCACTAATGCATTTCTATCATGATAATTGGTTACTATTCAAGCAACAAAATAACAAGTACTTTTTTATTAAGGATTTTGATTCAAAGCCAGATAAAGAGGATATTTATGTCAATTTAGTTTAATTTTTAATTTATAATATGAAGAAAAATAGGACATTAATAATAACTTCCTTTTTAGTTTTATTATTTTTATATTATTTAGTAATTAATAAAAGAGTAAAATTAGTAAATAATATTTATTTTAATTCAGGTCTTTTATTTAATAAAGTAAAAATATGTGAAAACTACAATCTCTTGCTTAAAAAATATTTAGATAATTCTTTCAGTGCTTACCTCATTAGTGATAAAGGACAAATTATTGCTAAACATAATGAAAATAAATTATTTTCTCCTGCTTCAAATTTAAAATTGATCTCAACAGCCTATGCATTAGATAATTATGATATTTACGATACACTGCGCACTTCAATATACAAGGATAAAAAGAACAATTACTATCTCATTGGAGAAGGCGATCCTGATCTGACTTTAAAAGATGTAGATAATTTATTTTCTAATTTATCTATTAAAAACAATGTAATTTTTTATTTAGTAGAAATCCCAGAAAATTTTTATTGGCCAATAGGTTGGAAAATAAGTGACAAATCATATGATTATGGAGCGCCAATTACATCATTGGCAATAAAAAGCAATATAAACAGTAATATTAATGTTCAATTCCTGAGGGATTATATTTATGATTTTATATCTCTAAAATACCCAGATATTTTATTTGATGTCA
>MDSZ01226706.1_pt1 | contig 15343 bp, 16 predicted proteins | sample 811201 | NCBI WGS metagenome assembly MDSZ01 (sample SAMN05326647, study PRJNA326480) | marine metagenome | isolation source: seawater | place: Indian Ocean: North | collected 2010
ATCATTTTTTATTTCAGATAAACTATTCCTACTGATACTTACTTCATGAAGTGAGTTTTCATAATTATTTTTAAATGTCTCGTAGTTCTCAATTGTTATACTACCATTCTCCAATAATCTTTTCGAAGCCATATGTCTCGATCTCTCATATTCGTGCTCAGCCTCACGTAGATTAATTAAACTTTTATATCTAATAAGATTAAAATAATGTCTAACTGATTCTAGAATTAAAAAAGATTCAGCGTTTTTTTTACTTATTTCATTCTGACTTAATAAGCTTTCTGCTTTTTTAATTTCATCAAATACATATAGATGAAGAAGTGGTTGCCTTATAGATAAATTATATGTATCCCTGTCATAATCTGCTGGATCATATGAACCAAGCGACTTATATCTTTCTATCGTCGTCTCAGTAGCTCTGGCATTAAAATTAATTTCTGGAAAAACTGACGATCTCGTCTGACTAAGAGACTCGTTGGCAAGATTAACATCAATCTCATTATTGAGTATTTCAATATTATGGAGTTTCGCCCTGTCATATAGACTTATTAGATCTGTTGCATGACTATCTATTGTGATCAGTGCAAATATAAAAACTATTATTCTCATTTGTATTTTTCTAAGCTTGGGTCTACGTCATCTGACCATTTAGCTATACCACCTGTTAAATTATATAAATTTGTAACACCTTTTTGTTCTAGATACAATGCAACAGTTCTGCTTCTAATACCATGATGACAAACTATTACGTACTCATTAGAATTTTCAAAGAAATCAATTGAATCCGGAATCTTACCCATTGGTATATGTTCACTATTCTCTATATGACATTTATCAAATTCCCATTGTTCCCTTACATCTATTATTTTTAATACTGGGTTTGCATCTATCATTTCTTTAACTTCTAAAGGTGTTTTCTCTTGCATTAGTTATCCTTAATTAGATTAGTCTGTGATGTTACTATATTTTTCTTAACTGTGTAACCATTTCTTAGCTTATTAAGTATCATTCCTTGGCTATATGGCGACCTATCCTGCCATAAAAAAAGAAAAACTTTTGAATTTTCACTCAAATAATCTAAGAAAAAATCATATGTTTTAACAGAACACGTAAATACAACTTTGTTATATTCCTGGATTTTGTCTGTTACGTTTAAAATATTATCATTGTATAAATGCAATTTATCTCTGTTATTACTGTGTAAGTCTAGATTTCTCACACTAAATTCATGCAAAGAAGCATCACATTCATATGCCGTTACGGAAAAAACTAAATCAGATATGCATTCAACAAGGTAACCGCTTCCAGTTCCTACTAATAAAACATTATCTTTTTCATGGAATTCCATGTTCTGCAAAATTTTCGCTTCACATGAAGGTGTCAGCATTACGCGACCCGAATCTAAAGGTATTGAAATATCACAGTAAGAGAATTTCTTATATTCTTCTGGCACATAATCCTCTCTTTTTACCTTTCTAATGACACTCAACACCTTTTCATCTAGAATATTATTACTTCTGTATATTTGATATATATGATCATTATTCATCACATGATTATATCGATGTTTATGTTACTATTAAACTAGAGTGAGAGAATCATATGAAAGAAACTAAAATTAATCTTAATGAGTATAAAGTAAATTATCCTAATTCAAAGAAAACTTACAAGCAGGTATATGATCTCGAAATACCATATCGCGAAATTACTATCTCCGATAGTTCAGGAAATCAAGATAGACAATTTCATGTATATGATACAACCGGACCTTATACTGATCCTAACTATGAAATTAATTTAGAATTAGGCTTACCTAAAAAAAGACAGGATTGGTTAGATAGTAGACATAAGGAATTTCATACTGATGATAGATTTAGAGAAAGTGTAACTCAGCTCACCTATGCTAAAAATGGAATCATTACAAAAGAGATGGAATACGCAGCAGCACGGGAGAACAGTTACAATTCTAAGGAGAAAGATCTCATTACACCTGAGTTTGTTAGAAGTGAAATTGAATCTGGAAGAGCCATAATTCCATCCAATATAAAACACCCAGAGCTTGAACCAATGATAATTGGCAAAAACTTTCTTACAAAAGTAAATGCGAACATAGGTAACTCTCCCGTAAAGTCAAATATTGAAGAGGAACTTGATAAACTTCTATGGGCAGTAAGATGGGGAGCTGACACAGTAATGGATCTCTCTACAGGAAAAAATATATTTGAAACAAGAGAAGCTATAATAAGAAATTCACCTGTGCCCATAGGAACGGTACCAATTTATGAGGCACTTGAGAAAGTTAATGGTAAAGCAGAGGAATTAAATTATGATATCTTCCGTGATGTCATAATTTCGCAAGCTGAGCAAGGTGTTGACTACTTCACAATTCATGCAGGATTAAGACTAAGCTTTATTCCTACTACTACTAAAAGAGTAACCGGAATAGTTTCTAGAGGAGGATCAATTATAGCTAAATGGTGTTTAGCACACCATAAAGAAAATTTTCTATATGATAATTTTGATGATCTATGTGAAATCATGAAAAAATATGATGTTTCTTTCTCATTAGGTGACGGGTTACGACCTGGCTCAATAGCAGATGCCAATGATGAGGCACAATTTTTAGAGCTGAAAACACTTGGAGAATTAACAAAAAGAGCAAGATCAAGAGATGTTCAAGATATGATTGAAGGACCTGGGCACGTACCTTTAAACAAAATCAAAGAGAATGTGATATTAGAAGAGGAATATTGCGATGAAGCCCCTTTCTATACGCTTGGACCCTTAGTTACAGATATTGCTCCTGGATATGATCACATTACGTCTGCAATTGGAGCTGCTAATATTGGTTCATTTGGAACATCATTACTATGTTATGTGACGCCAAAAGAACATTTAGGTTTGCCTAATAAGGAGGACGTGAAAGACGGTCTAGTAGCATACAAAATTGCGGCGCATGCATCTGATATATCAAAAGGCCATAATTTTGCTGTTGAACGGGACAATGAATTATCTAAAGCAAGATTTGAATTCAGATGGCTTGATCAATTTAACTTATCACTCGATCCATATAAGTCAAAAGAATTTCATGATGAAACTCTTCCACAAGAAAGCGCAAAAGCAGCACATTTTTGCTCGATGTGTGGTCCAAACTTTTGTTCAATGAAAATTACTCAAGACATACGTGATTATGCTTCAAAACACAATATTAAGGACATTAAAGTGGCAGTAGAGATAGGAATGAAAGAGAAGTCAAAACAATTTGCAGAGTCTGGCAATAAAATCTATATTAAAAAATAGTTATTTCTGCGAGGCTTTGAGAGCCTGATCTAAATCCTCTAGAATATCATCAATGTTTTCTAGGCCTATTGATAGCCTAACAAGATCTTCTGGTACACCCGCAGCTTTAAGTTCAGATTTTGAAAGCTGTCTGTGAGTGGTACTTGCTGGATGACATGCTAAAGACTTTGCATCACCTATGTTAACTAATCTAGTGATTAAATTGAGATTATCTATAAAGACACCACCTTTTTTCATGCCACCTTTAATTCCAAAGCTAAGTACACTTGATGCCTTTCCATTCATGAGCTTTTTCGTTAAATTATATTCTTTATGTGACTCCAGACCAGGGTAATTTACCCAAGTTACACATTTATGACTTTCTAGAAACTTGGCAACTTTGGTAGCATTTTCACAGTGTCTATCCATTCTTACAGGTAAGGATTCAATTCCTTGTAGAATCAAGAAGCTGTTAAATGGCGATATTGCAGCCCCCATATTCCTAAGCGGTACTACACGTGCTGCTCCTATGAATGCCGCTTCACCCATTGCTTCAGTAAAGACAACCCCATGATAAGACATATCAGGTGTATTCAATCTTTTAAATTTAGTTTTATGTTTTGCCCAAGGAAATTTACCAGAATCTACAATAATACCACCTATGGTAGTTCCATGTCCGCCCATGTATTTTGTAAGTGAATGGACAACAATATCAGCTCCATGTTCAATAGGCCTAAATAGATATGGTGATGGAACTGTATTATCTACTATCAGAGGAATATTATGTTTATGAGCGATTTTGGCTATTTCTGGAACATCAACAACATTTGCCGCTGGATTTCCTATAGATTCACAAAAAATTGCTTTAGTTTTTTTATCAATTAATTTTTCAAGACTTGCAATATCATCATGATCTCCAAACTTTACATCAACACCAAATCTGGGAAGCTGATGCGCAAATAGAGTATAGGTTCCGCCATATAGTGTACTTGTACTTACTATGTTGTCTCCTGCTTCACATATTGTCATGATTGCGTAGGTTGTTGCAGCTGAACCTGAAGCAAGTGCTAGAGCACCAATTCCACCCTCCATCGCTGCAACCCTTTTTTCTAAAACATCGGAGGTTGGATTCATAATTCTTGTGTAGATATTACCAGCTACCTTTAGATCAAATAAGTCAGCACCATGTTGAGTATCATCAAAAGAATATGATGTTGTTTGATATATTGGTACTGCAACAGATTTTGTTGTTGGTTCAGGTGAGTAACCACCGTGTATAGCTATAGTCTCAAATTTCATTCTTAATACCCCTACGATTTACTTCCTATACAGTTTATAAGATATAAACTAAATTATCTATTGAAAAATATCGAACTGTGATGGTTCATTCTTCACTTCCTTGAGCTTGAATCCTATGCCAATTAGCCTAATTGGTTTAGTTATATCCTTTATATTATCACTAAATAGATTTATAAACTCATCCATATTTAGATAATTACATTTTTTTTGCCTTGTAATCGTCTCAAAATTATTAAACTTTACTTTTATGAAGATCTCTTTAACTTCCTTAGTCCTTATATTAGCCGATTCACATCTTTTAATTAGTTTTTCGAATAAAATAGCTAACTTGTTTTCACATGATTCCACATCAACTAAATCGGCATTAAATGTATCTTCAACACTAATACTTTTCCTTATCTTATTTGTTTCTACCTCTCTATTATCAATGCCTCTTATGAGATTAAATAATGTAAAACCATATGAACCAAACAAATTTGTCAACTCATTTACACTCATTTTATACATATCACTACATATGCTCATATTAAGATCTATACATTTTTTATAATTCACCTTCCCAATACCTGGTATTGATTTTAAACTGACATTTCTAATAAAATCTTCTATTTCATGATCACAAACCGAAAATTGATTATCTGGTTTCTTCCAATCTGAGCATATTTTTGCAAGAAGTTTATTTGATGAGATACCTGCAGATGCAGTTATACCAAAATCATTTTTGATACATGATCTAATCTGTCTAGCCATCTCTTCAGGATCACCAAGACAGTAATCTGAATCAGATACATCAAGAAATGCTTCATCAATAGAAACAGGTTCTATTTTTTTTGAATAACATTTGAAAATTTTAAATATTTCTTTTGATGAGTTTCGGTATTTCATAATATCTACAGGTAATACAACAAGTCCTTTACAAAGTTTTTGTGCTTGTTTAGTCGGCATTGCAGAATGAAGACCAAATTTTCTAGCAATATAATTACAAGTTGTCAGTACACCTCTTTCATTAGCTTTACCTCCAACGGCAACTGGCTTATTTTTTAGATTTGGGTTGTCTCTAATTTCAACTGAAGCAAAAAAACTATCCATATCTATATGGATTATTTTTCTACTATTCCAATTTCTAGTTTTTTGATTCATCAGGCAACATTGCTTTGATAGTTAAAGCATGAATCTCACCTGTTTTAATATAGTTGTCAAGCAAGGCATAAATCATTTTGTGTCTTTGAATAGTAGATTTACCAATAAATTCATCACTGATTATACTAACAGTATATTTTGATTCAGAGCCCTCAACAGATAAATCATCAAATTTAATTCCTTTTGTAAGTGCGCTTGTAATTTTATCTTTCATTTCTATTTCTCCCAAAGCTCTGGATTGGCCCAGTTCTTATTATTTAGCCATTCAGGACTATCTTTATATTCAGATATATCATAAATAAAAACATGTACCTTTTCATCACATACAAGACCAAAGTATTTATATCCATATGAAAATAACATATTCTTCAGGTCTGTTGAATAATCAGTAAACTCAGTTCCATTTAAGATAAGTAGCATGATATTGTTACTACTATAGTTTTTTTTAAAAATACTATCATTTACGAGAGCTTTTGAATCCATAACTATGACTAACAGCTGATTATCCGAGAAAACGTTTTTACTATAATCATTTATGTTTTTTATGATTTCATAACCATCAAGTTTTAGCTGTTTCAAAATATCCTTATTACTTGTGAGCGATAATACTTTTACACTCCTCTTATTATCGATATATTTTTTTATATTAATTTTTTCCATTTATTAAGTGATATTTTACCGTCTTTTCTCTATATGTATTTATTATATCTAAATGTTTGAAATCATTTGATTGAATATGTTCCTTTATAATAATCTTGCTGGTAACCCTTTCAATAGTTTCATTAATTATCATTACGTTATCTCTCAAATTATTCTTTACTATTTTTCTGAGAAACTGCTCTTTTTTTGAGGGAAGGGCGCTCTTATTAATATTAAACATAAAATCAAAATATATATAGTCAAATATTTTATTCGTGCTCCTTATAAAATCTATACAGTTTCCAAATCTTATCTTAATATTCTCAAAAATTTTTTTTATTTCATGATCATCTATTCTTTTAGAGGCCTCTAATAATAAAGCTAGAATCATTGGGTTTCTTTCAACCAAAGTTACATTATTTCCAAGAGAAGCTATAACAGCAGAATCTCTCGCAAATCCACCTGTACAGTCAAGTATATCTAGATTGCTCTTTTTAATAATTTTGTTTAAAGGATGACTCTTATTTTCAGCTAATATGCTCTTATATTCATCGAGTGATAAAAATAAACTCATTTTTTTTTGTTTATCGATTAATGTATACCCTCGTGAAGTTTTTTTTATACTGAGATCAGGGTATTTAGAGAATAGCTCGTGATTCATCCACTTAGATTTAAACAATACCGCCCATGCGAAACTTTCTTCGTACAAATCTCAACACATAATATACTAGTGGCCAAATAATCGACGAAATTATAGCCCCAACCAGCAAAGCGGTATAATCAATATTTCTGTCAATGATATAGTATGCCCAAACTAATAAATGTTGTTTTATAAAAATAAAGAAAAATACAACCACGGCTTGCTGAGCAATAGTCATGTACCTCAGAGAATTATACAGTCTTAAAAATATATAAATCAATAAAACATAAAAGAACGAGGAAACTCCCAAAACCTGTCCGTAGACAATATCAACTATGATACCAGCTATAAAGGCTAAAAATATTTTATTATTTGATGGTATAGCAATGGCCCAGTAAATAATAATTAGGAGGATCCACTCAGGAGCGTAGTATCCTACTGGTAATGTTATCAATGATAAAAATAACCCCAGTATTATCGTGAGAAAAATTACTAGCATACCTTTCTCACATCTCATCTCCGGATATTACTACCTCTGAGATATTATCTACATTTTCAAGAGGCTCTATTATAGCCTGACTAAAACGCTCACCTTCATTTCGTATAACTTCTACTACTCTTCCAATTTTTAGTGATGAAATAAATCTATTAGCTTGTCCTGATGTGACTATCAAGTCACCATTTTTAATCTCACTATCATTAGGCAGGAAAGAAACTTCGAGCATATTATCTTGAGATCTACCTTTAATTATAATTTGTTGTCCTGTTCTAGCAATCTTTGCAGGTACATTACTATCGTTGTCTGTTATTAAAAGTACCTTGCTTGAGTATACGTTGACTTCTACTATTTGACCCAGTAAACCATTAATACCCATGACCGTTTGCCCTTGTTTAATATTATAGTCTGACCCAACATTAATCTGAACAGACTTCTTATTAGGGATAACACCCTTTTGTGTAATTTGCGCAATTTTTATATTTTTTAAATTTTTGTCTATATTGTTCTTTATTCCTCTTAATCTAGAAACCTCATTTTCAAGTACATCAATTCTTTGTAAATTTATTTTCATAGCGGTATTTTGTTTTTGAAGAATCTCTATTTCAAGTTTTAATTTTTCAATTGTCTTTTTTTCTTCCATGAATTTTGAGAAGAAAGTTGACGGTGTGCTTGCCAAATACTGAATAGGATTTATAAGAAAATCATTAATGACTATTCTTATATAATTAGAATTTGAATGTTTTATGTCTAAGACAATTGAGGTAACTGACAATGACAGAAAAAACAACAATAAGTAAAAGTTTGTAACGCTTTTTTTGAATATCGAAGAAGACACTTTTTAGTCCATCGAGAGAAATTCTACCCCTTTCTCATCAATAATTTCTAGTACTTTTCCCCCACCACGAGCAACACAGCTTAGTGGATCTTCAGCAACAATCACATTCATACCTGTTTCTTCTTTAATTAGGAGGTCAAGATCTTTTAGCAGTGCACCACCTCCTGTGAGAACCATCCCTCTTTCATGAATATCAGCGCCTAGCTCAGGTGGTGTATTCTCAAGAGCTGTCTTCACAGCCGCAACAATTCCTTGAAGTGCTTCTTGTAACGCTTCAAGTGTTTCATTACTATTGATAGTAAAGGATTGTGGAACTCCTGCAGCCAAATTAGTTCCTTTAACTTCTATCTCTAATAAGTCACTGCTTGGGTAGGCTGAACCAATCTCATGTTTTATTTTTTCTGCAGTTGGATCTCCAATAACACAGCCGTAGTTTCTTCTAACATAACTTATTAATGATTCTGAGAATGTATCTCCGCCTATTCTAGTTGATGATGCATATACAATCCCGTTTAAGGATATAGTTGCAACCTCAGAAGTACCGCCTCCTATATCACAAACCATGTATCCACGAGGCTCATCAAGTGGCATACCTGCTCCAACTGCCGCCGCCATCGGCTCATCAATTAAATGGACAACTCTTGCACCAGCTCCTGAAGCAGATTCTCTAATAGCCCTTCTCTCAACTTGAGTTGCCCCACATGGAACGCATATTAGAACCCTAGGGCTTGGTCGAAACCATGCGCTCTTATGAACTTTTTTAATGAAGTGTTGAAGCATTTTTTCACATATAGTGAAATCTGATATCACTCCATCTTTGAGCGGCCTTATCGCAGTCAAACCTACTGGAGTCCTGCCAAGCATATTCTTTGCTTCTATTCCAACTGCTTCAACTCTCTTATTTGCCCCTTGCTCATCTCTAACTACTACTACTGAAGGCTCATCAAGCACTATCCCTTTACCTTTCATGTAGATTAGTGTGTTAGCAGTTCCTAAGTCGATAGATATATCAGTAGAAAACATTCCTGCAATCTGTTTTATAAAATTGATCATCTATTGCTCCTTTAGTAATTTGTTTAGTATTTGATTCAAAACCTTTGGATTAGCTTTACCTTTCATTTCCTTCATTACAAGACCTACAAAAAATCCCATTAGCTTGTCTTTTCCATTTTTATAATCTTGGACTTCTTTCGGATGCTTTTCCAGTATTTTTTGAGCTTCTTTGGTCAGAATATCAATATCTGATACTTGTTCGATATTTTTAGATTTAATAATATCATCAATTTCTGATTTTCCATCCCATATATCATTGAGAATATCTTTAGCTTGCTTGCTAGATATTTTACCTTCACTAACATATAGCATTAATTTAGACACATGATTTGGTTTTATGGATATACTGGATATTTCTAAATTCTTCTTATTACAAAGACCTACTACTTCACTCAAAATAAAATTCGCGATAGGTTGATGTAAATTTTTTTGACCTTTTATTGATTCTTCAAAAAATAATGCTAGCCGAGGGTTTAATGACAATATCTCCGCATCTTCGAGTTTTAAACCTAATTCGCTTACATATCTGACTTTTTTTGAATCTGGGAGTTCTGGAAGTGTTAATTTGATCTCATTAATTTTCTGGTCAGATATTTCCACTGGTAACAAATCTGGATCAGGAAAATATCTATAATCATTCGCTTCCTCTTTAGATCTCATAGGTCTCGTCTCATTTTTTTTTGGGTCATATAATCTTGTTTCTTGATTTACAGATCCACCTGACTCTAAGATATCCTGTTGCCTTGACACTTCATAATTAATTGCATTTTCAACGAATTTGAACGAATTTATATTTTTTATTTCAGCTCTTATACCATAGTCATCACCAACTTTTCTGATAGAAATATTGGCATCGCATCTAAATGACCCCTCCTCCATATTGCCATCACTTATGCCTAAACTTTTTACAATAGAGTGAATTTTCTTTAGATAAGTAACTGCTTCTGATGCAGATCTCATATCAGGCTCAGACACTATTTCAATTAGTGGTGTTCCTGCTCGGTTGAGATCAATAGCACTCTGATCGTCATATAAATCATGGATCGACTTGCCTGCATCCTCCTCAAGATGAGCTCGAGTAATACCAATAATTTTACTTTTACCGTTTAAATTTATTTCAAGTTTACCGTCATAAACTATTGGAAGCTCATACTGTGAAATTTGATAACCTTTTGGCAAATCTGGATAAAAATAATTTTTTCTTGCGAAAATAGATTTTTTTGCAATTTTAGCATCCACTGCTAATCCAAATTTAATTGCCATATCAACAGCACTCCTATTGAGAACAGGCAGCACGCCAGGCATACCTAGATCAATAATTGATGCTTGAGTATTTTGCTCTGATCCAAAATCAGTTGAGGCTGGCGAAAATAGTTTACTTTCAGTTGCTAACTGAACGTGTATCTCTAATCCTATTACAGTCTCCCACATAATTAGATTCCAGGCTCCATATCATGCCAATCTGTCTCTTTCTGATATAAGTATGATAGTTTGAGAATATTTTTTTCATCAAAATGTTTGCCTATAATCTGCAATCCTAGTGGCATTTTATCTTTAAATCCCATTGGAATAGACATAGCAGGCAAGCCAGCTAAGTTTGTGCTCACGGTATAGACATCTGATAAATACATAGCAATAGGATCATTCATCTTTTCGCCTATTTTAAATGCCTTATCTGGTGTAGTAGGACCAATTATTAGATCAACATGTTTGAAAGCATTTTCAAAGTCTTTTGCAATTAAGTTCCTCACTTTTTGGGCTTTGAGATAATAAGCATCATAATAACCAGCAGATAACGCATATGTGCCTACTAATATTCTTCTTTTTACTTCTTTTCCGAAACCTTCTGATCTGGATTGTCTGTATAACTCCTCGAGACTTGAGCTAGAATCAGATCTATGTCCAAACCTTACCCCATCAAATCTGGATAAATTTGATGAGCACTCAGCAGGTGCTACTACTTGATAAGCAGAAACACCAAGTCCTGTATATTTAAGATTAATTTTTTTTATTTTACATCCAATATTCTCTAAAACTTTTACAGAGTCATAAAACGTCTTCTTGACATCATCATTGAGATCTTTTGTAAATTCCTCAGGTATACCGATGGTATAAGTTGTTTTATGCTCATCTATACAGTGTGCATAGTAATCGGGGACTTCAACTTCTGAACTTGTTGAATCTTTAACATCATGTCCTGAAATCTCTCTGAGCAATATAGCTGCATCGAGTGCATCAGTGGTGAATAGCCCAGCTTGATCTAAGCTCGAAGCAAATGCAATCATCCCAAATCTTGAGACACGTCCATATGTTGGTTTTAAGCCGCAAATACCACATAAAGATGCTGGTTGTCTTATTGATCCACCCGTATCAGTGCCTGTAGAGCAGGGGGCAATTCTCGCAGCAACTGCAGATGCAGATCCACCTGATGATCCGCCAGGAACAAATTTTACATCCCATGGGTTATTTACTGGCCCGTAATAACTTGTTTCGTTTGAGGAACCCATTGCGAATTCATCCATATTAGTTTTTCCTAGCATGATGGTACCAGCATCATTTAGCTTTTCTATGACAGTTGCATTATATGGACTGATAAAATTATCAAGCATTTTGGATCCACATGTTGTTTTTACATTTTGTGTACAAAAAATATCTTTTTGTGCGATCGGAAGTCCAGATAAACTTCGAAATTTATTATGTGATATCTCTGCATCTATTTTCTTTGCTTTTTCTAGAGCAATTTCTTCCGTAATAGTAATGAAACAATTTAGATTATCATCTTTTTCTTTTATTCGACTTAAGTAATCTCGAGTGATTTCTGTAGCACTCACGTCTTTGTTTCTAATAGCTTTTAGAATTTCTCTTACAGATTTATATGTCATATTAATCTATTATTTTGGGAACTATATAATACCCATCTTTTGTTTTTGACGGGTCATTTTGATTTCTAGATCTATCAATATCACTTGTAGTTACATCGTCTCTGAGTGGTTGACTAAAATCTAAGGGATGAGCCATCGGCTCCATTCCTTCTGTCGGAGCGGCATCAATCTCTCCAATTAAGTTGAGTATATTTTCAAGATTAGTAACAAGCTCATCAATATCACTATCCGGGATACTCAGCTTTGAGAGATGAGTGAGTTTTATAATAGTATTTTTATCCATTTTATTTATGAGATGATGTAAATCTTTCATGGCCATTATAATCTAAGTGGATAGATATGTCTGTAAAATCATTTAATTCTAGAAGATGGCTTATCTTTTTAGATTGACCTACGCCATTTTCTATAAATAAAACTCCTGAATGAGATAAGACATCTTTGGAAGTTTTTATGATAGTTTTTATATCTCTAAGTCCGTCTTTTCCAGAAAAAAGGGCTGACTTGGGTTCATTTAGCACTACGCTTTTGTCTATTCTAATATCTCCATTTGCAATATATGGTGGGTTACTAAATATGAAATCAAATGCCTTTGATTGAAATGGGAGTAGCCAGTCTGCAGCAATTAATTGTATATTATCAGTTTTACATAATTTCATATTGGTTTTTGCAACACCTAATGTATTTGGATAGGCATCACTGAGAAACACATTCCATAGTGGGCGTTCACAAGCAATTGTAATTCCCACACATCCAGAACCACATCCAGCATCAAGGAAAAAACATCTTTTTTTTCGTTTAAATATTTTATCTCCCTGTAAGAGTATATCGTCAATTATATTTTCTGTTTCAGATCTTGGAATAAGTACATTCTCGTCTATATAAAAACTGTTTTTGTAAAATAGATGTTTTTTAAGAATGTATGATAAGGGCACATCATTTTTTCTTTTATTTAGGATATTACTAATTTGATCTTGTAATATTTCTGTTAGTTGTAGGATTTCATTTAAGTAGATTTTAGTTTTACTAATACCTAGAACATGCATCAATATCTCTTCTGCTTCAATCTTAGACTCAGTAATAGATTGCTTAGTATATAAATGAATAAAATTAGTAGTCTCTCTTAGTAGGTCAAGAGCGTTCATTATTTTGTAGATTCTTCAATTAAAGCATCCAGTAGTGGTTCGATGTTTCCTTCCATAAGTTGCTCTAGTTTGTATAATGTGAGATTAATTCTATGATCAGTGACTCTTCCTTGGGGAAAATTATATGTTCTTATTCTCTCTGACCTATCCCCTGATCCGACCTGTTTTTTTCTACTCTCATCAGTATCTTTTTTTTGTTTTTCTTGTTCAGCAGATAATAATCTCGTATGTAAATACTCAAGCGCTTTTGCTTTATTTTTATGTTGTGATCGATCATCTTGACACTCTGATACGATCCCAGTCGGCAAGTGAGTGATCCTTACCGCAGAATCTGTTTTATTAACATGTTGTCCTCCTGCACCAGATGCTCTATAGGTATCAATTCTTAAATCTGCTGGATTAATATCTATATCGTCAATTTGTTCAACTATGGGAAGAACAGCTACTGTAGATGCAGAGGTATGTACTCGACCCTGAGTTTCTGTATCCGGTACTCTCTGAACTCTATGAGTGCCAGATTCAAATTTTAGAAAACTATAGACATTAGTACCAGTTACCTTGAATATTATTTCTTTAAAGCCACCATGGTCACTTACATTACTATTAATGATTTCTATACCCCATTTTTGTTTTTCCGAAAATTTTGAATACATTTTAAAGAGATTACCTGCAAATATAGCTGCTTCTTCACCACCTGTACCTGCTCTAATTTCCATATATACATCACTGGAATCATTTGGATCCCGTTCTACAGTTGCCTCGATTATTTTTTGTTCGATTTCTTTTAGCTCTTCCTCATATCTGTGAAGTTCTTCTTGAGCAATGACAATCATTTCCTTGTCATCATCTTGTAATAATTCCTGTGTATCTGATATTGATTTTTCTATAGTTAAATATTTTTGAAAAAGCTTAACACTCAATTCTAGCTTTGTTAGTTCTTGATTAAGACATTTCATTTGTGTTCTATCAGAATAAATCTCAGGGGTACTAAGTTTTTGGGTAATATCTTTATAACTCGAGAGCTTAGTCTCGAGTTTATTTCTTAGATCTGGATTCATTACTTTTCTTTGAACAGTTTATTAAGTTTTTCTATTTTATCTTCATCAAGATTTGGATATAGTTCTTTCAACTTAATGGTTGTTTCATGTGCAAGTTTGTTTTTAAGTGATTCGGACACGTAATTGATTATATCATCCATATCTTCAGAATTTTTTGCCATCCTTCTTGCTTTGATTACTATTCCATTAGTAATGTCATCGACGTATTCTCTGTAATTTTTAATAATCTCTGTACTATTATTACCTGATAACCAGTTTTTGTACTCTACAATTTTAAATTTTATGATCTCTTCAGCATCTTTTATTGATTTCTCTCTAATTTTATAATTCTTCTCAATAATCTGCCCCAAATCATCAATTGTATATAGATATACATTATCTAGATTTTTAATCTGTGATTCGACATCTCTTGGAACACCTAAATCAATTATCACTATAGAACCATTACTTCTTTTTTGTAGTGCATTTTCGATATTACCCTTTCCTATTAGGGGAAGTGAGCTTGATGTAGATGTTATTATTACATCAAACTCATGAATGATATTCGATAAAGTATTAAGGTTAGAATATTTACAATCATTTTCAGATGCGAGTTTTTTACCTCTTTCTTCTTTTCTATTACATATAGTTATTTCGTTCACGTTATTAGATTTTAGATATTTTAATGCAAGTTCAGTCATTTCGCCCGCACCTATCAATAAACATTTTTTTTCTTCAACTGAAGAGAATATCTTCTTAATAAGAAGTATTGATGTGTACATAAAGGAAATTGCATTCCCACCTATATCTGTGTTAGTTCTGACATTTTTAGCAACGGAGAATGAATATTCAAAAAGTCTCTTTAATTTACTGTCTATTGTTTTATTTTCTAGGGCAA
>MDSZ01255884.1_pt1 | contig 15343 bp, 16 predicted proteins | sample 811201 | NCBI WGS metagenome assembly MDSZ01 (sample SAMN05326647, study PRJNA326480) | marine metagenome | isolation source: seawater | place: Indian Ocean: North | collected 2010
CGTCTCCCAAACGGTCGTTCTGTGGACGATCTGAAGGGCGATCGCTTCGCCCCATCCATATCCGTCCACATACTATGTCTCTTTACTCATGGCTGTCCATAGGCCCAGATGACCTTTTGTGGACGGGAATCGGCATGACGAAGCGTAAGCATCAACTCCTGACCGAGAGCGAACGCGATCAGATCCTCGCCATCCCGAGCGAGCGCGACCATCTAGCCCGGCTCTACACCTTCGAGCCTTCGGACATCGAGATCATCGGCGCACGACGGGAGCGACGGAACCAGTTGGGTGTCGCGCTGCAACTCGCGCTCTTGCGGCACCCGGGCATCACACTGGCGCAGTTGATACAGGACAAGGGAGCGATACCCCATGATCTCGCCGCCTTCGTCGCGGAACAACTTGGTCTACACGTAACCGACCTGGCCAACTATGCAGCGCGGGATCAGACGATGACGGACCATGCCCGCGAGCTGGCGATGCGAGCGGGCCTTCGTGGACCAACCCGCGCCGACATTCCCTTCATGATCGAAGCGGCCGCGAAAACGGCATGGGCGACCGACAAGGGGATGACGATAGCGATCGGCGTTGTCACCGCCCTTCGCGAGGCCCGGATTCTACTGCCGTCCATCTCCACCATCGAACGCGCCAGTAGTGCGGGACGCGCGCGTGCCCGCAAGCAGGCTGCCTACGCCCTGATCGCTGATCTTAGCGCCGAACAGGTCCACGCCCTCGACCAGGTCTTTGACGACGCCGGCGGCATGAGCCAACTCGCTTCGCTCAAGACCATTCCCGTTGCGGCCAGGCCCGATCACATCCGCCAGATTCTCGACCGCCTGCGGCAAGTGCGGAAGATCGGCATCTCCCCGGACGTGGCTGGCCGCATCCATGCCGACCGATTTCGGCAATATGTCAGGGAAGGCCGCGCTTCGCCTGCCTATATGATCGAGCGATATATTCCCTCCCGACGGCGCGCTACGCTGGTTGCGTTCCTGCTCGACCTCGAGGAACGACTGACCGATAACGCCTTGGAGATGGCGGACAAGCTGATCGGCAGCATCTTCACCCGCGCGAAGAACGCCCAGGCGCGCAGCTATGCCACCACGTCAAAGAATGTGGCGCGGCTGATGCTGATCTTTCGCAGGACAATCGACGCATTGACCGATGCGGTCGATACCGGCGAAGATCCAATGGAGGCCCTGGACGCATCGGTCGGGTGGAACACCCTCCTGAAGGCGAGGCCAGAAGTGGCGACAATCGCGGAAACCGCCAACCTTGATCCGCTGACGGTGGCGGCCGACCGCTATGCGACGTTGCGCAAGTTCGCCCCCGACCTGCTTGAGGCGCTCCAGTTCAGGGCCGGAAAGGGCAGTGCAAAAACGATCGCCGCCATCGAGATGCTGCGCGACCTCAACAGGTCGGGCAAACGCGATCTGCCTGCCGACGCTCCGATGCCCTTCCGCAAGGAATGGCGGAAAATCGTCGTGGGCGATGACGGCAAGATCAACCGGCGTCTCTGGGAAATCGCGACGATCGCGCATCTGCGCAACAAGCTGCGTTCCGGGGATGTCTGGGTGGAGCGATCGGCAGGATACCGCCGGTTCGACAGCTACCTGCTCAGCGAACCCCAGGCGAAGCCGATCGTGTCGGCTCTCGGTCTGCCACCCACAGCCGGCGAATGGCTCGAACAGCGGGGCCGCGAACTTGACTGGCGGCTTAAGAAATTTGCCCAGCGCCTGAAGCGCGACGCTCTGGAGGGTGTGCGATATCGCGACGACCGCCTCCAGATATCCCCCGTTCGCACGATCGCGACGCCCGACGCCGAAGCGCTGGCCGACCGGCTCGATGCCATGATGCCACGCATCCGCATCACCGAGCTACTGCATGAGGTGGCGCAGGAAACCGGCTTTCTTGCGGCGTTCACCAACCTGCGTACCGGCGAGCCGTGTCCCAATGAAAACGCGCTGCTCGCCACGATCCTCGCCGATGCGACCAATCTCGGCCTGTCGCGCATGGCGGCGGCGAGTCAGGGCGTCACGCGCGATCAGCTCCTCTGGACCCATGACGCCTATATCCGCGACGACAGCTACCGCGCGGCGCTGGCCCTCCTCATCAACGCGCACCACCGCCTGCCATTCTCACGAGTATGGGGCGACGGCACCACGTCCAGTTCCGATGGCCAGTTCTTCAGGGCCGCGAAGCGCGGCGCGTCGGGCGGCGATATCAACGCCCGCTATGGCGTCGATCATGGCTTCAGCTTCTACACCCATAATTCTGATCAGCGCGCGCCCTACCACGTCAAAGTGATCTCGGCCGCGACGCATGAGGCGCCCTATGTCCTCGACGGCCTCACCAGCCACGGCACCGATCTCAGGATCGTCGAGCATTACACCGACACCGGCGGGGCGACCGATCATGTCTTCGCCCTGTGCGCGATGCTGGGATTTCGCTTCTGCCCGCGCCTGCGCGACTTCCCCGACAGGCGGCTCGCGCCGATCGCGCCGGTCACGGCCTATCCGTCCATCACCCCGCTGTTGGGCAAGCGTATCCGCACCGACATCATCGGTGAGCAATGGGAAGACGTGCTGCGCCTCGTAGGGTCGATCAAGGCCGGCCATGTCGCGCCATCGGTCATGCTGCGAAAGCTCGCTGCCTACGAACGGCAGAACCAGCTCGATGTCGCGCTACAGGAAATCGGCAAGATCGAGCGGACGCTGTTCATGCTGGACTGGCTAGAAAATCCCGATCTGCGCCGGCGATGCCATGCCGGTCTCAACAACAGCGAGCAGCGCCATGCCCTGACGCAGGCGATCTACACATTCCGCCAGGGCCGCATCATCGACCGCAGCCACGAGGCGCAGCAATATCGGGCGTCCGGCCTCAATCTGCTCGTCGCCGCGATCGTCTATTGGAACACGATCTACATGGATGCCGCCGCCCAGCATCTACGATCAACATCGGTCGCGGTGCCTGATGATCTACTCGCCCATACGTCCCCAGTAGGTTGGGAGCATATTGCTTTCTCGGGCGATTTCCTCTGGGATCGAGCAGCCGCTTCCGCTGGCCGCAAGGCCCTCAATCTGCCGCCGGATAGCCGCGCCGCCTAAGCGTTCGCTGATTGTTCGCCCTTAGCGTTGTTTAGCGTACCATCCACGCTATGCCCTCCATGAGCAGGCTTGCCAGCGCTTAGCGTCTATCTGGGTCCGTTCTATGTATCGAACCCTGTATAGATGTTTGCATGTGGGCTTGCCTACATGAGGTCAGCGCAGCGGTTTGCGTTCGTGTCGCTTTTTACAGAAGCCGAGGAAGGCGGCGCGGGGGCTTTTCAGTTCGGGCTTACCCATGTCGTGCCACCACGACACCCATTCGTCATAAAGCGCATAAACGTCATAGCCTGGCGCGGATGTCTTGGCGTCGTGCATTGTCTCCGGGTCGATATAAGGGGCTTCGTCGGCAACGACGAGCGGATCGGGCTTGCTTTTGAGACCGGATCGGTTGCGGAACAGGATCACGTCATCGTCCATAGTCACCGCATAGTCGGGGAAATGGCCATGGTTCGCGTCATGCTCGCAAACCTTCTTGACCAGGGCGCGAAACACCCGAAGCGGGCTGTTGGAACCACATTTCTTCTGGAGCAGCTCTAGGCCGATCTTCCATTCGTCCTTCACGCCGCAATGCTTGCGGGCCAGCTCATACATGCGCCGCTCGAATGGTTTGCGGAGCCGAAAGTAGTCGCGGTGAAGGGTCAGGACATTTTTGCTGATGACGGAGCGATACACCCATTCTGACAAAGTGATCTCAAGATCGAGCATCCGGCCATCGAACGTTTTGCGTGTGATATTGGCCTCTTCGATTAGGCCGAAAATCCGTGTCTCTTCGACGCCGCCAGTGCGGATATTGGTCCGTACAGTAGTTCCACGCAGACGGGTGAGGGCGTCGGTCATCAGCCTATAGCCCTCGCCGCTGGTTTGTCGGTTGGTAGCGACGAGCATATCATAGGCCTGCAAACGAACGGTGCGGCTAGGGGCTTCACCTTGGTTCATTTTGGCGATGAGCTGCGAAATGCAGTAGATTAGAATGTCCTTGTCGTGGATCGTCGCCAGCCCCTTCCCCGAAGGGATAATCTCAATGACATTGCCATTGTGTTCATAGCGCCGCGTCCGATTGTCAGGCTTGGTCGAGAGCGAGAAAACGGGATGCTCCATCGAGGCCATGTCATCCTTGGGGATGGCATCGAGAACATCGCAGATGAACAGGTCTTGGTTAGGATGACGCACCGGCAACAAGGGCGTGCGATCGTCGCCGTCCCCGGCCAAGGTAGGCACGACATCAAATAGGGTAGGGGCGGGGTCTATCGTCATTTCACTGACGGAGGACTACTATCGTCATTTCACATACGCAAGAGGATTATCGTCATTTCAGATTCACCCCGCGCACTATCGTCATTTCGATTACGCTTAGGGGCAGCGGGCTATCGTCAGAGTGGATTCACCCTATCGTCACTCTGGAATCACTTTTTCGTCATAGCTGATTCACTCGTTGCCTAAAGCAGCCTATTTTCTATCATTATTCCAAGTAGATAATGATGCACCTAAAAGCTGTAACACATCACTTAACCCATATTTTAACACTAGGCTGGCCTATGAATAACTTCATGTCGCAACACTGAGCGGAATATGGAATTGGCCTGCCGGCCAATGCGCTGTTTGATGCGTGACGGCGATGCCGTCACAAGAGCGGCCATAGGCCGCTGGGCTTCCGAGGGGGTATGGGGCGCGTTCAGCGTGCAATTGCGCCCTAGCGCCGTGTGGAGGGGATCAGAACGGGCAGGAGGCGAGGTTGCGGCTCTTTCCCTTTTGGCCGCGCCTCGATGCCGGACATGCGCCCTGTTGCCGCTCACGCGGGATCGGCCAGCCCAGCAAACTCGCGCTGGTCGTAATATTTGATCTTCTCCACGATCAACGGGGCCTGCCCCTGGAGCATCAATAGCTGGTCGGTAGGCCGCATCCGCATAATCTCGTCGGGGTTCATGAGGTTTCGGGCGCTGATCTGGGTGCTGGCCGAGCGGGTGAGCTTGCCGCCGTCGAACATACTGGCCTCGGAATAGCCCGCCGTCTGATATTCGAGGGTTTCCTGCCCCAGCGTCTTCGACAGCAGTTCGGCGGTGGCGAGGTCGTTCACCCCGAAGGCCTGAAACACCCCGGCATTCGACATGAAGGTACCCGAGCGCTCGCCATAGAGGGCGCGCAGCTGATGCATGTCCTGCAAGATCGGCCAGAGCTGCAACCCGTATCCGGCCATCAGCCCCATAGCGCGCTCGACGGGTTCCAGCCTGCCCAGGGCGGCGAACTCATCGAGCAGGAACAGGACGGGCCGCGCCGGTTTGGCGGGAGACCGAGCCATATCAGTGAGCGCTTGGGCAACCAGCAGCCGCAACCAGCGAGAATAGGCGTCGAGCCGGTCAGGGGGTAGGCACAGAAACACCGTGGAACCCCCCTCTTTCAACCCTGCGAACGTGAAGTCCGACGCCGATGTGCTGGCGACGATCCGGGGGCTGTCGAGAAAATGGGTATGCCGCTGAGCCGAGGACAACACCCCTGCGGCCTCACGATCGGACTTGCCGAGCTGACGGTTGGCGGCGCGGGCGATAAGGCCACCGGCGCCGCGGCTGTCCTGCATGAGGGTGAGCAGATCGGCAAACCCCTTGGGGGCGAGAGTCAGATAGTCGCGTACCGTTGCCAGGGTGCGATGCTCGCGGTCCTCATGGACCACGGCATAGAGGATCAACCCGGCGATCAGCGCCTTGGCTTCCTCGTTCCAATGGGCATCGCCGCCTTGCCCTGCCGCATCGTGGACCAAAGCGTCGGCCAGCGTCATCGCGTCTTCGGCCAGATCGAGGCTGGCCGGGTCGAGACGGTCGAGCGGATTGTAGCGGGCAGGGGGTTGCCCGGACACTCCGAACGGATCGAGGCACCAGACCTTGCCGCGCGCGCTGCGCGCCCTGGCGGTGACGCGGGCGTTCTCGCCTTTGGGGTCGATGCAGATCACCGAGCGGTCGAGGGTCAGCAGATTGGGGATGATGGTGCCCACGCCCTTGCCGCTGCGCGTCGGAGCCATCGTCAGCAGGTGGGCAGGACCGCCATAGCGGAGCAGCTTGCCGGATTTGGCCGATCGCCCGATCAACAGATCGCCGCCGTTGGTTTCCAGGCCGCGCACATCGGCGCGTGATCCGAACGTGGCCGAGCCGAGCAGCTCGTTGCGACCGTAGCGCCGATTGAATTTCCAGACTGCCACCCCGAAGGCGACCAGTGCGGCCCAGGCGATGGTGCTGGCGATCGAGACTGGCAGTATCTTTTCCAGCAGCCACTGAGTGCCAAGCAGGATGGCGAAACCGCCGCCGACAGCCAGGCCGCAACCGATACCCCGTTCGCCTCCGACCAGCGGCCCTGCCATCATTCCTTCTCCTTCAGCCGCTTGAGCAGAGGGGCCATCAATGCATGGTCGCGCTCACGGGTCAGGAACATCGGCAGTTCGCGTTGCAGGAGCGGGGCGAGCTGCCGACCCGTGGGTGTATCCTCGTCTATGTGGTGGAGGATGAACGCGCCAAGCATGATGCGCTCGCGGGTTTCGGCCTTGCGACGTTCGACAGAGACGCGGGCTTCCAGCGCTTTTCGCCGCTCGCGTAGCTTGCGCTCGTTCTCGCGCATTTTCTCAAGGCGTTCTTCAACGGGCGTGCGCGCCATAGCGATCCTCCTTGTCAGTTCGCTATAGCAAGCAGATCGCAACAAAGCTACCTTATGAAGATAAGGGCACGCTTATACATTGGTTCCCAATGTGCGTGGTCCTCGTGGGGGCGTTGCCCCCGCCGGACGGCTTCCCCCTTAAGTGCAGGAAGTAAGAAGGCGCGGCGTCGTGGCGATCTACCATTGTTCCGTCAAAGTCATCTCGCGGGCCACCGGGCGCAGCGCGGTCGCCGCCGCCGCCTATCGGTCTGGCGAGCGGCTGACCGACGAGCGCCTGGGCAAATGTCACGACTACACGCGCAAGTCGGACATCGAGCATCGCGAGATTATGGCCCCCGATCGCACACCCGACTGGATGCTCGATCGCTCGCGCCTGTGGAACGGCGTCGAGGCGGCAGAGCGGCGCAAGGACGCCCAGCTTGCCCGCGAAGTCGAAATCTCCCTGCCGCGCGAGCTGGACGCGGAGGGGCGGCGCGCCTTGGTCGACAGTTATGTGCGCGAGCAGTTCGTGTCCCAGGGCATGATCGCGGACGTGTCGCTGCACCGGGGCCATTCGGCGGACGGGCAGGAGCAGCCGCACGCGCATGTCATGCTGACCATGCGTGACCTGACCGGCGAAGGGTTCGGGAAGAAGAACCGCGACTGGAACGCCGCCGAGCGGCTTGAAGGATGGCGATCGGCGTGGGCCGATCATGCGAACCGGGCATTGGAGCGCGCCGGGTGCGATGAGCGCATAGACCATCGGTCCTTGAAAGATCAGCGCGAGGCGGCGCGCGATCGTGGTGACGCGGAAGGGGAAGAGGATCTAGGCCGGGAGCCGCTGGGCAAGGTGCCGTTGTCGGCGGTGGCGATGGAGCGCAAGGGCATCGTCACCGAACGCGGCGACGAACAGCGCGGGGTGCAGGCGCGCAACCGGGAGCGGCGCGAGCTGACCCAGCAGCTTCGCGATCTCAGCGCCAGGATCGCGGACACGATGCGGAGCATCGGCGACAAGGCCAAGGACATGGCGCAAGGGCTGCGCGACCGTCTGGGCGCGGCCTGGGGCCGTCAGGAGCAGGACGCCGATCGCGGCGCAGCCGAGCGGATCGCGGAGGCGACGGCGCAGCGGGGCGAGTGTGACCGCGCGCCCCCGGAGCCGGGGAGCGCCGCCGACCGTATCGCGTCCCGCATGGGTGGCAAAGGGGCCGGGTCGGACCACGACCAGGCCGAGCGCGATCGGGAGCGCACCAGGGACAAAGAACGGGATAGGGGCCGCGAGCGATGATCTCATTGCAATTGACAAACGTACACACAAACGCCATTTCGAATCATGGATAGCAAAAATGTCGCTGGCTTCGATTGGGATGAAGGTAACCAGGCGAAATGTCAGAAGCATGGTGTCACGCTGGCAGAAATCGAAAGCGTGTTCGCCGGTACGCCATCCATAGGGCCAGATGTGGCCCATTCGACAGTAGAGACGCGCTTTCTGGCGATCGGACGCGCCAGTAGCGGCCGTCATGTGTTTCTGGCCTTCACCTGGCGCGAGCGGAATGGTGACAGATATATCCGTCCGATCAGCGCCCGTTACATGCACGCCAAGGAGGTGCGGCACTATGAGCAAGGATAAACCCCTTCCGCTGTTATCCAGCGATGACGAGGCCGACGACTTCGTGGGTTCGGCCGATCTTACCAGCTATGATCTTTCTGTACTCACGCCGACGCGGTTCGAGTTTGGGAGCAAGGATGCGCGGGTCAACATGCGGATGCCCGCTGAATTGCTGGAACAGGTCAAGGCGACCGCCGCCAGCAAGGGGATGCCGTATCAGCGGTTTATTCGCCAAGCGCTGGAGCAGGCGCTGCATCGTTAAATGGATGACAGCGACGATCCGGTGATGGCGCTGCTGGCGACCCAGCGGGCGGTGCTGGCAGCGGTGGAGAATCTGGCGGGCCAGGTTGAGGCGATGCAGGGCAAGGTGGACGCCATGGGCGAGACGCTGGCCCAGCTCGTTGTCGGCACTGCCGGCGCATCGGGTGCCGGCGTCGGTGGCGTGCCAACCTTGGGCGACAGGTTCAGGGCCGCGACCGACAAGGAAGCGGCGGCCGACCCAGAGCTACGAATGGCGCAAGGAAATTACAGGGTAGCCCAAGCGATCGCCAAGGGCTTGAACCGAGACGATCCCGAAGGCGAAGCGCGGGATGTCGGGCATGCGCGCGAGTGGATCGCGGACCAGCTCGATCGGGGCCGGGTGTTCGAGCCTGCTAAGGTGCGGGACAGTGAAAAGGGCGCGATGGCGGTGGTGGCCCCGATCCACGAAGAGATGTTTCCGGGGCGTGTCAGGGCGCAGTGGTCCGATCGGGAAAGGTGACTTCTTACTGATAGAGCCTGAGGGATGATCGGCGGTACTTTTGCCATTTTGCTATAATGGAGAAATTCACAAGTCCCTCAAAATAGCTAGAATGAATAGATTCAACGTCTTCAAGGGGCGGGGCTTAGGATTAACGTATGCCATTTTACCTTCGTAAGTCCGTCAGTGCGGGGCCATTCAGATTCAACTTTTCCTCAGGCGGCGTCGGCATGTCCGTCGGGGTGCGAGGGCTACGCGTTGGAACTGGGCCTCGTGGGCATTACGTCCATGCTGGCCGTGGCGGCTTCTATTACCGCGCTTCGCTAGGCTCCGGTCAGGGGCATCGTTCTACCCGAGTGCCCGTAACTCCTATGTCACCGCCAACCGGCAATCGCACAGAAAGCGCGGTGGAAATGATTGAGGTTCAATCGGGGGACGTCCTTGCAATGGAGGATGAGGCGTTCGCTGATGTGCTGACCGAACTTAACGAGAAGCACCGTCAGGTCCGTATGGCGATAATGCTTCCAGCAGGTATGCTGTTAGTGGTTGCACTGATGCTCATGATGATCGGGGGAGCCGCCATTGGCACTGTTGCCTTGGTTCTTATCGCTTGGGCAATAGGCTCCTGGCTTGATTCCTTCCGTCGAGCTGCTGTTCTTTTTTATGGCGTGGATCAGCACGCCGAAGACGGTTTTAAGCGGGTTTGTCATGCATTCGATTCATTGAGCGCCTGTGCGGGGAAATGGCATATTGAGGCTGGTGGGGTGGTCAGCGACATCACCACTTGGAAGCGTGAGGCTGGTGCCTCTCACATAGTCAGACGTAGTCCAACAATTTTAGAATATTCTTTGCCAAGAATACTCAAGTGTAATGTCACGCCTCCCGCCCTTAAAGTTGGAAAGCGCACAATTTATTTTCTACCAGACGTAGCGTTGATCTACGATGATAGCGGTTTTGGTGCAGTCGGCTATGACGCATTAAAGCTTTCTTGGCAGCCATCGAATTTTATTGAAAGTAACGGTGTTCCGCGTGATGCTAATATAATTGACCATACTTGGCAGCATCCCAACAAAAGCGGAGGTCCTGATCGACGCTTCAAGGATAATCGGAAGCTCCCTGTCTGTCGCTATGAAGCCCTCCATATATCTAGCAGGAGTGGCGTTAACGAGCTGGTCGAATTCTCGCGCGTAGGCTTCGTAAAGCCCTTCGCAGACGCACTGGCTGCGATACCCCGCAACGCAAAAATGAATATCATTGGGGAGCTTGAACACGCTCGTTAGCGGTCATTTCTCCCATGGCCAGCGAAAGCGAGGGCGTGGTTCGGCATCGATTGTGGGCCCTAGATCATCAATATCAGTGCCAGTGCCAGTGCCAGTGCCAGTGCCAGTATAACCATAGACATCGCGATGGCCGAGATAGTTTGGTGGACTCAACAGGCCTCCATCCTCCATCTTATCGATAAGATGTGCCGCTAAGTTATAATCGATGCCTAGGACACGCTGAAGGTGGCTGGCTGATGCTTTTCCGGTTTCGAGAACGATCGAAACGGCATTTTCATAGATGTTGTCTGTTTGATCGGACGACTGTTCAGCAATAACGTAGTCTGGCTGGCCCTCCCCACGCCAGTGTTCTGCTATTGTTTGGATGTTGTTATCTTCCACATAGGCACCGTGGATTCGGATCAATCCACCACCAGCGACTTTCAGAAGTGCGTCACCTTGATCGGCCAATTCTTCAGCTCCCGCCTCATCAAGCACGATCCGCGATTCCAATGCTGAAACAACACGAAATGCAAGTCGCGAGGAAAGGTTGGCTTTTACCGCACCACTGAGAATCCCAACCGATGGACGTTCTGTTGATAGGATAAGGTGGATGCCGACAATGTGCCCACGTTGAACGAGACGCTGGAGCAAGGGATCGATCTCATCAAAGGCATGGGTCATCAGATCGCCTAACTCATCAATGGCGATCACGATCGGAGGAAGAGGAACAAGCTCAACGCCTGCCTCTTGATATACTGGATTGTCAGACGTCCGCTCACCTGCGGGATGATATTTGAACGGCCGCCCTTGCTCGAAGGCGGCATCGACTTTTGCATTAAAGGCACCGAGGTTTCGCACGCTGATTGATGCAAGCATGCGGAACCGGTCGTCCATATGCTCGATGGCCCAGCGCAGAACTGAAACGGCGCGATCCGCGTCGAAAATGATTGGCGCGATTAGGTGGGGGATACGCTCGTAGAAACTGAACTCGGCGGCTTTAGGATCGATCAGGATCAAGCGTAGTTGAGCGGGCGAAAGCCGGAAAAGCATCGACACTAGCGCGGCATGAATACCCATCGACTTACCCGAGCCGGTTGTTCCAGCAATAAGAAGATGCTGAAGGCTACCCAGGTCGAAACATGCAGGATCACCTAAAACGGTCTTTCCAAGCGCCATTGGAAGGGGACCAGGAACATCCTCCAATTCCTGTGAGCCTATGAGTTCCCAAATGGGGACCGCTTCTCGCACCTCGTTGGGAACCATAATGTTCATCGTGGCCTGTGCAGCGACCCCCTGAATCAAAATCTCTCGGACCCCTAATGCACTTGCTATGTCTCGGTGCAGGGCTTGTAACTGCGAAGCACGCGTTCCTTGGGGCATCTCGACGTAGAAGTTTGTGAAATGCGGTCCAAGGAAAATGTCGATGATCCACGCGCTTATACCAAACGATTGAATCGTATATTCGAGCTGTTTGGCGCGATCTTCAAGTAACTTGGGATCAATATTTCTCCCAGTCTGTAACTCGGTATTGAGTAATCCAAGAGTTGGAAGATTGAAGCTGTCTGTCATCTTGGCTGCCGATGGAATTACAAATGTTCTGCCTAATGGATCGGCGTTGACATGCCAATGCCGAACCGAAAATCAAAACTTTTGCATCAGATTGAGAATGGCCGAAATCCGCGCCCTTCCCTGATGCAAAAATCTGATGCAGATCGTTGCCATGATTTACGGCTATGCGCGCGTCTCCACCAACGGCCAGGACCTGGCCCAGCAGCTCGCCCAGCTCACCGCTGCTGGATGCGTCAAAATCTACCGCGAGAAGATCAGTGGATCGACGGCCGAGCGGCCACAGCTCAAGCGCGCGATCGGCGCATTGGACGATGGCGACGTGCTGATGGTCACAGCGACAGACCGGCTTGCCCGCAACACACGCGACCTATTGAACATCCTTCATGCGGTAAAGGAGGCCGGGGCTGGCTTCCGTTCGCTGGCCGAGCCGATGGTGGATACGACTTCGCAATTTGCCGAGGTGATAATTGCGGTATTGGGAATCGCGGCAAGTTGGGAGCGGGAGCGGATCACCGAGCGCACGGCCGCTGGGCGTGCCCAGGCACGGCGGCGGGGCGTCAAATTCGGTCGCAAGTCAGCCCTCACCCCTCATCAGCAAGCCGAGGCGCTGGATAGGCTTGCTGCCGGTGATACGCAGCGCACCGTCGCTGCCCTCTTCAATGTCAGCCAAGCAACCATTTCACGCTTGATCGGCAGATGATTGGACGGCATGACCACATGCAAACATGCGGTCATGTAAGGATATACACATGCCAACAATCGCAATTATCAGTCAGAAGGGTGGCGCGGGGAAGACCACCCTCGCCTTGCATCTGGCCGCTGCTGCCGAAGATGCCGGTCATACCGCGCTAGTGATCGACCTAGACCCGCAGGCGACAGCGAGCCAATGGGCTGCTTGGCGGCAGGACGCGCCCCCGGTCGTGATCGACAGCGCCCCCCCCCGCCTTGCTGCCAAGATCGAACAGGCGACGGCACAGGGCGCAGCCTTCGTCGTGATTGACACTCCGCCCCATGCCGACAGCGCGGCCAGCGCCGCCGTCGAGGCGGCCGACTTGGTGCTGATCCCATGTCGGCCGAGCGCGTTCGATCTGGCCGCGATTAAGACGACAGCCAGCCTTGTGAAGATGCGCGGCAAGCCTGCTTTCGTAATCTTTACGGCGGGAAGCCCGACCGCCCCGCGCATGTATGAGGAAGCGGCGCAGCTTGTGCAGGATTATGGGCTGGAAGCCTGCCCACACCACATCGCGGATCGCGCCGCTTTCCGCCACGCAGCGGCCGAGGGGAAAACGGCAATGGAGGTAGAACCAAATGGCAAGGCGGCCGACGAGGTGCGCGAGCTTTACAAGTGGACATGTGAGCATGTAAACATGCAAGCATCTAAAAAGCGGAGGGCCAGCGTATGAGCCGAAAGGGATCATTGCTTTCTTTGCGGGACCGCGATCCCGCGCCATCGCCGGTGGCGACCGAGCCAAAGGAGAAGGCAGCCGCACCCATCGCCAGCAGCACTGGCAGCAGTCCGGTTGCACCAAGCCGTCAGGGCAAGAAGGCCATGACCGGCTATTTCAGCCCGGAAATGTCATTCGCCATGCACATGACCGCGCGCAAGCATGGGATGAGCTTGCAGGATGCTATGGCCGAGGCATTTAATGACTGGCTTCGCAAAATGGGGGAAAGCCCTGTAGGCAAGTAAGCATGTTCACATGCTGGCATGTGAACATGCTCGGCTACGCCCTAGATGATGATCTTGGCGGGCTGATGTCGGTAAACCTCGAAATTCAGGATTCCATGCAGCTAATCAAAGCGACAGAGTTTACCGCGCACCCTGCGATCCTGCTGTGTAGCACGCCGAAGGGTTGGGTCGAACCAATCGGAAGGCATGTGTTTGTCGTCACCCAAGGTTCGCCAAACAGTTGATTAAAGAGGCGTAGGTTCCGAAGGAGGTGATCCGGTCGCGGCGGCAACCCTATGTTCAATGGCGCAGACTAACATCATAGATATATGCAAAAACGCCTGCATTATTTCTCGATATAGTTCGGGATCAGCATCTTTTTCGCCAGGACCTATGATAAATCTGGCTATCAAGGAACCATCTTCCAGTTCTTCAACAGGAGATGCCTGTTGCAATAATTGATTTATGTGAAAATCAGAAAAATGTATCGCGCCAGACGTTTTATCATATACTATTTTTATCCATTCTCCCAAACCCGATATCTGCCTAATAAGCCAATTATCAGTTGCTTTTTCCTTTGAACCCCGAAGCTTCATATCTCTTATGCTATTTCCACTCGAAACAGCTTTGGATAACGTCTCGGCAGACATACCCTCAGTCTCATCAGCCCAATATAACGCATAGGTTCGAGCTAAAGTATCCAAATTCAGTCGTACCAGAGTAGAAGCCATTTGCCCATTCTGACTTTCAACAGCCTGCCTGAAAGCCTTGGACAAAGACAACGTGCGCCTGATTGCTGCCAGTAAATAATTTCTCTCATTCTCGCGCTCAGAGGGATACTGGCATAGTTCAATAACTAGATCATAAAGCTTTTCACATGCTCGATCGTGTTGGGAAAAATCTCCAAACACTTCATTGTTTATATTTTCGATCATACAAACATATTTACACCTGAACCCGGTGGACCGCAACATTGGCTTTCCGCCGCTGTTAGAAAAACAGGTGATTTTTGGACCCATGAGAGGGCATAGCGTGGAAAGTACGCTAAACAACGCTAAGCGAGAACGCATGGCGAACGCTCGATGCGAACGGACGGGCGCTTAATCAGGCGGGCCGTTCGATTCCCATCCTACGCATTTCGCGATAAATGGTCGATCGGCCGATGCCGAGTTGCCGCGCTGCTTCGGTAGGCGAGATACGAGCTTCGACCAGCTTGATGGCCGCATCCACTTTGGACATGTCCAGCGGCTGACGGCCAGGCTGTTTGCCCTTAGCACGGGCGGCGGCAATACCATCTCTGGTTCGCTCAGAAATCAGCCGTCGCTCAAAATGGGCGATGGCCCCAAACACATGGAAGATGAGCTCGCCGGCAGCTGACGAAGTGTCGATCTTTTCTTCAAGGCTCAGGAGCGCGATGCCCTGACCGCGTAGCGTCTCAACCGTGGTGAGAAGTTCGGCAAGCGAGCGCCCAAGCCGATCGAGGCGGACCACCGCCAGCGTGTCACCCTTGCGGGCATAGGCGATTAGCTCAGCCAGACCGGGCCGTTCCATGCTCTTACCTGAAATGACATCGGTGAAGATTTTGATGGCGCCAGCCTTCTCCAGACGCATGGTCTGGCCCGCAACGTCCTGATCGCCGGTGCTGACGCGGGCATAGCCCAGAATATCACCCATGCCGCACGTCTCCCAAACGGTCGTTCTGTGGACGATCTGAAGGGCGATCGCTTCGCCCCATCCATATCCGTCCACATACTATGTCTCTTTACTCATGGCTGTCCA
>MDSZ01112433.1_pt1 | contig 15340 bp, 10 predicted proteins | sample 811201 | NCBI WGS metagenome assembly MDSZ01 (sample SAMN05326647, study PRJNA326480) | marine metagenome | isolation source: seawater | place: Indian Ocean: North | collected 2010
GCATTGCTTGAAGTTTTAAATCTGTTTCTGCTTTTTCCTTACTTGGAATCGAACCGTTTACAATTCCAGCACCTGAAAATAATGTAAGTTTGTTGGGTGATATTTTCCCACATCTGATCGGGACCATAAACTCACCGCGCCCACGAGAATCCAACCAACCAGCAATTCCGGAATACCATCCGCGATTAAATTTTTCTATTTCTTTAACCAATGGTAATGCCTTTTCTCTTGGTGAACCACCCATAGCAGGTGTGGGATGGAGTGCTGAAAGAGTATCAAAAGGATGAATATTGTCAGCAAGCTTTCCATAAATAGGGGTTCGGGCATGCTGGAGATTAGCTAATCGAAGTAAACGCGTTTGGCCTTCTCTACAATCTGTAACTCCACACGACGATAATCTTCTAAGAATTGAATCAATGACTAACCGGTGTTCATGTACTTCTTTATTTGAACCGAGTAATCTTTTTCCTAAATGTGCATCTTTATCTGCTGAAGGTCCCCTTGGTGCTGTCCCTGCAACAGCTTCAGTTATTAGGGATGTTCCTGATACACGAGAAAGAATTTCAGGGGTTGCACCAATGAACATATTGTTGTCGGGAGTTGATATACAGAAGGTGTAGCAATCCGGAAATTTATTTCTTAATGTATGGGCTATCGAAAAGTAAGGTATTTGTCGGTCAGTCCTGTAGGAAAGCTTTCTTGCCAAAACAATTTTGGAAATATTTCCGTTATCAATTGCGTTTAAAGCTTTTTCGACAGAAAGCTCGTAATCGTTCTCTTCAATTGGATCTGAAAGCTTAACTTTAACTGGAGGATTTTCTATAGGGCTTTGATCCCGCACACCAGTCAATTTATCTAGAAGAGCAGAAGTTTTATTAGCTAATGTTTCAGGACTTGAGTTCGAAAAAACTTCGGAGTTTATAGTAATCAGGTGAGATCCACATTTTCTTAAAATCTGCCAACGAGGGAGAAAAGTTTGTAGTGAAGGGTAAGAATCATCCTTGGAAGATTCTTCAAAAGTAGCATTTAAAAAAATTGTGGGACCTGAACCTTCTACTTTGTGATTGCCCGCTACTAATGTTTTGGAGAATAAATCTTTTGCCCATGTTTTAGCCTTAGAAAACCGGTCACTTCCATTAAATTTTTCAAGTGAGACAGCTTCTCCACAAGCAATGGAAAACTCATCCATAGGCTTTTCGTAGTAGCAGATAGGTCGAGAGGGAGAATGAATCTTCTCTAAGATAGCTAAAGGATCAGAATAATTGGTTTCAAAAGTTACAGATGCGAATTTTTTCCTTTTACTATCAGTAACTTCTTTTAAACAAGACTCAAAAAATGGATAAAGATTTGTTTTAGAATCACAGGTGATTGGTCTGGCAACTAGATTTTGCTCACTCGTCATCTGTTTTTGTTTTTTTGTGTTCCATGACTGGATCGAACCCACCAGGGTGCATCGGGTTGCATCTTAAAATTCTAGAAGTTATTTTAAAAAGTGCTTTCGGAAGGGAGTAATAAGAAAGACACTCCAATGCATATTCAGAACAAGTTGGATAAAACCGACAACAAGCATAAGATCCAAGAAAAACTTGTTTAATTGGAGAAACTAAGCGATAAAAACGAACTAATAGAATGAAAGGAAAAGCTAATCCAAGTCTTAATAAACTCATCTTAGTGTTTAACTTCATAAACAAATTACTATCGATTTTCTCCTACACAGGCAAAGTGGAAGGCAAATAATTTTCTTAAAAATTAATTCTTATCTGAGTTTTCTATGCGAAAAGGTAATTTCTTACTCAAAATTTCTGATTTTATTGAATCTATAAACTCATCCAATGAACATGATCCGTCCAAATTCGGGTTTGCTCTAGATCTAACTGATACTTTTCCTTCAGACGCCTCCTTTTTGCCGATAATAAGCATGTGAGGTATTTTGTCAGTTTCAGCATTTCTTATTTTTGCTCCTAGTTTTCCTGATAAGCTATCTATGCTTGAGCGAATTCCAAAACCTTTCATTACATTCATATGCTCCTCTGCCAAAGAAATTAAATCGTCGTTCATTGGGAGTATACGAACCTGTTCGGGAGCAAGCCAAGTAGGGAAATTTCCACCAAAATGTTCGATCAAAAGACCACAGAACCTTTCCATGGATCCAAATGGAGCACGATGAATCATTACGGGACGGTGCTGCTGGTTGTCCGGTCCGACATACGATAGATCGAATCTTTCTGGTAGGTTATAATCAACTTGAACGGTACCAAGTTGCCACTCTCTACCAATTACATCTTTGACAACAAAATCAATTTTCGGTCCGTAAAATGCAGCTTCACCAATTTCTTCTTCATACTCCACATCAAGGCTCTTTACTGCTTCGCGCAAGGCAGATTCAGCTTTATCCCAAGCTTCAGGTTTGCCAACATATTTATCTGAATTCGGGTCTCTTAAGCTAACTCTTACGCGGTAATCATTCATTCCAAGAACTGAAAATACTAATTTTACAAGTTTTAAACATCCTTGAATTTCATCTTGTAGTTGCTCTTCACTCATAAAAATATGAGCATCGTCTTGAGTGAAACCGCGGACTCTCGTCATTCCATTTAGTTCGCCAGATTGCTCCCAACGGTAAACAGTTCCAAATTCTGCTAACTTGATAGGAAGGTCTCTGTAAGAACGGTGTTCAGACTTATAAATACTTATGTGCATTGGACAATTCATAGGTCTTAAAAGATGCCCGTCGATTTCGCCCTGATCCAATTTTTTTTCTATTTCTACAGTCGAAAATTTATTCTCAATTAATTCGGATAAGCAATTTCGATCAATTATAGGAGGGTATTGAGAATCCTGATAATAAGGATAATGACCAGATATTCGAAAAAGGTCAAGTTTACCAATGTGTGGGGTATACACTTGAGAGTAACCTTGTTTTGTAAGTTCAGAGGTGATGAAATTTTCAAGTTCTTGTCGAATGATTGCACCCTTGGGTTTCCATAATATTAGACCTTGTCCGAGCATGTCATCTATGTGAAAGAGGCCCATTTCTTTACCAATTGTTCGATGATCTCTTTTTTTGGCCTCTTCAACTCTTGCAAGATACTCATCTAATTCTTCTTTTTTTGAAAATGCGGTTCCGTATATTCTCTGAAGTTGTTTGTTGTCTGAATCTCCTCTATGGTATGAACCCGCTACATGAAGCAATTTGAATGCTTTGATCTTCTTAGTGTATGAGACATGTGTACCAGCACATAGGTCATGAAATTCTCCGTTTCTGTAAAACGAAATTGTTTCCCCATCCGGAATGTCTTCGAGTCTTCCGAGTTTGTATGTTTCCTGCCTCATTTCAGAAATAATTTTAACAGCTTCTTCTCTGGAAACCTCTAATCTTTCAAATTTTTGATTTTCTTTTATGATTTTTCTCATTTCTGATTCAATTTCCTCAAGAATGTCTGGAGTAAACGAAATAGATGAATCAAAATCATAGTAGAACCCAGTATCAGTTGGTGGGCCGATATCTAATTTTGTATCTGGGTACAGTCTAAGGACTGCTGCAGCTAAAACGTGGGCGGTTGAATGGCGGATTTCGTCCAATGGAGTCATTTGCTTCATATAGTGGTAACTTTTTAAATGTGCATTGCTAAGCCTGCAATGCCAAAGGAAGGAATCTAAGCGTCAAATCCAAGATTCGGACGGAGCCACTTAATTGCTTCGGCAACTGTCCAGTTTTTTCTTTTCGCGTAATCTTCGATTTGATCTTTAGCAAGTTTACCAACATTGAAGTATTTTGAATCAGAATGAGAAAAATACAGTCCTGAAACTGAGCAACCAGGGTTCATTGCACGTGATTCAGTCAATTGAAGTCCAATGTTTTTCTCTACATCAAGTAGCTTCCATATAGTGTCTTTTTCTGTGTGATCTGGTTGGCAAGGATATCCACTCGCTGGCCTTATACCTCGATACTTTTCCTTTATGAGTTCATCATTATTCAGGTCTTCGGATTTTCCGAAGCCCCACCATTCTCTAATTTTTTTATGTGAATACTCTGCCATTGCTTCAGCGAACCTATCACCTAAAGCTTTGGTCATAATCGCATTGTAATCATCATTATCTTTTTCGAATTCTGCAGCTAAAGTATCAACACCTTCTCCAGCACAAACTGCAAACGCACCTAAGTAATCCGTACGGTCGGATTCAATGGGTGCAATGTAATCAGATAAACAATATTGTGGCTGATCCAATAGTGTCTGTTGTCTTCTGATGAAATGAAAACGTCCGATTTCTTTTTCTCTAGATGTATCTTCGTAAAGAATTACATCATCGTTTTGGGAGTTTGCCGGCCAAAGCCCAAGAACGGCTTCGCAAGTGAAAAGTTTTTCGCTCACAATTCTTTTTAATAGGTTTTGAGCATTTGCAAACAAGTCTTTTGCTTCTTTTCCTGAATCTGATTTTTCAAAGATATTAGGATATTGTCCTTTCAACTCCCATGACCAGAAGAATGGTGACCAGTCAAAGAACTCAAGTACTTGCTCGAGTGGTGCTGATATTTTATGTATTCCAAGTTTTTCTTTACTTGGGATGGCAATATCCTGATTCTTCCAATCAAAGGATAAAGACCTTCTTCTTGCTTCTTTAATAGTTAATAGTTTTTGCTCTCCTTTTTGGGAATACTTAGCTCGTTCTTTTTCCTGAATTATTTGATGTTTCTCGATAAATTCTTTTTTCTTTTCCGAGTTGGTTAAATCGTTGCACACATTAACCACTAAAGATGCATCCGGTACTTGTATGACTGGTTTATCATAAGCTGGGGCAATCTTTATTGCGGTATGAGCACGACTCGTGGTTGCACCGCCCACTAATAGTGGAATATTCATACCAGCTTTTTTCATTTCCTGTGCATTGTGGATCATTTCGTCAAGGGATGGGGTTATAAGACCACTTAAACCGAGAATGTCGGCATTATGCTTACGAACAGCCTCAAGGATTTTATCACACGATACCATGACTCCTAGATCAATAACTTCCCAGTTGTTACAAGCTAGTACAACACCCACAATATTTTTACCAATGTCATGTACATCTCCTTTTACAGTCGCAATTACCATGGTTCCTCTTTTTTTCGAATCAGTACCTACTTTTTCTGCTTCCATGAAGGGTTCTAAGTAGGCTACAGCTTTTTTCATAACTCTTGCGCTCTTTACAACCTGAGGGAGAAACATTTTACCTTCGCCAAAAAGATTTCCAACAACCTTCATTCCGTCCATTAGCGGACCTTCAATTACCTCTAAAGGCCTACCAAGTAACTGTCTTGCCTCTTCAGCGTCCTTTTCGGCATAGTCCCCAATTCCTTTAACTAGGGAATGTGTTAGCCTTTCACCAACTGGTTTTTCACGCCAAGAAAGATCCGTACCTGTACTTTTTTTATTGGTGTTTTGATCTTTAATTTCTTCTGCGTAGTTAAGTAGTCGGTCGCCAGCGTCATCATCTTTACATAAGACAACATCTTCAACCCGTTCCCTTAATTTAGGATCAATTTCATCATACACTGCAAGCATTCCAGCATTAACAATTCCCATGTCCAATCCAGCTTTGCAGGCATGGTAAAGAAATGCTGCATGCATGGCTTCTCTAACTAAATTGTTACCCCTAAATGAAAAAGAAACATTACTTATTCCACCACTAGTTCTTGCATGTGGGCATTGTTCTTTTATAACTCTGACGGCTTCAATAAAATCAATCCCATAGGAATTATGCTCATGCATACCGGTAGCGAGTGTCAGTACGTTGGGATCAAAAATAATGTCATGAGCAGGAAAATTTACTTCATCTACTAGTATTTGATATGCACGTTTACATATTCTTACTTTGTCTTCAAATGTGGCCGCCTGACCTTTTTCATCAAATGCCATGACTACAACTGCTGCTCCATATCTCATTGCAAGTCTCGCATGTGATTTGAAAACATCTTCACCCTCTTTGAGGCTTATTGAGTTTATGATACATTTTCCCTGAATCACCTTTAGTCCAGCTTCAATGACCGACCATTTTGAACTGTCAATCATGATAGGCACACGAGAAATGTCCGGTTCTGAAACAACAAGATTAAGAAACTTGTTCATGCATGCAGCTCCATCAAGCATTGCAGCATCAAAATTAACATCTATTACATTGGCTCCATTTTCTACTTGTTGCTTGGCAACTTTAAGCGCACTTTCGTAATCCTCTGCTTCAATGAGTTTTCTGAATCTAGGAGAACCGGTCACATTTGTACGCTCACCAACCATAAGAAATGATGATTGCTTGTCTTTCATAGTGAACGGTTCAAGGCCACTTAGTCGAAGTGCAGGGTCAATCTCAGGTATTTTTCGAGGTTCAAAACTGGAGAGTTTTTCTGAAATTGCGTTGATGTGGTCCGGAGTGGTTCCGCAACAACCGCCAGCTAAATTAAGGAGACCTTCGTCTGCGAAAGTTGATAATGAATTTGCAGTATCCTCAGGCTTTTCATCATATCCAGTTGCAGAAAGCGGATTCGGAAGACCTGCATTTGGATAGCAGTGAACAAGGCAATCTGCATTTTTTGATAATTCCTGCAGATACGGTCTCATTTCATCTGCACCAAGTGCACAATTCAAACCTACGCATAAGGGCTTTGCATGTGCTATAGAATTCCAACATGCTTCGGTGGTTTGACCTGATAGTGTTCTTCCAGATGCATCTGTTATCGTTAAGGATAAGATGACAGGAAGTCTTTCACCGCAGCTTTCAAAGAAATTTTCAATAGCAAATATAGCTGCCTTTAAATTTAAGGTGTCAAAAGTAGTCTCAGGTAAAAGAATATCAACACCTCCTTTAACTAAAGATTCAACTTGCTGGTAATATGCTGCTACAAGTTGATCAAATGAAATATTTCTAAGTGCTGGATCATTAACATCTGGCGAGAGAGATGCAGTTCGATTGGTAGGGCCAATCGCACCGGCAACGAATCTAGGTCTCGTCGGATCCAGTTTCATTGCTTCATCTGCTGCCTCTCTCGCAAGCTTGGCTGCACTCAGATTAAGGTCCGGTACCACATCTTCCAAATTATAATCTGCCATTGATATTGTTGTGGCACTGAAAGTATTTGTTTCCACAATATCACTACCTGCATCAAAGTATGATTTATGGATTTTTTTTATAATATCTGGACGAGTAAGGCAAAGGAGGTCGTTATTTCCTTTTAATTCATTGGGGTGATTTTTGAAGTGATCCCCACGGAAATCTGCTTCTTCAAGTTTTTCCTGCTGAATCATAGTGCCCATTGCACCATCCATGATCGCAATTCTATTGCTTATTAATTCAGCTAAGTCTTTTTCTGTGGGTTTTCTTTTTGAAAAGTTCTTCATTTCGTATCAACATATCATGATGCGTTGATGTGTTTTTGGCAAACTGAAATGGGTAATATTTTCTATCATACCTTTACATGTTCAAATTTCTTTGCTTATTAAAAAAAAATTGTTTATGAATTAATTTTACGGGACGTAGCGTAGTCTGGTTAGCGCGCCTGCTTTGGGAGCAGGAGGCCGTGAGTTCGAATCTCACCGTCCCGACCATTTCCTTGTTTTAGTTTTTAAATTCCAAATAGTTTGCAGATTGAATAAGGAAGATAAAAAGATTGTAAGAAAGCTTCGTTTATCAAAACATCCTGAAGGTGGTTGGTATCGCAGAACATATAGTTCTCAGAGTTCTTTCATACAGAATCAAAGCGAAAGATTATGCGGTACATCAATTTATTATTACTTGGCTCAAAAAGAAAGCTCTTCTTTGCACTCTATTGATTCTGACGAGACTTGGTATTTTCATTTCGGTTCAACTGTCAAATTACACCTTTTTTACGATGACACATATAAACTTATTTTACTTGGTAATTCGTGGGAAACAGGAGAGTACTCTCAGTTTACTGTAAAAAAAGGATTTTTTTTTGGAGCTGAATTAGTTGGTGATCAAGGGGCGTTACTGAGTTGTTCAGTTTGCCCTGGATTTAGATTAGAGGGGTTGAAGTGGGGAAATAAAGAAAAGTTATTATCGGCTTTCCCAGAGCAAAAGGAAATAATTCTACGTTTAACCAAAGAAATTTGAATGTTTGATTTAAAAAATCTTTTCTTTTCAAATTTATCCGTAATTAGTTGTATGGTACCTGATCATAAGTGTTTGGTAAGGAAGCTTCTCAATGATTTATCAAAATTTTCAAATCAACTTAAGTATTCTCACAATATAAACGGACGATGGGAGAATGGATATTTACCAATCGATTTGGTTCCTGATGTAAAAATACCAATGAAATATGCTAGGGACATAGCTATGCAAGAGTGGAACATTCGAACAGTTGCACAATTTGAATCATTGTCAAGAGACCCAGATACATTACCTCCTTTTTGGTTTAATATTATGTGCAATGGACACCGGACAGGTATTCATGATCATGCAAAAATAGCATCAGTTTCAGGAGTATTTTATTTGCAATGTCAGCCTGATTCTGGGGACTTATTTTTTAGAAAAGAAGGTGAAAAAGATCTTCATTTTCAACCAAAAGTTGGAAAAATGATTCTTTTCCCTTCAAATTTGAAGCATGGTGTTTTGGAAAATAAATCTTCAACTAAAAGAATTTCTCTTGCTTTTAATCTTTTTTCATTTCCGATTAATCATACAGAATGGTGATTATTTCATTTAAATGTTATATTTTTCATTATAATTTTTCATAATTCCAATCGATTTACATTGTTTTTAGCCAATCATGAGACAATTATGATTTAGTTATTTACTGATAAAATTTAAAAAAATAATTTAGTAGCCCGTTATGATTCAGCCAACTGATTCTTTTGAAGAGATAGACTCCGCCGTTGTTCGATTTGCTGGAGATTCCGGCGATGGAATGCAAACTGTAGGAGAACGATTTACCGATAGTAGTGCTTTCGCAGGTAATGACATTGCAACTTTGCCTGATTTTCCTGCTGAAATTAGAGCACCTGCAGGTACCCTTGCTGGCGTCTCTGGGTTTCAATTGCAATTTGGGAATAGAAAAATTCTTACCCCTGGAGATGCACCAGACGCCCTTGTTGCCATGAACCCAGCAGCTCTTAAGGCAAATATTACTGATTTACCTGAGGGTGGTATGCTTGTTGTTAACATTGATTCCTTTAAATCAATGAATCTCAAAAAAGCCGGCTATGAAAGTAATCCATTGGATGATCAGGAATTTAGAAAAAAGTATCATTTAGTGGAACTGGATTTAACTGGTTTAACCAAGGAGGCACTCAAAGATAGCCCTCTTAAACCCTCAGATAAAGTTAGGTGTAAAAACTTTTTTGCACTTGGTTTTATGTATTATGTATATGGTCGGCCATTGGATCCAACCCTTTCATTTTTTGATCAAAAATGGGGTAAGAAACTGCCAGATTTAGCGGCTGCCAATTCTCAGGTTTTAAAAGCTGGTTACAACCTAGGCGATACAATGGAGACTGCTCGTAATCGTTACCAAGTATCCAAAGCTCCCGTTAAACCAGGCATTTACAGAAAAATTTCTGGAAATGAGGCGATGGTATACGGCTTAGTTGCCGCCTCACAACTTTCTAATCGAGATCTTCTTTATTCTGGATATCCAATCACACCAGCTTCTCCGGTACTTGAAGGACTATCGCACTTGAAGAAATTTGGAGTTAAATGTGTGCAAGCTGAAGATGAAATTGCAGCAATGGGTGTTGCACTTGGTGCTAGTTTTGCCGGTGATTTAACCGTTTGTGCAACAAGTGGGCCGGGCATGTGTCTTAAGAGTGAATTTATCGGATTGGCATCGATTACTGAATTACCTTTGATTATCTGTAACGTTCAGCGGGGTGGTCCAAGTACTGGATTACCTACCAAAACTGAACAAAGTGATTTATTACAAGCTTTGTATTCTCGACACGGGGATTGTCCTTTACCAGTGCTTGCCGCTCATTCTCCATCCGATTGTTTTGATGTCGCAATCGAAGCTGCTCGAATTGCTCTTACTTACATGACACCAGTTATTTTGTTGAGTGATTTATATGTAGCTAATGGTGCTGAGCCTTGGCAGGTTCCAAATGTAAGTGATCTGGCTAAAATCGAAAATTCTTATGCTAATGAGGATGAAGAATACATTATATATAAACGTAACAAGGAAACCTTAGCTAGATCCCAAGCAATTCCTGGGCAAGTTGGTCTTGAACATAGGATAGGTGGATTGGAAAAAGGTGAAGATGGTGGCGTTAGTTATGATCCCGAAAATCATGAAGAAATGAGTCATTTACGGGCACAAAAGATTGCCGGTATTTCCAAATCTTTTGGCCCAACTGATATAAGTGGAGAAGAAAAAGGAGATTTGTTAGTCATCGGATGGGGAGGGACTTATGGAGCGATATCCTCTGCAGTTAAGAATTTAAGAGATGAAGGTTTTTCCATAAGTAGTATTCACCTAAGGCATTTAAATCCGTTGCCTGATGATTTGGGTACTATTATTGGGAATTTTAAAAAAGTAATTGTACCAGAACTTAATCTTGGACAGTTGAATTTAATTCTTCGAGCCAAGTATTTGGTTGATGTTATTTCATACAGTAAATTACAAGGAAAGCCATTTAAGGTTTCCGAACTCAGAGAAAAATTTCTCGAACATTTAAACTGAATCGCCATTTTTAATAAAATTCAATGAGTACTACAACTGCCGACGAAAATAGTTTAACCAAGAAAGATTTTGTAACTCCAAATGATGTAAGATGGTGTCCGGGATGCGGAGACTATGCTATTTTAAATGCTGTGCAAAGAACTTTACCCGAACTTGGTATTCCTAAAGAGAAGTTTGTTGTTGTTAGCGGAATTGGTTGTAGTAGTCGCTTCCCTTACTACATGAATACTTATGGTTTTCATACGATTCATGGACGAGCACCTACTGTTGCTACTGGTGTAAAAGTTGCAAACCCAGATTTGTCTGTTTGGATGATCACAGGTGATGGCGATGGTCTATCTATCGGAGCTAACCATCTTCTCCATTTGCTTAGGAGAAATTTGGATATCAATGTTCTTCTTTTTAATAACAGAATATATGGTTTAACAAAAGGGCAGTATAGTCCCACATCGGAAGTTGGAAAAAAGACTAAAAGTACCCCAGTCGGATCAGTTGACCATCCTATAAACCCTCTTTTATTTGCTCTTGGAAGTGAAGCTACATTTGTTGCAAGAACAACTGATACGGACATGAAGCATATGGTTGAAACATTTAAGCAGGCTCAAGCACACAAAGGCACATCTTTTGTGGAAGTTTTTCAAAATTGTGTAATCTTTAATAACAAAACTTTTGATACAGTTACTTCGAGGGATGTAAAGGAAGACCAAGTCGTTATGTTGGAGGAAGGAAAGCCTTTAATTTTTGGATCCAATAAAGATAAAGGAATTAAATTAAATGGTTTAAATCCGGAGGTTGTAACTTTGGGAGATGGAATTGGACAAGATGATTTACTAGTTCACCAACCTAAGAACCCCAATTCTGCATACGCCAATATTTTAGCTCAAATGAATTATCCAGCCTTTCCAACACCTGTTGGAATTCTTAGGCAACTTGATGGACGTGAAACCTATGAGGATGCACTCAATCAGCAAATTGAGCATGCGAAATCTGGGGGAGAAGGAAATTTACAAGAGTTGCTCACGGGTAAAAATTCATGGGTTGTTGATGAATGATTTCTTTCAATCTTGTTGACCTCAATTACTATCTTTTCAAAATATAAATATGGACTTTATAGACGATCCAAAATTTGGGCACAGTAAATTCAAACTACCGGTTTTAATGGTACCAATTCTTATGTTCGGTGCCTTACTTGTTTGCATCATTGCATCCAAAATTTATGTGAGCAGTGTGTTAGACGCTCCGCATAGCGAAGAGAGTAAATAAATCTTTTCAGATTAATTTAATTCGTCGATATTGGTAATTGTCAGTTTGCCTTTAAAAATTAATAACTTTTTTGTTATTATTCACGGTGTGTTAATGTAAAGTTAGTTCAAATTACATTTTAGTTACTGGGGGTAACTTATTTTAATTTTGCTCAATATTAGTTGGTTTTCCGTTTTTCCATATACCTTGGAATGTTTTAATTCCATTTTTCCCATAGGATATGCCAAATCCGTGTTCGTAACCGTCTTTAAAATTTCCTTGATATACAATGCTTTCATTTAGCTTTTTAATACCATATCCATTTGGTTTTCCTTTTTTAATTTGTCCCCAATAACTTTCACCATTTGGCAGAATCATTCTTTTTATAATACCCTTGGGACTTTGCTTAGGAACTGTTAAGCTAAAGTCTTTATGGACTATTTTGGATTTAAGTTTCAAAATCATGTCTTGGAGTTGAATATTATCATATGTAAATTTATCAGTTATTTTTTTGAAGTACTGAATTGCTGTTGGATGTTCGTATAAATCAGCTATTTTATACCAAGCAAGTTTTTCAACAATTCTTTCATCATCCATACTTTTTGCTAAATCAAACATTGAGTATGCATCTCCTTGATTAGCGGCTTTTAAAAGCCAGTTTTGTCCAAGATCTATATTTCGACTTGTGCCTTGGCCCAAAAGATGTGCACGACCTAGATAACGGCATGCAATTGGATGATCGGACTTCGCGGCTTTTCTCATCCAATAATAAGCCTCTAGATAATCTTTGCTTTCTCCTCTATTATAAAATGATCCAAGTTGTATTTGAGCCTGAATATCGCCCTCTAATGCCTTAGCTTTAGTCTCTGCTAAAGGTAGCGAAGAAAATAGACTTATGTTAAAACAAAGTGAAAATAGCCAAATAAAACCTAAATGAATAGTTCTCAATGATACTAATGTTATAAATAGATAATTATTAGGTAACTGTTATTATTTTTTACCATCTTCTCCAAATGCCCACATTTGAATATTGTCATTGCTAGGTGCGTCTCCGATTAATGCATTGTATTTGCCCTTCATCCTAAGTTGTTGAGCATAAATTGATAAAGAGATCCTTCTCATCGAGGGTAGGGGAGTAGGAAATGAATTGATTAATCTACTTGATTTCAAAAGCAGCAGTAAATCAATATCATAAGCATTTCCAAGTTTTGAGGGTGATCCAAGAACCATAGTTAACCTTCCACGATAAATCTCCTTTGATTTCCCTTTATCAGGAATAATTTCTCCTTTTCCTTCCAATGGAATAAATTTGAATCCTCCATTACTGGTGCATTCTATTATTGCTGTAAATTGCCCTGTGGTTTTTAGCGAAGATAGTTCTGATTGGATAGTAATTGGATCATCATTCTTCTTATATAATAGTAAGCTCCCCTTTGTTATTGAAATCGAACCATTATTAAATTCGAAAATTGAATTCGAACCGATTCTAACTTGAAACTGGTCGTTTAGAATTTCGCAGAGAGACTGTTCTTTTGAGTGCAAAGAATCTCCAATTTGCAAACTAGAATTTTGTTCTAATTGTTTAAGTGAATGATTTTGTTTTTTTTCTTTAGGAAAAAGCCAATTGGTACCCAAGGAATATGTGCAGTCTAATTTGTTTTCACTTGGAATTTGTGAAAACAAAAATGCTCCCATGAAAAACATGGGAGCATTGAATATTAAAAATTTAGAATACAATACTTAAAAGGTAGTGTTAAGACCGAGTGATAATCCAAACGACCCTTTAGTGAAGTCATAAGGGAGTGATCCTGAATCTTTAGTATCTCTTTTTGAATAACCACCAAAAAGACCAACATTAAGGTATTCATTAACAGGATAATCTACGGTTACATTAAGCGAGTGTATAAGATCTTCACGACCATTAACCTCATGCAATGTTCCACTTTCGTCATAAATCTTATATGTTGCGGAATAAGTAGGTGATATGATGAAGTTATTGTAGATGTATTGAATTCCGTATGATGCAATAATATCAAAGTTATTCAAAACAGATCTGGATTGAGCACTGTCGAAGGGTGATGGATCTGAATCTGAATCATGATAACCAACTGATAAATTGAAAATTCCAAGAGTATCTTCGTTATGGGAATATGTCTTCATCATTCCAACATATGGGTAAAACTCAGAATATGTTTCAGTTTTTGTCTGCTGATTTGAATCAGATGCGTAACTTATACCAGCCCTGTAACTCCATCCATTACTATGCTGAATGTTTGCCATAACATAAGCACTGCTAGATGTGTAATCTAACCAGTCTAAGTTTGATGCTAAAAATTCTGAAGATGAAATACTTGCTCCAACATACGGAGTAACGACGGCATCAGTCAATTCAACTTGCCCAAGACCTGCACCAACATAGGCAGTGTTTGACCAAACAGCATCTTTTTGGCTGCTCAAAACACTTTCTTTTTGTGTGCTGAAAGGATTATCATCATAATAAATTTTTGAACTAAACCCACCGAAAGTTGAAATGTTTTCAGTTTTGAGGAAGATTGGCCTTTGAGCACCAGCGTCGCTGGCATCAACATTTGCACTGTTATCACCACCTGAGGTTACAGATGATGGAGGTTGGTTACTTCTCTCAACAGTAGTTGAATCAACTTGTGCGAATGTGATACTTGGCACAATGGCGAGTAATGCCAATAGATAATAATTGTTATTTTTCATATAAAATTTTTGTTTGATAGTAAAGTGAACGAATTGACTTTTAGAAGTCGATCACTTGAACTTTAGGTGTTCCATTAGGATGTTTGGCTGTTGTCGTCCAGTTTCCTGGTTTTCCAGTAAATGATCCCATTGAGAGAATATCGTTACCATGTTTGACATTTGTAAAGTTAACACCACCAATTATTGGATTAGTGAATTGATCAGTCGCAAAGCCAATCGTACCGTCTCTACTCCTTAGTACAACCTCTGCTGTTGTTGGGAAATTAACATTTTTTAGGTTAATGGTGACAGCTTCCATGTAAACATCATCAACACGACCGGTTATGTTCAATCCATTAATTTGTATTAAGTTGTTGGCATACATGTAAACATTATCCGGATCCGAGTTTTCTCCCCCAGTACCAACAGATATAGAATTACTTTGGGCAACATCAGTTCCTATATGTAGTTCATCTAGAGTACCGATTGCCAAATTACCCCCAGTGCTCATAGATACATTTACTAAGCGCATTGTGTCCTGCGAACCGATAGCAGCGTTAGCACCTGTGTAGGTGAGGTTAATGACATCAGGATTTCCAGCGTAGTGTTCTGGCGTTGTAGATGAACTAGAGTATTCAGAACGGAAATGAATGTCATCAGAAGATCCTAGAACAATAACGCTGTTTTCAGTTTTATTTGAGTTTGTAACAGTTAAATCACCCTTAATTA
>MDSZ01252914.1_pt1 | contig 15339 bp, 14 predicted proteins | sample 811201 | NCBI WGS metagenome assembly MDSZ01 (sample SAMN05326647, study PRJNA326480) | marine metagenome | isolation source: seawater | place: Indian Ocean: North | collected 2010
ATCTATATTCATACGAATCAGTTTGATTATCAATCTTGCCTTTGTTATTTACAAGTAAAATTTATGAACCAATTAAACTTATTAATTGAACTAACAAGACTAAAAAAACCTATAGGTTACATGTTATTATTTTGGCCATGTGCTTGGGGTTTAACATTAGCTTATAATTTTGAAGAAAATTTAAATATATATTTATTCTACCTTAGTCTTTTTTTTTTAGGCTCAGTTTTAATGAGATCAGCTGGTTGTATTGTAAATGATATTTTAGATAGAAAATTTGATAAAAAAGTTAGAAGAACAAAAAATAGACCTATTGCGTCAGGAAAAATTTCAGTTACTCTAGCTTTAGTTTATGCTTCTGCACTTTGTTTAATCGCTTTTTTGGTCTTAATAAATTTTAACCTTTTCACAATTATAATAGCTTTAGCATCTATGCCATTGGCTTTCTCATACCCTCTAATGAAAAGATTTACTTACTGGCCACAATTATTTTTAGGCATCACTTTTAATTATGGGTTAGTACTTGGTTGGAGCTCAATCAATAACGGAATTGGCCTTATTCCAATAATATTTTATTTTGGAGCCATATTTTGGACACTTGGTTACGACACAATATATGGGTTTCAAGATATATTAGATGATGAAATAATAGGATTAAAATCAACCTCAATAAAATTTAAAAAAAATCCACTAATTTTTTTATGCATTTCTTATTCAATTTTTTTTATTACTTTAATACTTATTGGTTATTTAATGGATTTGAATAATTTTTATTTTTTATTAATGATATTAATATTTTTTCAACTATTTTTTTTTCAATTAAAAAAATTAAAAATAAATAATATTCATAGTTGTTTAAAAATTTTTAAATCTAACAACTTGTTAGGGGCAATGATTTTTATAAATTTAATAATTGGTAAAATTTTATAATGAGTAGTATTCAGATTATAAAAAGACTCTATAAGGATTATACAAAAAAATATATTAAAAAAATACTTCTATCTTTATTTTTTTCTTTAATTTTAGCTGGTAGCACTTCAGCAATAGCGTATTTGCTTGATCCTGCAATTAATGAACTTTTTATAAAACAAACACAATCCTTAATTTACATTATACCAAGTTTTATAGTTTTGGCCTTTGCGTTAAAAGGAATTTCTCTTTATTTAGCAAAAATTATAATGATTAACGTTTCGGAAGAAGTAAGAAAGGATGTTCAGACTGACATGTTTGCCTCATTGATACAGGCTGATACCCAACTAATTGATAATAAACACTCAGGAAAATTTATTACAAATCTAATTAATGATGTAAATATGATTACTAGCTTAGTAAGTACGGCTATACTAAACTTATTTAAAGATACTCTTACATTGATAGGTTTGTTGTCGGTAATGTTTTATCAAAATTGGAAACTATCATTAATTGCAATAATAATGATACCTCTAGCAAGCATTGCGGCTAAATCTTTAGGTAAAAGAATAGGAAAAGTTTCTACACAACAAATGCAAAAAGCAGCTGTTTTGACAACTTATTTAATAGAAATATTTAAGAATCATAGATTAATGAAAATTTTTCAAAAAGAAAAATATGAATCAAAAAGAGCTAATGAATATATTAATAATTTAAAAGAGTTATCTCAAAAAATAAATATTGTCTATGTAAGGGCCTCACCAATTATGGAGGCTTTAACAGGTGTAATGATTGCAGTTTTAATATATATATCTGCAAAACTCGTAGTTAAAAATGAACTTGAAGTTAACAATTTTTTTTCATTTTTAGCAGCTATGATGCTTGCTTATCAACCAGTGAGATCGTTAGCCACATTAAATATAACTATACAACAAGGTTTAGCCGGTGCTAGAAGAGTTCTTCCAATTATAGATCAAATACATGAGATCAAAGAAGTTGCAGATGCAAAAAAATTATTGGTAAAAGATGGTTCAATTAATTTTGAGAATGTCAAATTTGAATATTCAAATGGTGATCATGAAGTATTAAGAAACATAAATTTAAAAATTCCAGGAGGAAAGATGACTGCTTTAGTGGGTCATAGCGGAGCTGGAAAATCAACAATCCTTAATCTAATACCAAGATTTTATGATGTTCAAAAAGGTGATATAAAAATTGATAATCAATCTATTTATAATTCTACAATATTTTCCTTAAGAGAAAATATTTCTTTAGTAAGTCAAGATACTACGTTATTTGATGACAGTATTGAAAATAATATTACATATGCGAATTCAAATGCCTCAAGAGAGGAAATTGAAGAAGCTATAAAATATTCATTTTCAAATGAGTTTATTGATATACTGCCAGATAAAGAAAAGACTTTGATTGGTGAAAATGGAGTAAGATTATCTGGAGGTGAAAAACAAAGACTTTCGATAGCAAGAGCTATTTTAAAAAAAAGCCCTATTATTCTTTTAGATGAGGCAACATCTTCCTTAGATGCTGAAACAGAGAGTAAAATTCAAAAAGCCATTAGTTTTTTGACGAAAGGGAGAACTACAATTGTAATTGCACACAGACTATCTACAATATTAAATTCTGATAAAATTTATGTAATTGATAAAGGGATAGTTGTTGGGGAAGGTAGACATGAAGAATTACTAAATTCCTCAAATATTTATAAAAATTTTTATGAAAAACAAATTAAAAAGTCATAATGTTTATCATTTATAGATTTTTAATAAATATAGTTTTCATAATCTCTCCCTTAATCATCTTAATTAGACTATTCAAAAAAAAAGAGGATATAAAAAGATTTAAGGAAAAATATTGTATATTTTCAAAAAAAAGAAAAAATGGCAAACTTTTATGGTTCCATGGTGCAAGTGTTGGAGAATTACAAAGTATAATCCCATTATTAGAAAAATTGGAGAGAAATAATAAAGTTTCTCAAATCTTGATTACTTCTAACACTTTAAGTTCATCAAAAGTTATTTCAAATTACAAATTTAATAAAGTCATACATCAATTTTTTCCTATAGATCAAAACTTTATCACTTTAAGCTTTATAAATTACTGGAAACCAACAGCTGCTTTTTTCATTGACTCGGAAATTTGGCCAAACATGATTACAAATTTAAAAAAAAAAGATATTCCAGTAATTTTGCTCAATGGGAGAATAACAAAAAAAACTTTTAAAAGATGGTTAATATTTAAAAATTTTTCTAAAATAATTTTTGGTAAATTCACTTTATGTTTATCATCTAGTAAACTATCAAAAAATTACCTTAGAAGATTAGGTGCAAAAAAAATCAAATTTTTTGGGAATTTAAAGTTTTCACAGTCAGAAAATGAGAAAATTTCAATAAATCAGGAATTAAAAAATTTTATTTCTGATAAAAAAATTTGGTGTGCATCTAGTACTCATGATTCTGAAGAAAAGTTTTGTGGTACTGTCCATCAAAAACTTAAGTTAAAGTATAAAAACTTAGTTACTATAATCATACCAAGACATATTGATAGAATTAATGATATAAAAGATCAACTTGAACGAATGAATTTAAAAGTTCACGTCCATAAACCAGAAAATAAAATTAAAAATGAAATAGATATTTATCTAGTAAATTCCTATGGTACTACGAAATCATTTTACTCAATTTGTAGAAATGTTTTTTTAGGAGGTTCACTGATAAATCATGGAGGACAAAATCCTTTAGAAGCTGTTAGATATGGCTGTAATATCTTGCATGGTCCAAATATTTCTAATTTCAAAGAAATTTATGATTTTTTGAAAAAAAATGATATTTCACAAAAAATAACTAATGAAAAAAAAATGATGAATTTTCTAATTAAACTATTTTCTAAAAAATCAGAGACAAAAAAAATTCAAAGTAAATTAAACTTAATAGGGCAAAAAATTCTAGATTCTACATATAAAGAGGTTAAGCTTATATTATAATATGAGACTGAAAAAACCAAAATTTTGGGATGATCCAAAAATATCTATTTATTCAATTTTACTTTTCCCTTTCGCATTAATCTATTTGTTTTTAGTCTGGTTAAGAAAGTTTCCATCAATATTTAAATATTATAAACATCCTTTTCCTATAATCTGTGTAGGCAATATCTACATTGGAGGAACAGGAAAAACACCTTTGTCTGTGGAGATATTCAGATTTTTAAAATTTAACGGTAAAAAACCCTCTTTCATAAAAAAACAATATAATTACCTAGCTGATGAAATTAAAATGCTAAGTGAAATAGGTGAAACTCACTGTGCCAAAAATAGGTCTACAGCTTTAAGATTATCACAATTAAATGGAAATGATGTTGCTATTTTAGATGATGGTTTTCAAGATTTCACTATTAGACCAAATTTTTCAATATTGTGCTTTAACTCAAAACAATTAATTGGAAATGGCTTATTGATCCCTTCTGGACCCTTAAGAGAAAAATTAAATTCCATATTGAGAGCAGACTGTATTGTTATTAATGGCAATAGAACAAAACAAACAATAGAATTTGAAAAAAAAGTTGAAATAAATCTTAAAGGAAAAAAAATACCCTTTTTTTACTCAAAGTATAAAATTAAGAATTTAGATAATTTGAAAAATAAAAAAATTACAGCCTTTGCTGGAATTGGAAATCCATCAAATTTTTTTGATTTATTAATAGAAAATAAATTAGATATTAAAAAAACTTACTCCTTCCCAGATCATTACAACTATACTCAGTCAGATTTTGACAAAATAACAAGTGATAAATCAACAAGATTTTATACAACAAAAAAAGATTACTTTAGATTAAATGATAAACAAAGAGAAATTTGTGATTATATTGAAATAGATTTAGAAATTGAAAATAGAGATAAATTAGAAAATTTAATAACAAATGTTTTATGAAAATAATTAAATATTTTTTTGAATTCATATTTATAATTACTCTCTTTTTTATTTTTAAAATTATTGGTTATAAGAAAGCTTCAGATTTAGGAGAAATTCTTGGTAAAAAAATTGGACCTTTTTTTAGATCTCACCGTAAATTAAAAAATAATTTAACAATCTCTAATATTGGAAAAACTGAGGAAATGAAAGAAACTATCATTAATAAAATGTGGGGAAATTATGGAAGAATTTTTGCAGAATATATGTTTATAAAGGAATACAGAGAAAATGGTCTTTCAGGTAATTTAGATGTAAGTGGTCATAATTATTTAGAGAAAATTAAAAATGAAAATAAACCTGTAATATTTATATCTGGCCACTTTAATAACTTTGAATTGATGGCAATGTATTTAGAAAAATCTGGTATTGATTTAGCAGCTATCTACAGGCCATTAAATAATAAATTTCTAAACCCAATCATGGAAAGAATTAGAAAAAAATATATTTGTAAAAAACAAATTAAAAAAGGCATATCCGGCACAAAAGAAATATTGAAATTTTTTAAAGAGGGATCATCTATTGCATTGATGATTGATCAGAGAGTTTCCGAAGGGATTAAGTGTAATTTTTTTGATAAAGTCGCTCTTACAACAACAATTCCTGCCCAATTTATTAAAAAATTTAATTGTAAAGTTGTACCAATATACATTGAAAGAAATGAAAAATATAAATTTAAGTTACAAATTTATAAACCTATTGAATTTTCAATTAATGAAAATATTGAGAATATAACACTGCATCTAAATAAAATTTTGGAAGAAATGATAAGAAAAAACCCGGATCAATGGATTTGGACACATGATAGATGGAAATAATCTAAATTTTAATTTCCTTTTTTTTTGAAGCCTCGACATAGGAATAATAAGCTTCTTGATCATCTACACTCCAATATGTAAGGGAATCAAGTGGAATTTTTTTTCCCGAGATTGCGCATATTACATGATCACCATTCTCTATTATCTGAAAATTATTGGGTAGATATTTTATTTTTGCTAATTTTTTAAACATTTTTAGTTTATATATATTATTATATGATTGTAGGAATAATAGGAAGTGGTGGAAGAGAACATGCAATTTGTGAAAGCTTAAAAACCTCAAATAAAATCAATAAAATATATTGTTTTCCCGGGAATGCTGGCACAGAGATAAATGCTGAGAATATTAATATTGATATTAATAATTTTGAAAATTTAAAAAAAACAATAATAGAAAAAAAGATTGAAATTGTAATAATTGGACCTGAAAAACCTTTGGTAGATGGTCTTACTGATTATTTAGAAAAATTTGATATTAAAGTATTCGGGCCAAGTAAAATAGCATCTCAATTAGAAGGATCAAAAATTTTTACTAAAAAACTTTGTGAAAAATACAATATACCTACTGCCAAATTCGGGATTTATTCAAATTATCAAGAAGCTTTCTCTTTTATAAATGATTGCAATTATCCAATAGTTGTGAAAGCAGATGGCCTAGCAGCTGGAAAAGGTGTTTATATTTGTGAAGATAAAAATTCTTCAACTTTAGCTATCAAAGAAATTTTTGAAGGAAAATTTGGAAATGCAAAAAATGTCTTGATTGAAGAATTTTTAAAAGGTGAAGAGATGAGTTTTTTTATTATATCAGATGGAAAAACATTTAAAACTTTTGGCACTGCTCAAGACCATAAAAGAGTTTTTGAGGGCGATAAAGGAAAAAATACTGGTGGTATGGGTGCATACTCACCTTCTCGATTAGAAGACGATTTATTAAATAAAAAAATTTTAAGAAAAATAATTGAACCTACCCTTAACGGTCTAAAGCATCTTGGTACTGAGTTTAAAGGTTTTCTGTATGCAGGACTAATGATTATAAATAATGAACCATTCTTAATTGAGTATAATGTCCGTATGGGTGATCCAGAATGTCAAACTATTTTACCTAAATTGAAAACTGATTTATTTGAAATTATTTGTTCATGTGTTGACAAAAATTTAAAGACTTTAGATATCAAGTGGCATAATGATAAAAGTTTATGTATTGTTTTATGCTCAAAAGGTTACCCAGATCAATATGAAAAAAATATATTAATCAATAACTTAGAAGAGTTAAATTTAAAAAAAAATGAATTTATTTTTCATGCAGGAACATTTAATAAAGAAAACAAAATATTTTCAAATGGTGGAAGGGTATTAAATTTTGTAATTAGATCAAAAAATTTTAAAGAGAGTAGAAATAGAGCTTTACAGTTAATCAATGAATTAGGCTGGAAAAATGGTTTTTTCAGGAAAGATATCGGATTTAAAGTAATAGATAAATAATGAGAATAATTGGTGGAAATCTTAAAGGGAAAAGGATTCATCTTCCAAATGACAAATTAACCAGGCCACTAAGAGATCTGGTGAAAGAGTCAATCTTTAATCTCATTGAGCATTCAAACAAATTTGATGTAAGAATTGAAAATTCAAATATTTTAGATTTATTTTCGGGTAGCGGCTCATTCGGTTTGGAATGTATTTCAAGAAATGCAAATTTTGTAATTTTTGTTGAAAATTATTCAAAAACACTATCAGTTCTTAAAAAAAATATATTACATTTAAATGTGAAACGAAAATGTAAAGTTATTAATAATGACTGTTTTGATTTTTTATCTAATGATCAAAATCTAATTCAAAAATTTCAAATAATATTTTTAGACCCACCTTATAAAGAAAAAAGAATTAATAATTTATTGGATTTAATCATAAAAAAATATTTAAAAAAGAATGGAATTATTATTATACACCGACATAAAAATGATGATATTGAAATTAACGAAAAATTCAAAATTTTAGATAATCGAAAATATGGAATTTCAAAAATAATAATTGGTACTAATTATTAGCTAAAATTTTTTTTGTGTTTACCTTAATTAATTCAACAGCTGGTTGATCATAAGGATTTACATTTAATGCTTTTCCCAACAATATAGTTTCTAATATGAAAAATATAAAAAGCTCACCCAATGTTTTTTCATCCCTTTTTTTAATCAAAAAAGTTCGAAAAGGAATTTTTTTTTTTTTGAAAACTTCTTGAGTTGCTAAAAACTGTGCAAATTTTATTTTATTGAGTGACTTATTTTTTAAATGATAATGGGATTTATTTAATTTACTGAAATCTATTTTTTTTGAGTTTTTTTCTTGAGCAAAGCAAAAAGTAAAAAAATTATTTTTTGGTCCATCTAAATATAATTGCATCAAACTATGATTGTCTTTTGGCATTGTTGAAATAATTGGATATAAGCCTTTGCTTTTTTTACCTAAACTCTCTGCTATTAATTGCTGATACCAAGAAAATAATTCATTAGATTTTTCATCATAATTCAAAATTATTGAATTAAACTTTTTTTTATTAATTAAATCTAATTTACTAGAAACATTTAAAACAAGAGAATTAATAAATCTTTTATTCTTTATTATCTCATTTAGTGTTCTAAATTTTTTTGGCTCTAAACCCATTAATTCAGCTGGCAACATTCCTACTTCTGACAAAACTGAGTATCTTCCTCCAATGAAATTATTATGATGAATTATTTCTGATTTTAGTTTAATGGCTAAATTCATTAAATAGCTATTTTTTTTCTCTGTAATGAAAATATTTTTGTGATTTTTTTTTATTAATAGATTTGAATTTACTATAGTTTCTAAAGTGTTGCCTGATTTTGATATAATTAGATTTAAAGTTTTTTTATTTGATTTAATTTTAATTTTTTCATCTAAATTATCTATAAATGTAATTTTTTTTTTTATCTTATGCCCTAAAAAATTGTAGATACAACGCGCTCCTAAAGACGAGCCACCCATACCAATTAAAATGATATTCCTAAATTTTTTGAATTTTAAAATGTCAGATTTTTTATATGAATTTTTGTATGATTTACTAAAAGAATTTATAACCTGATTTTTATCACTAATAATTTTATTTAAATAATTTTTAATTTTACTATCAATTTTCTTTTTCTTAAAATTTTTAAAATATATCCTATTAGATAACATCAAAATTATTTAATTTTTTTTAAAATACTTTCTTCAATCGATGTTGGTTCAGAATTCTTTATTATTTCATTTGACTCTAATTTATTTTTACTCAAAGAAACTTTAATTTCATTTTCTTCTTCTTCTTTTTTTTGATCCATTTTATTATCTGATGGTTCTGGTAATTTGCCATAATCAGGTGGTAAAACTAAAGGATTTTTTTTTTCAACTAAAAATTCATCACCACTTGGTTTTTTTTGTAATGTAAGAGCATCTTTAGCAGACTGACATGCAGAAAGATAAAAGAATGCAAACAAAAGTATTAAAAAAAATTTCATATTTTCCTTTTAAAAAATATTTCTAGTATAATTAATAAAATTACACCTGTAGATATGAATATATCAGCTACATTGAATATAAACCAATGAAAATTATTAACATGGATATCTATAAAATCTGGAACTGCAGAATAATAAAGTCTATCAAAAATATTGCCCAGGGAGCCACCAAATATCATCATAAAGGCAAGTCTTTCAAAACTTTTTGTCTTAATTATGAACCATAAAATAATCAAAGTAATAACAATTATTATGAAACTTAAAATATTATAATAAATTCTGTCACTGAAAGATAATAAACCAAATGCAATACCTTCATTCCATATCAAATTAAAGCTTAAAAATGGTAATATTATATTTTCAATATCTCCATTAACTTTTTGGTAATTAATAATTAGTATCTTGGATGCTCTATCTATTAAAAAAATACTTAATATAAAAAAAAAATTAAAATAATTTTTTTTAATCATCTTAAATTCTATGTCTCTTGCAAGGCTCTTTGCTGATTTTCCAACAAACTGGACATTTTTCACCCTCAGCTTTTTTAGTTTCAACCTTTATAATTTCTTGTTGACCCTCTTTAATCTCAGCTACTGACGTTATACACACTTCTGACAAATCAACATCTTTTACTATTTTTTGAATTTTCTTGTCTAAGTAAATTGTCAGATGAGCTTCTAAGCTTGAGCCGATTTCTTTACTTGCTCTTTTTTCCTCAATGCTAATGTTGCAAATATCTCTTATCTTAATCAACTCAGACCACTTTTGGGCAATTTGATTATTTTCAAATTTTTTTGGAAAATCTAAAAATTTTTCTAAATGAATGCTTTTGTTTTTTTTAGAGACTAATTGATAAATTTCCTCAGTAGTAAATGAAAGTATTGGTGCAAACCATTTTAGTAAGGAGTTTAACAATATATTTAATACCAAAATGCAAGATTGTCTTTTTGTTGAATTTACTGGGTCACAGTACAAAGTGTCTTTTCTAATATCAAAATAAAAAGCTGATAAATCTACAGTACAAAAATTGAGTAATTCTTTATAAAGATTGTGAAAATCGTAATTTTTAAAATAGTTAACAAATTTTAAATTTAAATTATATATTTTATCAAGCATAAATTGTTCTAATTCTGGCAAATTTTTTATATTTAAATTTTCTAAATCTATATCTTCATATTTATCGTTTAGATTTCCTAACAGGTATCTAAATGTATTTCTTATTTTTCTATAAGACTCAGAGTGCTGATCTAATATAGAATAGTCTATTCTCAAATCCTCAGCATAATTAGAAGAGGCAACCCAAATTCTAAGTATATCTGCTCCATATTTCTTAAGAATGTCCTCAGGAGCAATAACATTTCCAAGAGACTTTGACATTTTTAAACCTTTTCCATCAACAACAAAACCATGGGATAAAATTGACTCAAATGGTGCTTTACCTCTAGTTCCACATGATTGTAATAAAGACGAATGAAACCATCCCCGATGTTGATCTGAGCCCTCAAGATACATTGAGGCAGGCCACTTTAAATCTTTTCTCTTTTCTAAAACAAAAGAATGTGTCGATCCGCTATCAAACCAGACTTCAACAATATCACTTAGTTTTTCATAATCTTCCGCGTTATGTTTTTTTCCTAAAAATTTTTGAGGATCATCTGAAAACCAGCAATCTGAACCTTCTTTTTCATAAATTGTTGCAATTGTTTCAAATACCTCTTCATCAACTAAAATTTCTTGAGTTTTTTTATTTATGAAAATAGGTAAAGGAACTCCCCAAACTCTTTGTCTTGATACACACCAATCAGGTCTAGTTTCAATCATTGATCTTAATCTTTCTTTGCCTTTAATAGGATAAAAAGTTGTATCATCAATTGCTTTTAAAGCTTTACTTCTAAGTTTATGACTTTCCATAGAAATGAACCATTGAGGAGTAGCCCTATGAACTAAAGGTGCCTTTGATCTCCAAGAATGTGGATATGAATGTATTAATTCACCGTTTTTTAAAAGTTTATTAAGATTTTCTAATTTTTCTATCACTATAGGATTTGCCTTAAAAATATGAATACCCTCAAATAACGATACATTTTTTGTGTATTTCCCATCACCATCAACTGTTTCTAATGCTTTAATTCCATTATTAAGACAAAGGTTAAAATCATCTGGACCATGACTTGGGGCACAATGAACAATTCCTGTGCCCTGTTCAGTTGTTACAAAACGTGCTTCTAGCATAGGAATATCGTAACTATAACCCAAATCAAAAAAAGGATGATTACAAATAGTATTCTTAAAATCTTTTCCTTTAAATTTTTTTATGTTTTTAAATTTTTGAATTTCACAATCCTTTATTACATTTTCTAATAAAGCCTCGGCAATAACAATTTTTTTATTTTTAAATTTACCTTCATCATAAATTTCAATTACTAAATAATCTAAGCTTTCATTATAGGCTAGAGCTTTATTTGCAGGTATGGTCCAGGGTGTGGTTGTCCAAATTATGATACTACTATTTTTAAGCTCTTTGATTTCTGAAAACTTTACAGGAAAACAAACATATATAGTGTCTGATTTATGATCTTGATATTCTACTTCTGCATCAGCTAATGCTGTTTTCTCAACTGTAGACCACAAAACCGGCTTGTATCCTCTGTAGAGACTTCCTTCTTTTAAAAATTTACCAAGCTCTCTTACTATTTGGGCTTCGGCATCATAACTCATTGTAGAATAATAATTTTCCCAATCTCCTACGACTCCTAACCTTTTAAATTGATCTTTGTGAACTTCTATCCATTTCTCAGCAAAAGCTCTACATTCTTTTCTAAACTCAACTATAGGAACCTCATTTTTATTTTTTTTATTTTTTTTATATTGTTCTTCTATTTTCCACTCAATTGGTAATCCATGGCAGTCCCAACCAGGCACATAAACAGAGTCCTTACCATCCATTTGATGAAATTTTACAATAATATCTTTAAGAATTTTGTTTAAAGCAGTTCCCATATGGATATTTCCATTAGCATATGGGGGACCATCATGAAGAACGAATTTCTCTTCTCCTTTTCTAGATTTTCTTAACTCATCATAAAGATTCATATTTTTCCAGAGTTCTAAAATTTTAGGTTCTCTAATTGGCAAATTTGCTTTCATAGAAAAAGCTGTTTTAGGAAGATTAATTTCAAATTTACTCATTTTATTTTTTTGCTATTAATAAATCAGTTTTAATCTGTTTTTTAAGTTGATCCACATTTTTGAATTTTTTTTCTTTTCTTATAAATTTTTTAAATTCTACTGTTAAGTAATTATTATATAGATTTCCTGAAAAGTTAAATAAATGAACCTCTAACAATATTTTTTTTCCATTAAATGTTGGTCGATAACCTAAATTTGCAATTCCATTTAAATAATTATTCTTTCCCATTATTTTAACTCTTACAGCATAAACTCCGGGTCTAGCCATAACATAATTCTTAATATCGATGTTAGCGGTTGGGAAACCAATTTTTTTCCCCAGCTGCCTTCCTCTTTGAACTTTACCATGTATAGACCATTTTCTATTTAAAATCTTATTAGCTTTTTCCAAATTACCTGATTGTAAAAACTTTCTTATTAAAGATGAAGAAACAATTCGTTTCTTGATTATTAATGGATCTGGTTTTACCACCTTATATTTACATAAAGGTTCAAATTTAATTAGTTGACTTACATCACCTTCTCTTTTGTTACCAAATCTAAAATTGTTACTAACAAAAATAAATTTTGGTCTCAATTTTTTTCCCAATATATCTTTTATAAATTTAGTCGATTTTATTTTAGAAAAATTTCTATCAAATTTTTTATTTATAATAAAATCAACATTAAGATTTTTTAGATAATTTATTTTTTGGGTTAGACTAGATATTCTAAAGTTTTCTAATTTATTATTAAAAAACATTTTTGGCATAGGTTCAAAGGTTAGTACTCCAATTTTTAAAAAATTTTTTTTTTTATATTTTTTTGCCAATGAAAATAATTTTTGATGCCCTAAATGAATACCATCAAAATTACCTATTAAAATTATTGAATTTTTATGTCGAGTCTCAATTCTAAAATTTTTATATATTTTTATTCTTTTTACCATTTTAATTCTGATTGAACATAATTACATATTGCTTCATAAGATTTTGCAACTTCCTTAATACCTTTATCTTTAATTTCTTTTTTATGAATTCCATTTGAAATTAACAATGAGTCATAATTTAAAAGATTTGCTCCTTTTATATCTGTATTCAAATTATCTCCTATTGAAAGAATTTTCTTATTTTTATTATTAATAGATTGATTGTAAACTTCTGGATAAGGCTTACCAAAATAAATTACCTCTCCACCCATTTTTTCAAAAACCATTGCAACAGATCCTGCACATAATTCCCTTGTATTTCCTCTATCAACAATTAAATCAGGATTTGTACAAATCATTTTTTTATTAATATTCTTTTCAAGTAAATTTTTATAATATCTTAAATCTTCTTCATGATCTTCAAACAATCCTGTGCATAGAATATATTCACAATTTTTCATGTTATCTGATTTTAATTTTTTAAAATCATTAAATAAATCAAAATCTTTTGGTGGACCAACATGAAAAAAAAAATTACCTGATAAATTTTGTTTTAAATAATGTAAGGCTGCCTCACCAGATGTAAAAACTTGGTCTCTAATCTCTTTTTCCATACCTAGTTTTTCCAAAAAAGATTTTACTGCATGATTTGGTCTAGGCGCGTTGGTAAGTAAAATATACTCTTTTCCTTTTTTGGATATTTGTTTTAAGGTTTTAATTGCTTCATTATGAAGAGAGACCCCATTATGAACCACGCCCCATAAATCTATATAAAATAATTGATAATTGTCTGCTATAGAGCTAAGACCTTCTTTGTCTAAATTTTTAGTCATAAAAATAATCTATAACCCATAAAATCCTTAAATTCCCTCATTTTTTAAGGAACTTATTTTTAAGTATATCTTGAAATAGTAAAGCCAATCTCTATATGAAGACCATACTATAAAGGAGAATTTATGAAATTTAGACCATTACACGATCGTGTTTTAATTGAAGTTTTAGATAGCAGTGAAAAAACTGCCGGTGGAATAATTATACCAGATACAGCACAGGAAAAACCTCAAGAGGGCAAAGTTGTTGCTGTTGGAGGAGGTTCAAAAACTGAAGATGGAAAAATAATCCCCATGGATGTTAAGGTTGGAGACAAAGTTTTATTTGGCAAATGGTCAGGAACTGAAGTGAAAATAGATGGTAAAGAATACAGCATAATGAAAGAATCTGACATTATGGGTATTTCTAGTAAATAAATAATTTAAAAGGAGAAATAAAATGGCAAAAATTGTTAAATTTGATGCTGAAGCAAGAGCAGCAATGATAAAAGGTGTAAATATTTTGGCTGACACTGTCAAGGTGACTTTGGGACCTAAAGGAAGAAACGTAGTAATGGATAAATCATATGGGGCTCCAAGAATTACCAAAGATGGTGTATCAGTTGCAAAGGAAATAGATTTAGAGGACAAATTTGAAAACATGGGTGCACAAATGGTTAAAGAAGTTGCTAGCAAAACAAATGATGAAGCTGGTGACGGAACAACGACTGCAACTATTTTAGCACAAGCAATTGTTAAAGAAGGCGTAAAATATGTAACTGCAGGCATGAATCCAATGGATGTTAAAAGAGGAATCGATGCGGCAGTTGATGTAGTAAAACAAAACCTTGTTTCTTCTGCAAAAAAAGTAAAAGACAGTGATGAAATTGCTCAAGTAGGAACAATTTCTGCTAATGGTGACAAAGAAATTGGAAGTATGATTTCTAAAGCGATGCAAAAGGTTGGTAATGAAGGTGTAATAACTGTTGAGGAAAATAAAGGAATAGAAACTGAGTTAGATGTTGTTGAAGGTATGCAGTTTGACAGAGGTTATCTGTCCCCATATTTCATTACAAATAGTGATAAAATGACAACAGAATTAGATAATCCATTTATTCTTCTACATGAAAAAAAATTAACAAATTTACAACCAATGGTTCCACTTCTAGAAGCGGTGGTTCAGGCTGGAAGACCATTAATGATTATTTCAGA
>MDSZ01119857.1_pt1 | contig 15336 bp, 10 predicted proteins | sample 811201 | NCBI WGS metagenome assembly MDSZ01 (sample SAMN05326647, study PRJNA326480) | marine metagenome | isolation source: seawater | place: Indian Ocean: North | collected 2010
ACGACTCATGGTTCGATTCAGAGCGGAGATTCCGGTTGCTCGAGGGTGAATTCGTCATGGAAGGTGTCGTTGATGCCCTGCTGGAGGTCGATGGACAAGTCATACTCCTTGATTGGAAATCAGCGAACGACCCACGAGGGATCCTCAACAGCGACACAGCCACAGAGAGGTCAAGGAATTACGCCCAACGTGTGGTTGATGACTACAGTTTGCAGTTGAAAATTTACCATCATCTCTACAATAAGGTGGTAGGGGTTGCTCCAAGCCGTTGCATCATCGTCTACCTTGGTGAAATCTCCGTGCCCGCACAGCCACTTGGTAAACGTAAGCTGGCTGATGCATGGAGAGATACGACGTTGACGGCGCTTACCGTGGAAGAATGGGAGCATGAAGATGAAAAGAGCATTGATGCAGACCACAAGGGGCTGTTCTTCACCGTCGATACCTCTAAAGATGAAATTGCGTCTGCTCTTGAACAATTTCGTACAACAGCTAAGGAAATCGTAGAATGTAGGTCCATCGATCGTTGGGGTGCCCCTGAAGCAGCGATGCTCCCCGACAAGCAAACCTGCCAAGATTGTGACTTTCGGACGTCTTGCCCTTCACTGGCTTTAGAGGATGAACTATCTTAATCAGTTTCAATGCAACGATCGTCAACACCCTCGGCCATGATTGAGGAGTCGGATTTTCAAAGCGAAGACCATATTTTACCGGCTCGGCATACAATTAGCTTCGATGGAAAACCGCATCTGGGTTATTTGGCCATTGCATGGCATCATGTAGCCATAAGGTTGTCAAGGGATTGTCGGGGCAATGCGCTCTGACATTCCGAAAGTCGTGCCGAGATTTGAACTCGAAACTAAAATCATAGAATGTGCTAATTATTGCAAAAACAAGCGGTTGTTTGAAGTCATTTGAGGGTTAGGGGTTAACATGAACAGAGACGATGAGGCAGTAAGCCCAGTCATCGCGACCGTTCTGTTACTTGCTATTACCGTACTACTCACTAGTATGGTGTTCGTTATGATGTCGACAACATTGGATAATGTTGAGAAGGCTGATCCTAAAGCTTCGATATCTGTTAGAGCTCTTTCCAATGGGTATCATGTTGTCTCTATAACTAGTATTGACCAATCCCTAGATCCTTCAAAAGTTGAGTGGTCAATAGTTAATCAAACAGGTGAAAGTCTGAAGGAGCATTACGGATATGTTGACGATTCAGAAGTCTATGGTACTGTAGGAACAAATATTTCCTTCCACGACAGAGACGCAGGTTGGTCGGTTACTAAAGGCGACTATTTTGTGATCAATTGCGAAGTAATAGAATGTAACAATGGAAACCACATATTCCAACTTGTTGACAAAGGTAGTAACACAATATTAGCGACGATCAAACTACCGACTACAGCCTAACCGCCAATAAACGACATTTCGACTTTATTCTCTGTTATTTTGCCTCTATTTTCCGAATATGCATCATCTCTTTTTGACCATATATTACGAACAGCCTCTGCGATTTGATTTTTACTTGCACCCATCCTTAGCATTGATTTCAAATCATTTCCTTTAGATGCAAAAAGGCAGGTGTAGAGCGAACCGTCTGCACTAATTCGCGCTCGATTACAGTCTCCACAAAAAGGCTTAGATACGCTTTCAATAAATCCTATTTCTTGAAGCCCACGTTTGTACCTATTTGCAACTTCACCAATGTGATTGGGCTCAACAGGAACAAGGTTATCTAGCATACTGCGCATCATTTCTCCAGTAATGACTTCACCATTATCCCAAGAGTTTGTTTCACCAACATCCATGAATTCAATGTATCTAACAATGACATCTGTTCCAAAGAATCTCTCAGATATCTTTTCTACAGAATGCTCATTATAGCCCGCTCTGATTACTGCATTTACCTTTACTTTCAATCCAGCCAATCTAGCTGCTTCGATCCCCCTCAAGACGGTTTCAGGTGTTTCTTTTGTATCTCCCATTGCCTGAAAGGTATCAACGTCCAAAGCATCAAGCGAAACAGTGACTCTGTCGAGACCAGAAGCGGCCAATTCTTTGGCAAATTTTTCCAACAAAATTCCATTTGTTGTCATTGCTAGGTCTAAATTATTTGGAAGCATTTTGACGAAATCGCAAATGTCTCGTCTGAGAAGGGGCTCCCCTCCAGTTAGGCGGATTTTCTGTAACCCCAATGGGACTAATGATTCAACAACAAAAGCCAATTCTTCATATGAAAGAATTTCTTTTTTTGAAATAAATTCATGAGACTCAAAATGCTCTTTTGGCATACAATACCTGCATCGCATGTTGCATCTATCTGTTAGAGAAATTCTTAAGTCACGCAGGGGCCGATTAAGAGCGTCCGTGACCATATATAGGCCTAATCAAACGATGCACTTCAACATGTGCATTGGATGACTTCATGACTGAGTCCATACTGGCAAGTGCATGGGAGGCGTTGTAGATGATGTTTCTCAAAATCAAAATAGATATATTTCTGTTTTAGAGATTCAGCCAAGTAAACTAGAGGGGGCTCTTATTCTTCCTCCATCCAAAAGCCATTCAATGCGGTGGCTAACTCTTGCGAGTATGGACAATTCACCAACGACAATTTCAATGTGGGAAATCGGTGAAGACGTACAAGCACTCATCGATTGTTTGGTGGAATTGGGTATTGAATGGGACGGCAAAACAATGAAAGGTGGTAAACTATGCAAGCCATCTTCAAAGCTTGATTGCAAGAATAGCGGCACGGCTCTTAGATTTTTGATTGGACAGGCAGCAACATGTGACTTCAAAATAACCTTGGATGGCGATGATAGTCTCCGAGCAAGGAGTTCCTTACTTTTGCCAATATCCCTCGGCATTGATGTAAATACTGGGAGTCATGATTGCGAATATCCAATGGAAATAATTGGCCCATTCAAGCAAGATTCCGTTGAAATCGATGTCTCAAAAACGTCTCAATTTTATTCATCTTTATTATTGATGACGCCTAGAACAGAGGGCTTCTCAATTACAAAAATAGGAGATGCTGTATCACGAAAACATGCTGACTTAACATGGGATTTGTGCAAAATAACTGGTGCAGAAACTCCTGGTAAACCATGGATTGTATCCTGCCCAGATGTCGTTATTCCTCCAGATGCCTCAATGATGGCATTTGCAAAACTCGCTAACTTAGAGGTGAAAAATGAACCTGAGATTTCAGAATCGATTGGTCATTCCCTCAATAAAACAGAACTAAGGGACTCCAACGATTTGATTACACCAATGGCTGCTTGGCTTGCCTTAGGTGATGGTGGAACAATAACTGGTGCAAAGCACGCAGCATACAAGGAATCTAACCGCATAACAAGGACGGCAGATTTACTTTCGAGATTCAAAATTAAATCGACAATAAATTCTGATGGATTGTCTATACCTGGTGGCCAAAAACCTAGCAAACCTAAGGGCGTTGTTGAAACGTATGGCGACCATAGAATTCAGATGACTGCAATATTATTGGCTTCTATCTGCGGTGGACTAGTTGAAGGTGTAAAATTACACGAGGTTGCTTGGCCATCATACCTCAACCAGTTGATTAGATGTGGACTGGAAGTTTCGATTCATCCATGACGACCGAAGTGGTGGTCTAGAGCGTTTAATGGAATCCTCATAGCGGTAGGTCTGCCATGTACACAGGCCCAAGGGTTGGGTATTCTGCGCATGTCATCAAGCAATCTCCTCATTTGTGATAGGTTTAATTTATCATTCGCTTTTACAGCACCTCTGCATGCGTTCAAGAATGCGAGGTGGTCTTTCCGTGCTTCGATTGTTTCAATCGGAGCTCCGTCTTCGGTCATATCTAGGAGAATGTCATGAATAAACGGCTCTAATTCACTTGCTGAGAGAAGTGCTGGTGCACTTGTTATGCTATATCCTGCAGGCGTTTTCTGAATCTCAAAACCTATGTTGGAAAGGTCATTTATTCTTGATTCGAGCCTTGCGATCTGTCTTGCATCCAATTCCAGCGGGACAGGAGTAATTCTCTTCTGCGCTTCCCAGAGACTTTCGTCGTATCTCAAACGTTCATAGCGCACTCTTTCATGCAGTGCATGCTGGTCTATTAGAAGCAATTCTTCACCTGCTTGCACTAATATGTATGAATCCGCAAATTGTGCTAAAGGTTCCATCTCTGGTAAATCGTTGATGATCGGCCCCAGCGGTTCAGTATTGTCAATATCCTCTGTATCTAATCCTGCATGGCGATGTAGGTTCCTTTCGCCTATTGATAAAGCAGGGGATATTGGTTTGATTCCTGTGATTGTTTTTTGCGAGGATTCAGGTTGAGATATTGGCCTTGGTTTTGTTTTTTTCTCGATCTCAATAGGCTTCTCTCCAGTAAGAGAAATCTGGGCAGACTGTGCCCAAGCGGGTTTTTCCGCCTCCCTTTTTTCTTCGAAATCTTTGGAAAGAGATGTAATTCCTGTAATCCCTCCGCTTGACTCAGGTTCGGTAGGTGTAGATTCAAGCGTGTAGGCAATAGCCCTCTCTAATCTCTCTAGGACTCGCCATGAATTCCTCAGTCGAACCTCTCTTTTTGTTGGATGTACGTTAACATCAACATCTCCATTTGGTAATTCTAACATTAAGACAGCTACAGGGTGTCTTCCCTGCATTAGTCTCGTTCTGTATCCTCTTCTTATTGATTGCAAAAATGGTTGAGCAGCAACAGGTCTTCCGTTAATCAATATATGAATGTCATCTCCCTTGCCACGAGTTATATCTGGAGTAGATATCCATCCATTCCACTTTTCATCCCCTGGTGCATCAGAATCAGATGGAGGAGATTTGACAGGAATCATTTTTCCAGCTTGCCTTCCTAAAACATCGTACAATCTGTCATCGATTTCATCAACTGCAGGGACTTCTAATATCGTTTTTTCATCGCTAATCAGCCGAAAGCCCACTTCTGGATGGCTAATTGCGTGAGATACTACAACATCAACGACCCTACTTGTTTCGGTTGCTGGTCTTCTCTGGAATGCTAACCTAGCAGGTTGCTTAGCAAAAATATTCGAAACCTCAATAACAGTTCCTTCAGCAATTCCAACAGGTTCGATTGAACCCTTGTCTCCATTGTCCATAATTATTTGACGCCCTTCGTTTTTTGCGGGCCTGCTAGATATAGTTAGTTCACTTACCATTCCTATACTTGCCAGTGCTTCTCCTCTGAAACCTAAGGTTCCTATCTCAGCCAAATCATTCTCATTTGATAGTTTACTGGTGGCGTGCCTATCAAGAGATAAAGCCAAATCCTCTTCATGAATTCCAGAACCATTATCTGAAATGCGAATTAAATCAAATCCGCCTCTGTCAATTTCAATTGTGATATTTGTTGAACTGGCATCTATCGAGTTTTCAATTAATTCTTTTACTACCTGTGCAGGTCTCTCAACGACTTCTCCGGCTGCAATATGACCGATTGTTCTTTGATCAAGTTGTCTTATTCTGGCAGGTGTGCTCATTCTCTACCCTCCAAGATTTTTTGTAAATTATATAGTGCATGATGAGCCTGCCTGGGGCTCATAGCATCAGGGTCGATTTCTGCTAATGTTTTCATAAGATTTTCAGCTATTGGGTCTTTTTCAACTCGTAATTGTGGTTGGCCAACAAATCCTAGTAAGGATGATTGCCCAACACTACGGGCTTTAGGGGCTCCATTTTCTCCAGCTTTGGCGCCATGTGCCTGTTTCTCCAAGAATCCAAGTAAATCATTTGAACGTTCAACTACGTGTCTTGGTAGCCCTGCTAGAGCAGCAACCTGTACACCATACGAATCATCACATGGGCCATCAGCAACTGTGTGCAGGAATTTCAAATCCCCGTCTGATTCTGCGACTTGGACATGGACATTTACTAGACCAGGTGCTTCGCCTTCCAATCCAATCAGTTGGTGATAGTGTGTTGCGAACAATGTTCTACCCTGTATTCTTTTACAAATGTCCTCGGTCACAGACCAAGCAATAGACAACCCATCGAATGTTGATGTTCCTCTTCCTATTTCATCAAGCAATAATAGTGATCTATCAGTCGCTCTTTTCAAAATATGAGCAACTTCCATCATTTCTACCATAAATGTAGATCGCCCTCTTCTTATATCATCAGAAGCACCTACTCTAGTGAAAATTCTATCTATCAAACCAACTTGAGCATTTTCAGCAGGGACAAATGACCCTGCTTGTGCAAGGACAGATAGCAATGCAGCACACCTTAGATGAGTTGATTTACCTCCCATATTTGGTCCAGTAATCAATAGGAATTTTCGTTTTTTATCTAGGCGAATGTCATTTGGTACGAATCCAGGCAGCTCTTCTAGAACAGGGTGGCGTAATCCTTTGGCAATTAGTCTAGTATCTTCATGGATAACAGGTCTTGTCCATGAACGATTTCTTGCGACTTCTGCAAAACACTGCAGAGTATCAATCTGTGCAACACAGGAACTAATCATTCCTAAGATGCGGGATTTTTCTTTACACCTATCTCTCAAATCTCTAAACATATTGTATTCGATAGTGTTGGCTTTAGTTGCTGCTGTGACTAACTTGTCTTCCCATTTTACCAATTCATCAGTAACATACCTATTTCCATTTGTCATTTGCTGCCTACGATTCCAATTCTCTGGAACCTTTCCAAGATGTGTTTTTGTTACTTCGATATACCAGCCTATTTGCCGATTATGCCTTACTTTTAGAGATGGTATATCCAGCCTAGCTCTCTCTTTAATCTCAAGGTCTTTGAACCATTTATGCCCTATGGCAGCGGCCTCTCTTAACTCGTCTAACTTACTATCAATCCCCTCTCGAATTATTCCTCCGTCCCTCATTGAGAGAGGTTGCTGATCTTTGAGATTAGATTGTATATCAATTTTCATAGTCTCAAGTACATCTAGATCATTTGAGAGTTTGTTGAGAAGTGAGTCATCAACTTCACTGCAAATAGACTTCAATTTTGGCATTCTTTCTAATGCCAGACCAATAGCCACTAGGTCACGGCCTGCCGAACGATTGTACGATAATTGGGTCGCTAGTCTTTCCATGTCTCTTAGACCCTTCAAACACTCCCTTAATTCATCTAAACGTCTAGAAGATCTTGCAATTGAAGCAACAGCATCTTGCCTCTCCTCTATCGCCTCTTTTTTCGCCAAGGGTCGTAATAACCACTGCTTTAGAGTTCTTCTCCCCATTGCTGTACGACATTTGTCTATCGCTCCGATTAACGACCCATCTTTCTCTCCAGACAGTGTTTGGGTAAGTTCTAGGTTTCGAAGGGTTGTTTGGTCCAAAATCATATTTCCATCAGGCCGCATTATCTCGATCTCTTTGAAATCTATTGAATCGACGAGGTGCATTGCTGCTAGGTAGTCTGCAGCAAGGCCTGCAGCTTCTATTGCAAGAGGAGAATCTCCCAAATCGATATGTCCTAAATCAGCAACTTCCAAGAGTTTCTTTAATGCATGTTGCCCCTTTCGATTCGAAGAACTATGCTGGGATAACGTGACTCCTTCCAGTTGTGAAATAATCGCTCTAAGTTTTTCCCTTTCCGCATCTCTCGGTGAGAAAATCAACTCTTTTGGATTACTACGTAACAAATCGTCAAGCAGTCTCGACCATCTCTCATCTCCGTGATGCTCCATAGTCCAAACGTGACCAGTTGATGCGTCAAGTATTGCTAATCCTAGACCGTCTCCTCTAATCGATATAGCTGCTAATCCAGCTACATCATCGGTACCAATCAAACTCTCTTCATACAATGAACCAGGCGTGTATACTCTTGTGACGACTCTTTCCAATAGTTTAGCGCCTTCTCTGAGCTCTTCCTCTTGTTCAGCAACACACACCTTGTATCCGGCTTGGAGCATTAGTCTGAGGTTATCCTCAAGAGCGTGCCAAGGAAAACCTGCCATCGGAATGGGTTCTGCAGCTTTCTTATCCCTGCTTGTCAAAGCTAACCCAAGAACTTCGGAAGCGACAACTGCATCATCATGAAATTGTTCATAAAAGTCACCCATTCTAAAGAAAAGGACAGAATCTGAATGTTCTGTTTTGATGTCCATATATTGGTCCATCATCCCTCTCTTCGCCATTTGGTCACATCCATCGCTTGCGCTAGGTTAACTCCACGATTGAGAGGGTTCGTAAATTATGCCCTTGGTTTTTAATTGATCAAATGTTTTAATAAAAAAATCAGAAAACTTCTCCTTTTCTGATTGCTTCAGTTATATTCCACCCCATGATTGAAAGAATTATTAACGAAACAAGTATGAATCCAAGGTCCATTATTCCTCTTAGGCTAGTAAAAGATGTCCTTGCATTACTATCTATAGAAAATGCTGAAACGTCATCAGAATAATCTGAACCGTGAACAGATATCATGCCATCATCATCACATGTTGCGTAGGTTGGAGTTATGCTTATTGGCTCTGGCAGTTTTTCAATAGTAATTTCTTTTCCAGAAACCAATGCAACAGTTTTCGAGCCAATATCCCCAAATAGCCACACATTACCGTTGTTATCATTCGTTGCTACTCGACTAGAAATTCCAATTGCTTCAACCCCGGAATCAGAAATAAAGTATGAATCGCTTGTACCAGTAGCCATGAATCCTTCATCGATTTCAAAAAGCCCGTGTATGGCGCCCTCTCCTCCTATGTGTATTATAGTGACGTCTGGCGCACCAGAACCGTCCCAGGTTGCTCCTAACACAAGTTCATATTTTGGAGGAGACGCAGGGTTGGAACCGAGCCAATTCGGAGGTGCTTGCCATGAGCCACCAATCAACCATCCCTCTTCGGTGGGGATTATTATGTCTAGATGCATTGTATCATCAAATTCAGCTACAACAGGCTCAGGGTTTGAATCATTAAACTGCATTGCTGTTAGTGAATCACTAGCACCATCCTGCACTACTATCAATAAAGCGCCCCCATTACCAGAAATTTGCGATGCTGTAAGATTTTCTCCAATTCTGAACGGACACCAATCTAAATCACAATCGGGTGAACCATCTCCGATGTAACCCACTTCGCCTTCTTCTCCAAGACATGCTAGAGTCATTCCTTTGTATTCTTCCAAGCATGTAGCATATTGTGCCGATTTTTCTTCTCCTTTGTAGCTGATCATATTTCCTGACTCATCTTGGTAGAGAACAGAATCACCCGTAGAATCCAGAACCAAGCCTTTTACACCAAGTGAACTACCATCCCGCACCCCGGATAAGTCGTTTGACCAGTCGATTAATACAGAGCCAATTATCACTATAATGGCAAAGGCTGCAAACGATAACCATTGATGTTCAGACTCTTCTTCAAGGATCCTACGCCAACCTGACATCATGCCTGCTAACAATACTCTACCCATGACCTTTACCCTTGATATAAGCTAAAAAATGCAATCGGTATGGTCATATAGGGACGGTGGGTCGCAAAGGCGCACGGAGGTATCAAGCATGGCACGTAAGCCCGCAAAGATGTACCGCAGACTGAAAGGTCCAGCATACACTCGACGCAAGTACATAGGTGGTGTTCCAAATAACAGGATTATGCAGTTCCACGTTGGAAACCGCCGTGCTGCAGAGACAGGTGAATTCCTTATGGAATTAAACCTGATTGCTGATGAATCATGCCAGATTAGGCACACTGCACTTGAGGCTGCGCGTGTTATTTCAAATTCCACAATCAGGAAAGCTGCTGGTGCGCAGAACTACGCTCTCAGAATCCACACATACCCACACCACGTGTTGAGAGAAAACAAGCAAGCAACTGGAGCGGGTGCCGACCGTGTTTCCCAAGGCATGAGGTGTGCTTTCGGAAAGAATGTTGGAACAGCGGCAAGAGTGAAGAGAGGGCAGCGAATTATATCACTAAAGTTCACCCCTGAGCACTATCTAGTTGCTAAAGATGCTCTCCGCAAGGCAAGCATGAAATTCCCCACTCCATGTACCACCAAGTTGATTCGTGGTCACGAGCACGTCAAGGGACTAGTTTGACGAAAATAGGCCTTTGGCCGAAATAAGATTCGTCCGCAATTGGCGAATTATAGCAATTACAACCGGCTGATTGATGAACATAATTGCTAACCAAAGAATTAGGCGGGATTATTTTGCGAGTTGCAGTTCTTAAGGAGGACAATTGTCAGCCAAAGAAATGCATGGATGAATGCATGACGTTTTGTCCTCCAGTTAGAAACGGACAAGAATGCGTTGTTATGGACGAATCAACTGGTAAACCACACATCTCAGAGTCACTTTGTATTGGGTGTGGAATTTGCGTAAACAAATGCCCACATGATGCCCTAATAATCACTCAATTGCCTGCTGAACTAGAAAGTGACATGATACATAGATATTCTCTGAACGGGTTTAGATTGTTTAGATTACCTACTCCCTCTAAAGAGTCAGTTGTAGGCATTCTAGGTCCAAACGGTATGGGTAAGTCAACTGCTTTCAATATTCTAAGTGGTTCAGTTATTCCAAATCTTGGAGATTTTGAGGCTGATGAAGTTTGGTGGGAAGATGTGATTTCTAGTTTGCCAAGGGGAGAGTTAAGAGATTTCTTAGTCGATGTAAGCGAGTCTGACATTACGGTTGCTCTAAAACCCCAATATGTAGATCATATTCCAAAAGCAGTCAAGGGAAAAGTCGGACAACTACTTTCATCTGTAGATGAGAGAGGAGTTTACGAAGAGATGATTAAGAAATTAGGAATCGACCACCTGCTCGAAAGAAATCTCGACCAATTATCCGGTGGAGAGTTACAACGTGTTGCGATATGCGCTACTCTACTAAAGCAAGCAGATGTTTACTTTTTTGACGAACCCTCATCGTATCTAGACATACATGAAAGAATGAGAATTGTAAAGATTATTCAGGAATTATCCCAAACCTCTAGGGTAATTGTGATCGAACACGACTTAGCAGTTCTTGATGTTTTAGCGGACTTAATTCACATCGTATATGGAAAGAAAGGAGCCTTTGGAATATTTACTCCTGCTCGGTCTACTCGGCAGGCAATTAATGCATACTTGGATGGATTTTTGGTAGAACAGAATGTTAGGATAAGGGACAAACCGATAAAATTCCAAACTCACACAGACAGGTCTAATGAATTGGGAAATCCTGTTGTAGAGTGGGGTGATATCGAAAAAACACTTGGCAATTTCAATTTAAAAACAGGCCAAGGAAAGGTCCACCAAGCCGAAGTTGTGGGTGTAGTAGGTCCTAATGGAACAGGTAAATCTACAATGATCAAGATTTTGGCTGGAGAGCATGAATATGATGCAGGGTGGGTGACTGCGGACGCATCAATTTCCTACAAACCGCAACACATCGATACTGATATGGATTGTACAGTCCAGACATGGCTCGATGCAGAAGTGGGTCCCAAATGGAGAAGTGGAGAATACAATGTAAACGTAATTCGTGCGTTAGGGGTGGATGAACTTCTAGCCAAGCAGGTAAACAATTTGTCGGGAGGAGAGGCTCAAGCTGTTGCGATTTCAATTTGTCTTGGAAGAGAAGCAGATCTGTATCTCCTTGATGAACCCAGCGCTCACTTGGATGCAAATGCTAGAATGGAGGCTGCAAAGGCTATCAGAAGGACGATGGAATCCAACGAAAAAGCTGCTTTCGTTATTGACCACGATGTTTACTTTATCGATATAGTATCTGATTCATTACTTGTTTTCGAGGGAGAAGGTGGAAAACAAGGTATGGCAGAGGGTCCTTTCCAACTCAGAACCGGTATGAACAGATTCCTTAATGGCGTGGATGTAACCTTCCGTCGCGATCATGATTCCAAGCGCCCGAGGATAAACAAACAAGCCAGTAGAAAGGATAGAGAGCAGCGAGCAAAGGGCGATTACTATTCATTCGACTCTTGAGGTGTGATAATGCCAGCACAGGTGCCTCCAGAAGCTCAATCTATTGGTAGAGCAAGAGGTCGACTTTCAGCATCATCTCTTACAACCTTCCAGCGATGTGAAAAACAGTGGTTTTTGAATTACAGAATTGGTTTGCGAGGACCATTATCTCCGCATCAAGTAATGGGTATTGAGGTCGAAGAAGCGTTCTGTGCAATACTGATGAAAAGAGCCCCAGTAGTTGATTCTATAGGCGAGTTACGAAACTGGACTGAAGGTCAGATTGAGGAATATGCAAAAGCCGCATTAGAAAAAGGAAAGTCTGTTTTTCAAAATGCGATGTGGTCAAACGGAGAATTTGATGAATTCTTCAATTTAGATTTAGTTTCACAAATGTTGCGAAATGGTATTTCATTACAGTTAGAGGAAGTTCAAGCCTGTTTCGAAGCAGGCGGAGGAGTATATGATTTTGATATACCAAATCCGTGTTGGGATTTACCCCCTCATTTTACACAACCTGAAAAAGCAAACAGCATGATTGCTTGGAAAAATGAGCCTCACGAATTTAGTGAGCAAATAACTTGGCAAGATGCTTGGGAAATTGCTAGGCCTTGGGTAAAAGACCCGAGAAACCCAGAACCACAGAGGATGTACCATCCTGAAAAATGGGCTGCTGGAGAGTGTGATCTTGTACTTAGATGGGATGGCAGGATTAGAATAGTAGACATAAAAATGGGAGATGGTAGTGGCAAATTTGCAAGCTCACTATCAGGTCAACTAAACTTCTATGCATGGCTATGGAATGAAACACACGATTCAAAATGTGATGGACTAGAGGGTTGGTATCTTACTAACGGACTCAGGAAAATTATAGATGTTAATCCAATGGAAACAAGCGAATATAGAAATGTTCATGATAGCATGAAAGAGTGGGCTGCGGATAACAAATTCCCGTTGGAGTCTCCCTGTGATGGTGAAGCAGGTGGGTGTTACTGGTGTTATATTTCTACATTAGATTATTCTGCACCAGAAATCGTCATACCTTACGAACCATTGTCTTCGATACCATCCAGAGTGAATGTGAAAGGTAGGCTTCAAGGCGCATGGGGGCCTTTGCCAAACCATTACGGCGAGCCAGTTTTAGGTGCGATGATAAGAGCAGGAGAAAAAATGGTAACCCTTGAAGAAAGTCAGCCAAATTCCTATCCTTCTATGCACGATTCACCCCAAGATGATGTTGTGATAACGGGCGCTCTTCCTGGAGTGTGGAGAGGTCAACCCCGATTATATCTTGATGAGTATTCATCGATTCAGAGCAAATCCGATGTTGACCTTACAAGAATGGGGATGTTAAGAACCAAAGCTAACGTCCAAGGGATCGTATTGTCTTGTTCAAAAAGAGATGGCAAGAGATCTGATGGAAGGCCATGGTCTATGTTATCATTCCACATTTGGGATGGTGAACGGGTTGCAGAAGTCGTGGCTTTTGGTTCTGCAATAAACGGTACACTCCTCTCGATTAGTCCAGGGATTGAGGTGAAAATCACATCTGCTGAACTGGGATGGAGAGAAGGATTAGTTCAGTTAAGGATAGATTCTCGTACAACTCGAATCGAAATTAAATCGAAGCCTTGAATAGACTCCATGTAGGGCTTGCTAAGTCATGCCAGTGCGAAGTGCGGACCCCGAAAATGATAATGTTGGCCGCTTTAACCGCCTTTCAGCCTCACAGGCAAACACTTGGGATGATTGTCCAAGGCTTTGGTACTATCAAAACAAGATGAGGCTGAAGTTTCCGCAGAATCCTCCATTGTTTCTAGGGAGGGCTGTAGAAGAATGCGTATGCAGGGTGCTAATGGAATCTCCAGGTCTAGTGTTTTCCACTGCGCCATTGGATGTAATGTCAAATGGGGCGGACAACTTACTCCCACTATTCGACGATGAATTACCGAAAGATTTCATGGATTGGTGTGAATCTAGAGTAAATGTTCATTGGCCAAAAATCCGTGATGAGATGCATGAAGAGTGGTCTAAAGACGCACGTAAAGCTGGTAATTGGCATGATTACTCCATGGAAACTTATCGAGATATGTGCATAACAGCATTGCGAATGCATATGGATGAGGTCAGCCAATGTAAAGATACAATTTCAGAAACCGAGTTGTCTGATTGGCGCAATGGTGTCAGGAATGAAATCCCTGCTCCCGATGGCAGAGAGAATTCTGGACCTCATCCACTAGCTAAAGCAGGAGAATGTACTCTTGTCGAGGCATGGGAAATCGCTAGGCCTTGGTTTGTTGACCCAGATGCAGAACCATTTACTCTGAATGTTGTTCATCCAGAACATTGGTTCCAAGGTGAATACGACCTAGTGTACCGCCATGGTGGTAAAATCAAAATCATGGATCTCAAAGCCAGCAGAGGCGGCGGAGATAGAAGTGGAAATTATGTTGAACAATTACGCATTTATGCAATGCTTTGGTCAATAACTCATGAAGGTAAAATCCCGGATAATCTCGAAGTATGGTATCTAGGAGTAGGTGTAAGAAAGAGCGTAGAAGTCCCTTCTGCAGAGGAAATTAAAGAACTAGAAAGCAAATTGCACGATTTGTGGCAAGAAATCAAAGGGGCTGAAGTATCAATCGAAGATTGCCCGCCAATTCCTCGACCCTTGCGTGGGTATGGTGAGGGGGGAATCAAAGAGCAAGACCCAAAAGAGTCTAGATGCGTTACTTGTGATTGGTCTGGCTTGTGTCCTAATGGGACTGGTGATGATGATTTACCTAGCGGAGGTATTCACCAGCCACCAGGTGACCTCAAGACCTATGATTTGACTCCATTCAACGAATTGGTCCCCAGAGTCAACATCTTCTGTGAAGCATTTAGTGTTACAAATGTTCCAGATAAGCCACCAAATATCACAATCGAACAAGATGGTGGATTCGCTTTTGTTCGCATAATTGCAGAAGAAAGTGAAGGTGTGCTTACTTATGCAGAAAACATACAGAAAGGAGACACCTTACGTCTTGTAGGGGTAATTCCTTCAACCAATTGGAAAGGCGAATTACAACTGAAAGTTGATCCACATGCTAAAGTGCTAAAAGCTGAAAAAAACGAAGAAGGAGATATTGGTTTGTTCGATTTCAGAGCCAGATGGAATGTGGTCGGTAGAGTCGCTTATACAACCTTCAAGTCAGGTATTGGCAAGACTGGAAAACCATGGGCGCGCAAAGGATTGGTTATTTTAGATGAGACAAGTCGAATAACAGTCGAAGGCTGGGATAACGCGTGGCCCAGTATCTACAATACCTTGCAACAAGGTGACGAGGTTGCAATACTGAATGTATCGCTTGATGCCTGGGCAGTCGATGTGAAAGCTAACCTAGAGAAAGGCAGTACAATCCACGTAATCTCAAGGTCGGGAGAATAA
>MDSZ01248932.1_pt1 | contig 15333 bp, 10 predicted proteins | sample 811201 | NCBI WGS metagenome assembly MDSZ01 (sample SAMN05326647, study PRJNA326480) | marine metagenome | isolation source: seawater | place: Indian Ocean: North | collected 2010
CTTATTGATCCTACTGATGAAACATGGTTTGGAACGGTAATTGAATATCCACTTTCAGGTCAAACAACGCGTACAGTTTCAGGGATAGAAACATTAGAATTCAAATCTCAAAATTATTCTGTTTATAAAATTGAGATGGAGGGTAATTACGTGGGTGTTGGAACATTCCCAGCACCTGTACTTGGATTAATCACAGGCACCATGCTTGTAGAATATTCCGCCACTCATTGGATTAGAGTTTCTGATCATGCAAAATTACGTGAAGTTACAGACGTGCATATTGATTTAGAACATATTGCAGGCGTAGAATTATTATTAGACACTATAATCACTAGAGAATTTGATTCAGATGCGGAGTTTTATGATTTTCCAACATTATGGAATGAGAGTTGGACTCAAACATATATTCAAAATGAATCATGGGACGGAGATGCGGGATATTTTTCACCACCAGGCAATGAAAAATTAAAGGAAAGGGCTTACAAATATAACAATTATACATCTCCACCAATAACTTGGAGCGGATGTGAAAATTCTTCATACGTACAGCAAACAAATAGTGAAAGTGAAGTTACAGAATACAAATGGTATTGTCCATCCATAAGGGGGACTGTTGTAGAATGGGTTGATGACATTATTTTAGGTGTACCTGCATATCTCGAATTAATCTCATTCACACCAGGAGATATCCCCACAGCACAATTGGAACTGAATTTTGATCCATCCTTAGAATTAAACAACGTTACTTTAAACGCCCCAATTATATTTAATGTCACCATATCTCTTGAAAATGGGAGTTCACTTGAAAATGAAATTGTAAGAATAAATTATCTTGGAAAATATACCAATTGGACCCTAAATGAAACTAATTCTGTAATGGTAAATATTTCCTCAAACGTTTCTAAAGATTCTACTACAACACTTTACGATTGGGCAAGTCACGGCATTGTAGTTGAACTAAAAGGTCATGATATTTTTACCACATTTACAATCACCCTCAATAGTAGTTCAATTGCAGAAGGTATTGCACTTCGTTCTGAAAGTTTAGAACTAATGGATGGATGGGTTGATGGCAGTTTTGAATTTATTGCTATTTTTGGAGAACAGACGAGGTGGTAATATGAAAAAATTAACGATTTCAATTTCATTATTATTTATTTTATTATTAATCCCAACAAACGTTTCAAGTGAAGAAGATTTTAGTGTTGGAGTTCCCGATTATCTTGTTGATGATTTCTTCGAATATTCAGGCTACACAAACACAATAGTTAATGATTTTAAAAATACACTTAATAATGAAGAAAATAATGCTGAAATAAGTATTATCGAAAATAATGATTTGAGAATAAACATCGCATCTATTGAAGAATGTGAATTAATGGATTATAGTGGACTATGCCAGAGAGGAAAAACATCACATTTTGTTAATTTAAGCCTAAGTTGGGAGTTTAATACTACAAATTATTTCAATGATCAAATGTATGTAATAATTACTACGAATGAAGAGTCCTTAGTGCCTGAATCTGAAAGTCCTTGGTCTTGGACAAAAAGATCTGTAGTGATCACATCAATTTTCAAAACAAAAAATGGCGATGAACATAATGTTGAAAGAAGAATAGTAAATGAATTTACAACACATACAACTAGTACTAGGCCTGCAACAATTTCTGTTGGTGATAAATGGTTTTTAATTGAAGAAAAAGAACTAATTGAAGAAACTGCATTTAGAGAAAATAATGGATTATGGGAAAAAACAAAATCAAATTCAACAATAACTACTCAAAGAATTTTTTCTGCAGACTCATATGATTTATTAAACAACAATTTAGGAATTGTGCCTGTTATTTCTGTGATTGAAGGTGACATGAATTCAGGTAATTACTCCATAGCACAACTAGATGAATTAGGATTCGTTAGAAAGGTGGAAAGTTTTGAAAATAATGAAAACACATTTACTTCTGAATTACAAGATTATAGATATTTACGTACACCTGACCCCTCAGCAAAACAATCAGCACATACTGGCGCAATTTGCTTTGGAATTTTTATGATTACAGGCATCTTATTCGTATCAACAGTATTTGTTAATGAATATAGAAAACAAAAAACAAATCAAGTTCAATTAAACAATACTCAATTAAACAATACTAATGAATTTGAAGACTTAGAAAATAAATTAAAACTATTAAAAGAAAAAAGGGGACATGAAAAATCAAAAGAAAGCGAATTAAAAACAAAATTAAGGGCTTTTTACCTTAAACATAATCCTGCAAAATTAGAATACCTAAATGAAATTATAAAACAAATGGAAGAAAATTCTTTTGGGGATTCAGAGGATCATATTAAAATTCTAAATTCCCAACTAACTTCAAAATATGGGGTTGATTTAGATGGAAATAAAACTGAACAAATTAAAGAGTCAATCGAATTACCTGATTCTTCAAAAAGATTCAAAGAATTTATGGAAAGCATCATGGATGACTAATCTCAATAATAAATATCTACAGGAACATTTTCTTCTAGCTCTTCTTCTGATTTTATTTCAGTTTTATTTGTATTTGTGATGCTTAAAAGAAACCAAAGGCCACCCAATGCCAAAGATATCGCAATTAATTGTCCTGGACTTCCAACATATTTTGAAAAGAATGATTGGCCCTCAATAAATTCTGATTGAAGTACGACCTCTATACCATGCTCATATAACCCATCATGTAGAACGATATGCCCTCTAGCATACATCCCCGGAGAAAGTAATCCTTGAGGATCAATTGTAATAATTAATTCATCCCCTGGTGACAATGTAACTTTATTTGGAGAAGTTGCTATTCTTTCTAAGGGCCCTACAAATTCCAATTGATATGTTCTAGAAAGGTTTCCTTCAAATTCCAACGGGATTACAAGTTCACTCACCTCTTCATAATGAATTGTGCCCTCATAAAAATCTGTATCAATACGGTTTCCAATTGATTTCCAATTAAATTTCACATTCAATTGAGTTATTTCACCACATTTTAAAATTCCAAATATTTGTCCTGAGTCAGAATTTCTTGGATTATCCCACACACCATAAACCTCGTTTTCTCCAATTTTTAATTCGGATTCTAACCTTAAAATTCTACTATCATCACTAAATAATTCTGCGTTTAAATTACAATTTTCTTGTGCTTCAATATCAATATGAAATGGCTCTCCATCTAAAAATTCAGAATTATAAGCTACTACTGAAATTATTGGTAATTCTCCTGTTTTAAAATTTAAGATTATTCTTTCATCTGTCATATTTTCAATTTCAACCGACCATGAAACTAATTCCCCATAACGTTCTCTAATTTCAAATCCCTCATTACCTAATTTTGAACCGTTAACAAATAAATCCGAGCTTTCTCCACTGTTTGAACCTGTAATTAATCCTGAATTTCCATCCGCTTCTACTATTTTCAAGTAAGGATTTTCTGAATCTCTATTCACATTATTTAATGAAATATTGCCAACATCTTTATCTTCAATACTTACCAATAATCCAGAACCTGGAAGTTCTGAATCAAGACCACTTTGTTGTCTATATTCAAGCCAAAGAAATTCATTATCACTTAATTCCACACGATATGCTGTTCCTGAATCTGACATTGGTTTTAACTCATATTTAACCTCATTATTTGAGCCGATTTCATCAAGAAGAATCTCCTCATATCTATCAATCCCCATTAGATTCATAGTTGCAGCCATAGGCAATACGGGTCTACTTTCCCCCAACGAGTTTTCTGCCCAATTCCCACTAGCCATTATGTCAAAATCTCCTACACCCTTCCAATTATCCTGAGGTAATTCATCATGTACAGCATATAAATCGGCTGCACCAAAAGAATGTAACATTTCATGGGCAATTGTACCAACATTACTTTTCAAACCAGCCATTGCATATGTTTTAATTAAACTTCCATTAAATGTTAATTCGTTTTCAAGATGCCCAAAATGACTCCATAATTCATTAGAATTCCCTCCGTCCTCTTGAACTCCTCCTGTGTGTAAAATCAATAATCGATCTACAATTTTATCCGAATTTAAATCAAAATTCCCCCAATTAACTCCATTATTTGATGCTTGAGTTATAGCCTCTATTGCTAATCCATTAGCACCTCCAGAAGACTCTGTCCCTGCATCCCTAACACCATCAACATCAACGCCATAATCTGCAACAGCAAATTCTGCATTCAATACATCAGTATGAAACTCGAAATTAAAAGTGCTTTTTCCTGCAGCCATTTCTGTTAAATAATTAGAAACACCATTTTCTCCATGAATTAATGTCTCTGCTGTTTCCAAATCATTTCCAGTATTAGATCGCTTATCTTGAAAATCTATCACCAATACAAGCCAATTTTCATTTGACTGCACATTAAGCGTATAGCTTTCATCAGAATCATCACCATTAGTTGAATTTTCAATTACATCATCAACAAAGTCAGGATTAAAGTAAACAAACCATGAGGTAATGAATAATATCATGGCAATTGGAAGAGCAATCCAAACCCGCATCAATAATGGTGAAGGTGTAACTTGTCTTCAATAGTAAGGGTAATTGTATCACTAAATTGTTAAATTCTCTATAGTTCCAATAATTTGATACCCATTTTTTCAAAATTATAAATTATTTCAGAATTGGGTTCTTTCGTTGAAGTTATAAGAATCTCATTAGGATGTAAGGCCGTTCCAAAAGGAGGGGACGCTGAACTAGTCCAAAAAGCAACATCAGGTCTGATATCTCCACTAAATGTTGACAAAAGTTTACCCACCCGTTCATATGAATTATCTACTTTCCAAGGATCGCTTTCAACTGCTAAACGAACCATAAAATCAAGGTCTTTTATTTTTGAACCTGTAAGACGCATAGTACTAAAATCAATTAATGAAAGTGTTCTAATTTGACAATTCAAATATTGTAAATTTTCCACCAATTTTTCATTTATTTGTGTCTCTCTACCGCAACCGGTAACAATTATATCCGTTAATTTCAATTGCATCACATATCCAATTACTAAATCATATGATTCTTTTGACATACAAAAATCAGGTATAGGAAGAAAAACCATTCCCTTAGGTATTGAATTTCTTTCTGGAATTGGCACTACATCACAACAACTACAACCAACAATTCCAATTCTTCTAAGCCTAGCCTCAGAATCTAAAATACCACTATCCATGTCAAATGAAGGCATTGCCAATGCACCCCTACTAATTTTTGAAAATGATAATTCTACAAGTAAAAATTCAGTTAAAATTCCAATCGTAAGTAACGTATCTTGTTCAGAAGGAATAATTAGCCACATCAAAAATATTGAAACACCATGTACTCTGAATTGCCAAGATGCCTTTTCCTCTCCTTCTGCTATCCCATAGCGTCTCAATAATATTGCAGAAATTACAGATAAGAAAACAATAATTTCAATATAAGATACTATCAAAGCGAATTCCAACATAGCAGCAGCACTATAACTAGGAGAAACTCCTTCCACAAATCCTGCTTGCTCAGCAGAAGAAAACCATGCTGGAAGAAGTACAAGCAATGTTAATGAAACAGCACAAATTATTGAAATTGTTCCAACCAATAATAATTGTTTAAGCCATTTCTCCTCATGAGATAGCATCCCAGGGCTACAAAAAGAAATAACTTCTCTTGAAAAAAATGGAATTGTCAAACAGATACCTAACAACAATATCGAAAGCCACCTAAGAGACACCCATTCTGTAGGAGAATAAACAGCAACACAATCAGTACAAGGGCTAAGTAATGAGATATAATTTCTCAAAATTAGTTCATCAATAAAATTCCAACAAATGATCATCATCAATACCAATATTGCCAATAACCTTCCTAAACGTAAACTTAGTTCATCCAAATGTGCTTGAACAGTAATTAGTTTATCTGATTCTAGACGTAAAGACATTTTGAAATTCAACCTTAGCATTAAGTTCTAAATCACAATAAATCAGGTACTTTGGCTGGTGCTACAGCCTGAACCCATGTCCTATACAACCCATAAGCAGCCCAAGCAGCTAAACATCCAATTAAAATCCCTTCTACATGCCCCCAATTTTGATACCCATGAACTGAAAAATATAACAGAACAAGGAATAAAACTCCTCTCTTAATTGCTTGGGGGATTGCTAACTCCTTTGCTAAATGGGGTGGTCCTCCACCAAACCTTCGCTCATAAAATTCTCTTTGAACTACTGCACCAAGAATTAGAATACCTAATGTTGGCCAATAATACAAATTACCATTTTCAAAATATTTCTCAGCTAATTCCAATTGATGTTCTCTCTCTATGGCTTCAGGATCTTCTTCCTGTGAAAATAACGTATCGTAATCTCCAACACTTATTGTTCTTGTAGTCAAAGCATCCTCCTCTTGAGAAACTGCTTCCCCTGGTGCAGAGATAGAGAAAGAAAGAATATTCCATTTATCTCCAGGATCTGCAGCAGCACCATTCACTGCATTTACAATAAGTGAAAAGTGTAAGATTCCTTCATCTGTTTCTGGTGCTGTCCAATTTACAACCCATGATTTTTCATCACTAGGTTGGTCATGAGAAATTGTTCCTTCAACATCAGGAACAAAATGGATGGCTAAACTACTATCCCAAGAGAATGTGCCCTTTCCATAATCAGTAATAATAAATCCAGCAGCGGTCGAATCTATAGCATCTCCACTAATTACAAAAGTATAATCTGTACCTAATGAATAAGATTCAGGGACGCCACTAATTTGAACTAAAACCTCAGTCGATGGAAATCCATCTCCATGACAACTACACCCTACTTCTGCGGTTAATTCTCCATTTTGAGTAGCAGGTGGCCCAGTGGGGTTTGATAATGTAGGAACTGCAAGCAAAATTAGTACTAATAATACTAAAAACGCCCGGAAATACATCCTTGACATTGCTCTCACTGGACTTCCCACAAGTGATACGCTCTTGAACATTTGCTAAACCAAACAAAATTGAAGTCAAATCAGAGTTCTTTCAATGCAGAGTTAAGTTCGGTCATCATTTTCTTCCCATCTCCAAATAACATCATTGTTTTATCTTCATAAAATAAATCATTATCGACCCCTGCATATCCAACAGATAAGCTTCTTTTGATAATTACAACAACACCTGCTTTATCTGCATCAATTATTGGCATTCCACCGAGCGGGCCCTCACCACTTCTTGCTGCGGGGTTTACTGTGTCATTAGCCCCAATAACTAATGCAACGTCGCATTCTGAGAATTCGGAGTTAATTTCATCCATTTCAATTAGTTTTTCATATGGGACATTTGCTTCAGCAAGTAATACATTCATGTGCCCTGGCATTCTACCAGCAACTGGATGTATCGCATAACTAACATCCACATCATTTTCTTCTAAAATATCTGCAAACTCCTTAACTAAATGTTGTGATTGAGACACGGCCATTCCATATCCTGGAACAATAATACATTTTGAAATGCCATCTAAAACCATTGCAACTTCTTCTGGATCACTTCCTACTTTTGTTCTTGTTAAACTCTCTTTAGCAGATCCTCCAAATGCTTTAAACAACACATCAAATAATTCTCTATTCATAGCCTTACACATAATGAATGTCAAAATTAATCCCGCTGCACCAACCATTGATCCCGCAATTATCAAAACAGTATTTCCAACTACGAAACCAGTAAATGCTGCTGCGATTCCCGACAGAGAATTAAGTAAGGAGACCACCACAGGCATATCTGCACCACCAATCGGTAAAACAAATAAGATTCCAAGCACACAAGAAACTCCAACAATACCATAAATCAATCCTAAATTACCTGGATCATTTAAGGTCATAAGAATCATGATTAATCCTGTTAAAAATAATCCTGATTTTACATAATTTAACCAACTAGGGCCCCATGTAGGAAACCTAACCCATTTTTTTGTAAATGGAATTGTAAAACCACCTTTAAGTTTAAACATTGCAACTAAACTACCAGTTAAGGTCATCCAACCAACTAGTGCAGAAGCACCTATTGCAAGTATCGGAATTAAATGATATACTTGGAAAATTGGAGATGCAATCTCATATGTTTCTGAAGTGTAAACCTTTAATGCTTCAGATAAAGCAACTAATGCTGAGGCTGCACCTCCAAATCCATTGAATAAAGCAACTAATTCGGGCATTCCAGTCATTTCAACTGTTGTTGCCATCCAATATCCAATTGCTGCACCAAGGCCTAATCCAAGTAGAATCCACATCCATCCTTCAATTCCTCCATCAGATAATTGCATTTTCAGTACGGTTACAATCACCGCAACAAACATCCCTAAAGCACCATACATATTCCCCTTTGGAGCTGTTTTTGGTGAACCCAACATCTTAATTCCAAAAATGAATAATGTCGCAGAAATAAGATAGCCGATGTCTAATAATGAAGATACTTCAACCATCAATTACCACCTCTTTTTTTACCGCGGATCATTTGTAACATCCTATTAGTAACTAAAAAGCCACCAACAACATTTATTGTTGCCAAAACTATTGCAAAAAATGCCAAAATAGTTGCTGTATTCGCTTCACCACTATTTGCTGCCAATAAAGCACCAACAATACTAATTCCTGAAATTGCATTTGCACCAGACATCAAAGGAGTATGCAAAGTAGGTGGCACTTTAGATATTAATTCAAAACCAAGAAAAATTGCTAAAGCAAATACTGTTAATGACAATATGAAACCTTCTAAGGTCATAAAAATCCCTAGTACCTCGCTCATTCTTCTTCATCTCCATAAATTAAATTTTGCAAACGTGTATGATTAGGATGTATTTTTCCTTCTGAGGATATTAAAATCCCTCCATAACCTGCACTAATTCCGCCCTCATCTCCAGTCAATACTTGCTCATCTTGATTAATTTTCAGTGCCCCATCTTCAACAAGAACCGAAACAAAATTAGTTACATTATTTGAATAAAGCATGGAGGCAGTATTTGGGACAGTCCTACAAAGTACAGGAGTTCCAAAGAAAGTGACACCATCTTTAATAACATCATTAGTTAAATCAGAATGGTTAGTATTCCCTCCAGTATCTAAATTCATATCAACAACCACTGAACCTTCTTTCATAATTTTATGTAAATTATCATTCCTTTCATCACTAAAAAATAATTTTGGAGCATCCCTACCAAAAATTCTAGCAGTAGTTACGAGTGCATCAGCATCACTCAATACTTTTTCCAAAGCGACATCAAATGCCTCCATTAATTCCGGGTTATCAAATAATGAATTTGCATGACCGCTAGATGTTTCAGCATCAACCCAACCAGGCACGTCAATAAATCTGCCACCAAGACTTTCACAATCAGTCTTTGCAGCTAACCTTACATCAACTGCATAAACTACAGCTCCTAATCTTTTAGCAGTAGCAATTGCTTGAAGTCCTGCTACAGCAGCACCTTGAATAACAAATTTAGCAGGCCTTATTGTTCCAGCTGCTGTTGTCATCATAGGCATCAACTTAGGCATACTAAAAGCGGCTTTCAAAGCAGCACAGTAACCAGAAAGATTGTCTTGTGAAGAATTGACATCCATGGATTGACCCTTAGATAATCGGCGAGGTATTACTTCCAATGATAATAACGTAATTCCTGATTCAATAATCTGTTTTGTTTTTTCTAAATCTCTAAAGGGGTCAGCCATACACGCCAACATTGAGCCTGATTTCATTTTATTAAATTCGGGAACCCCTATGCTCGTGACAATATCTGAACTAAGTACTTGATCTGAGTCTAAAATCAAAGCACCTTTTGACTCATACTCGGAATTTGGATAACCAGATTTTTTACCAGCGCCATCTTCAACAACAACTTCAAAACCCATCTTGACTAATTTTGGAATTGAATTTGGGACTATCGAAACTCTTGTTTCAAATTCGGATTCTAAAACCACACCTAGTCTCATTGAACACCCGAGTTAAAAGGGGTTCTTGAAACTAACTTGAGTAAAAATTCAAACTTACAACGGTCAAGATTATTTCCCACCACATTTTCGGTGATTCGGTGGAACACAATATGAGTCGAGGTAGAAGGAAAATTGCTGTGATTGGAGCAGGTAATGTAGGAGCAACATGTGCTTTTGTTTTAGCGCAAAAAAAATTAGGAGACATTGTAATGCTCGACATTTACGAAGGTTTTGCCAAAGGCAAAGCATTAGATATGAGTCAAGATGGACAAGTTTTAAATTATGATGGAAATATCACAGGAACTGCAAATTATGAAGACATTTCAGATTCAGACGTAGTTGTAGTAACTAGTGGATTTCCAAGACAACCAGGGATGAGTCGAGAAGACCTTATTGGAAAAAATGCTGAAATCATAAAACAAGTTGGTGAAGGTATAAAGAAGCATGCACCTAATTCCGTAGTAATAATGGTAACAAACCCATTAGATCTAATGACATACCATATGTGGAAAGTAACAGGATTCCCAAAAGAAAGAATCATTGGTCAAGCAGGAGTATTAGATAGTGCAAGGATGACCCATTTTGTGGCAAAAGAAGTAGGATGTAATGAAGAAGACGTCCAAGCTATGGTCCTAGGTGGACACGGAGACACAATGGTCCCATTACCAAGATACACTACTTGTGGAGGTATTCCAATTACTCAATTACTTGATGAAGAAACAATTGATGCCATTAGTAAAAGAACTGCTGGGGGCGGTGGTGAAATCGTAAAATTATTAGAACGAGGTTCAGCATTTTATGCACCAGGTTCTGCTGCAGCGATTATGGCTGAATCTGTATTAAATGATCGTAAAAGACTTATTCCGGCATCTGCTTATCTAAATGGAGAATATGGATTAAATGATATCTTTATTGGCGTTCCAATAATTCTTGGGGCAAATGGAGTTGAAAAAATTATTGAATTGGAACTCACTGAAAATGAATTAGGTAGCTTACAAGGTTCTGCTAATTTTTATAAAAGTCAACTTACAGATATTCTTGGATATTGATTTAATTTTTTAATCGTTGCATTGATGACTATGAACCTTTTCGAATGAGTATGGCCCTAGAAATATACCTCCATCTGGAGCATGACGGAAAACTCCTTTTGGTTGATTCAAATGGCAAAGGACCTCAAATTCCAGTAAAAGGAAGGTTGTTATCAAAGGAAGATACGGGATGGACATTCAGACTACCAACTGAATCTGAAGTTAAAAAGATGAATATTGAATGGGAACTTAAAGGAAAATACAATTTAGATATTGGTGATTCCAGCACTATTATAATCATGGGGCAACCAAAAATTCAATGGCCAGAAAATTGGGCTTGGAAAGATGATGTAATTTCCGATTCATGCGTTCACCCTGCTGCTAGAGAATCTGTGTATCGATCAATCCATAGACTTGTTTCAAAGGTAGTGATACAAAATCAAAAAGAAAAAGTATTGTTAGCAAAAGTCAAACGAGGACATTTTACAGGATGTTGGACACTTCCTGGAGGTTATCTCGACCATAATGAAGATCCAACCATAGGAGCAATTAGGGAAACTATGGAGGAATTAGGAATCGAAATAGAAATTGATGATACAAATACATCAATAGTTTCACAAAAAATTTTTAATGATAGAGGGATTTCATTTGTATCTTTTACATATTTAGTTAAAGTTGATTCAAATAAATTAAAATTTGATTTGAAAACTGATGAAATAGAAGAAATAAAATGGTTTGACAGGAGTGAAGCGATTAAATCTGCTAGTTCTTGGTTTGATTTACAGGCAATTCAAAAATTAACTAAGTAAATTTTTGAGTAGTTTTTCTTCTTCTTCATCGATTTTACCATCACTCACCGCCTCAAATATTTTATCAACTTGTTCGGGGGATAATCCAGCTAATTCTGCTGCTTTCTTGATTAATTTTGCTTCTTCATCATCTACATGGCCATCTGCAATAGCATGTTGAATTGCAACCCTAGTAGCATATTGGCCTATTTCCGTCGATTCCAAACCTAATTCAATTGCGACTTTAATTAAATCTTCAATATCTTCGGAAGTCAAGATGTTTTCTGATCTTGCTTCTTCCCATTTACCTAAAACTAATGTTTTTGCAGCGGATAAGGCATTAGGAATTCCATCTGAATTTGAACCTCCTCCTTGAGCAAAGGTAGGTCTTCCACCACCACCCCCATCGATATATTTTGAAATTCCTTGCAAAATAATTGATGCATTATATCTTTCAGATGCCAAGCTGTTTTCTGTAATTGAAACTAGTAACTTTCCGCCCTTATCCCTACTTCCAATTATTGCCAAGGTTGGTTTTTCTGGGTCAAGAGTTAATTCACCAACCATTTTAGTCATTTGTTTAATATCACTTTCAACTTCTAAGATAATAATTCGGACTCCATCAACCTCACTTGAATCATCACTATCCACACCAGAAGTTCTAAGCCGAATTATTTCAGCTTCTAATTGTTCTATCTTTTTTCTTTGTGACTTCCATTCTTCAAAAAATCTACTAGATGTTTTGGGTAAATCTGTTTCTGAAATTCCAAAGGTAGCCGCAGAATTACGTATAAGTTCATCTTGTTTCCTTCCATAACTTAATGCTGCATTACCGGCTACTATTTGCAATCTTTCTACACCATCTTGCACTAAAGTTGAACGAACTACTCTAATTTGGCCTATTTTTCCAGGAATATCATGATGAGTTCCACCACAGGCTTGAGTATCATGTGAACCTATTTGCAATACTCTAATGTTTTTTGTTTTTGGTGCGCCCCCTTGATATAAATCAAAGCCATGAATTAAATCAGCATCCTTCCTATCTAATTCTGATTTTTGAGTATAATCAACTTCTTGTAAAACTTCATTTGCTAAAGATTCAATTTGATTTAAATCATCCCGGGTCAATCTTTCATAATGTGTAATATCTAATCTACCATATTCTTCAGAAACATTTGAACCTGCTTGAAAAATATGAGGCCCAAGTATCTTCCTAGCAGCACCTCCAACAATATGTACACTTGTATGATGATCCATAAGTTGTTTTCTACGGTTATAATCCACCACTCCATGAATTATTGTTCCTACTTTAATGCCTGAGTCACAAAAATGAACAACATAAGATCCTTGTTTTTGGCAATCTAAAACTTTACAAGTACCGTCTGGATGTATGATTTCTCCAAAATCTGGTTCTTGACCGCCACCTTCGGGATAAAATGCTGTTTTGTCCAATAAAATTGCATGTGTAATGTTTTTATTTTCATGTTTTATTTTTTCACAACAAATAACTCTAGCATTAAATTCAAGCCAAAACGAGTTTTGATAATATAATAATTCAGTTTCTACTAAACTAGTATTTATTTCAAGAAATTCTTTACTTTTAACTTTAGATGCGACTTTTACTGACTCTGCATGCCTTTCTGCCATTTCTGCATTAAATCCCAAACGCAATTTTATGTTTCCATCAAATAAATTATTTGCAATCTGTACTGCCATACCGGGGGGAATTCCATGACTATCATTTAATTGGAAATAAAACTCATCAGGTAATTCTGTAATCTCCTTACTATGCTTTTTAAGCTCATTTGAAACAATGTTTTTCCCTCTTCTTAATGTTTCTGCATACCTCTCTTCTTCTACGGATAATATTGCTAAAATTCCATTCTTTGATTGCTTTGAATTAGTTAAATCGAAATTTACATCCATATGATATTCTGCTAACTCAGAAAGTGTTTTTTCAATCCCTAATTCGTCCCTCATTCGCATCACCCTTCTAGACATCATCCTTGCCAAGTAACCTTCTTTAGCATTAGATGGGACTAAACCATCTCCTAACATATTACATAATGCATGCAAATGGTCTGGTATAGCATAAATTTTAGATAAAGTATTCATTAATTGCTCAACTTGTTCGCGTTCAATTAAGATATCTTTTTCAGATAACCTTTCGATTAAATTTGAAAAAATTTCATTTTCATCAGAACCAATCTCTATGTTCATAATCCCAGAAACCTTGGATAGTTCACCCAATAAATTATCTAAATCGTCAATTTTAATATCTTCAATCTTTTGTTCAAAATCACATAACTCTTTCAACCAAATTATTGATTTGGGATATATTGCTTCATAAATTGTAGAAGTACCTGCTGCAGCCCAACAAAAACGCTCCAAACCATACCCTGTATCTACAATTTGTAAATCCATCTCTGAATATTTAACTCCCTTAATTTCATATTCTCCATCTTCATCTTCCTCTAAATTCATAAAAACCAGAGTGGCCAATTCCAATCCACCAACAATTACCTCTACTGCAGGCCCAGCATTACCACCACCTGACCAAGGGTTTTCCACATAGGTTATTTCTAAAGCATCAATACCCAATTCTTCAGTAAATAATTCATGGCATAATTCAACACAACGATTCATCCAATAATATTCAATTCCCTCTTTTGGTTTGTTAAAAACATGGTGAGCCATCATTTCAAATGTTGTTAAATGACGTCCAGAATGCCCAACAGCATCTACATCTGTCAACCTAATACAAGGTTGTGAGATTGTTAATGGATTTGCAGGAGGATCTACAAGCCCACTTGTCACATGTGGTTGAAAATCTGCAATAGATGCAATTGTAAGATGGATATCATCACGCCATCTTGCCAAAATTGGATAAGGATTGATTTTAGCATGATTTCTTAGTTGAAAAAATCTTAAAAAGCGTTCTCTCATGCTGTTTTTTAATTCTAAACCTCGTTCCTTAAATCCCGAAATCAGAGGCTCTCCAATAAAGGTATATTCATCTAAATGAGTATCTCCACAAGTAACTCTATTTGAGTCACTTGACCAATACCAAAGTGATGTTTCAGAACACTTTCTTCTCTCATACCCTTTTTCAGTTAAATAAGGTATATCGATAGGGGGCAAAGACATGTATTCACCCTAATTCTCCTTTGCTTTATATTCAATTAACACGACTGTGTCATCACCATCAGCTATGCCATCACCATCTAAATCTACAGAACTGAAAACATGTTTTTCAAAATCAGTACTAATCTCTCCATTTGTCCCATTAATGTAATCTTCTTTTGTAGGATATACGGTCATCACTATTTCATGTTCATCATCTACAGTATAATCTAAAATTTGAAACTGATTAAATTCCTTACCCCATACTGTAAAAAAGTCTGAAACCTTAATTTTCATTGGGTTTGAAGTCGGAATCTCCACATGTAATTTACCATCCGTACTATGAGTGTGTATCGCATACATACACTCTTCAGTTACACCAACATCTGTTGGGATATTTACCGCATTACCATTGATTGTAATATAAAGC
>MDSZ01263319.1_pt1 | contig 15331 bp, 13 predicted proteins | sample 811201 | NCBI WGS metagenome assembly MDSZ01 (sample SAMN05326647, study PRJNA326480) | marine metagenome | isolation source: seawater | place: Indian Ocean: North | collected 2010
AATTTTGCCAGACTTATTACCTATATGAAAATCTAATGCCTCTTTATCTGTATAATGATCAATTTTTGATTTTTTTGTCATCGAATTTTTGAGTATGTAATATATAAATGAATATATCACTAATAATTTTGTCTTAAATATGAATTTATTATCTTCAACCACAGTATTTAGTTTTTATACGATGATGAGCCGCGTTCTTGGTTATTTTCGAGACATATTGATAGCCATATTTCTAGGCACCTCTATATATGCTGATGCTTTTTTTGTTGCATTTAGACTTCCTAATACATTCAGGAGATTATTTGCAGAGGGTACGTTTAATGCAGCATTTATTCCAAGTTATACTGCTGAAAAAATTAAAAGCAAAAAACGAGGTAAAAGATTCGCAGATGAAGTTTTAACTTTATTAACTATAGGACTTTTAATTATAGTTTTAATAGTAGAAATTTTTACTCCCTATGTTGTTTATTTAGTTGCTCCAGGATTTGTGGAGGATAGCGGCAAATTTAATTTAGCGGTTGATTTAACTAGGATTACATTCCCTTTCTTGGCGTTTGTAAGTTTATCTTCTTTGTTTGCTGGAATATTAAACTCTGAAAATAAGTTTGCTGCCGCCGCTGCTGCACCAATTTTTTTAAATTTAATTTTAATATTATCTTTAGTAATCTCATATTATTTTAAGTTAGACTATGCGCTTAATTTATCTTATGGAGTTTCAATATCAGGTTTAATACAACTAATTTTTTTAATTTTCTTTGCTTCAAAATATTATCAACCTTCATTATTTTTTAAAAACAAAATAAGACAAAAGGTAAAATTTTTCTTAAAAAAACTTTTGCCCAGCATTTTTTCGTCTGGAGTAGTTCAAATAAGTATCTTGGTCGGAACAATCATAGCCTCGTTTCAATCTGGAGCAGTTTCTTATTTATATTACGCAGATAGAGTTTATCAAATTAATCTTGCAATAGCTGGCATTGCAGTAAGTACAGTGTCTTTACCAATATTGAGCAAACTAATAAAAAATAAAAAAAATACTCAAGCCAATAAAATTCAAAACAAGTCCTTAGAATTATCTTTGTTGTTGTCATTGCCGGCCAGTACAGCTCTGATTATTGGTTCTGAAGAAATAGTAAACGCTTTATTTGGTTATGGATCCTTTACAAAAAATGATATTGAACAAACATCACTTGCGCTTAGATATTTTGGTTATGGCATAACTGCTTTTGCAGTTTTAAAAATATTTGCAAATTTCTTTTTTGCAAGGGATAATACGATGATACCATTTAAAGTCTCATTGATTGTTGTTATGATTAATATTGCTATAAGCGTTATATTTTTTAAACAAATCGGTTTCATTATAATTCCAATTGCAACAACTTTGTCTACCTGGATTGGTGCTTTCTATTATTTATATCTTCTTTTTAAAAAAGGTTATTTAAGAATCGATCCAAGGTTCTACATTAACTTAGTGAAGATATCATTTTCCACATTGATTATGTCTTATATTTTTCACTGGGGCCTAAACTATTTTGCAAAAAACTTAAGTTATTCAAGTGATTATAAAATTTTGTACTTATTATTTATAGTAATCTTCGTTGCTTTATTGTATTTTTTAATTTGTTATTTTTTAAAAGTACTTAATTTAAAAAGTTTTAAAACAAATTAATATGAAAAAGGAATTAGTATTTTCTGGAGTCCAGCCAACTGGTAATTTACATCTAGGAAATTATCTTGGAGCTTTAAAAAATTTTGTGTCACTTCAAAAGTCAATGAGCTGTTTATATTGTGTAGTTGATTTACATGCTATTACAACTTTTCAAAATCCTAAAGAGCTGAACTCTAATATTTTAGAAACCACAGCAGGTTTTTTAGCTTCTGGTTTAGACTCGAATAAAAGTATAATTTTTAATCAATCATCTGTCAGTGGACATGCTGAACTTGCTTGGATTTTAAACTGCATTTGTAGAGTAGGTTGGCTAAATCGCATGACTCAATTTAAAGATAAGGCTGGTAAGGATAAAGAAAAAGCCAGTGTTGGTTTGTACATCTATCCAAACTTAATGGCTGCAGATATTTTATTATATAAAGCTACACATGTTCCTGTCGGAGCTGATCAGAAGCAACATTTAGAATTATCGAGAGATATTGCTCAAAAGTTTAACAATGATTTTAATCAAAATGATTTTTTTCCTCTACCAGAACCACTAATTCAAAAAAATATTTCTCGTGTAATGAGCTTAAGAGATGGGACAAAAAAAATGAGCAAATCTGAAGAATCTGACTATTCTAGAATAAATTTAAAAGATAGTTCAGATGAAATAGTTAAAAAAATTAAAAAGGCAAAAACTGATGCAGACCCGATTACTGATAATATTAAAAATTATGAAAATAGACCAGAGGCATATAATCTATTAAGCATATATTCAGATTTATCCAATCAAAAAATTGAGATCACAATTAATGAATTTGTTGGGAAAGATTTTTCATTTTTTAAAACGAAATTGTCTGAAAAATTAGTTGAGACAATAAGTCCGATCGGAAGGAATATAACTAAATTAATGAAAGATAAAAAACACCTAGAAGATGTATTAAAAAAAGGCAAACAAAAAGCCAGTATTATTGCTGAGGAAAACCTAAAAAAGATACGTGAAATAGTAGGATTTGTGTAATATATATATCCTACAATGATACAAGTAGAACAAACACCTAATCCAGACTCTTTAAAATTTTTGTCACAGAAAATTTTATCTAAAGTTGGAACTGAAGAATTTAAAAAATCAAATTTAAAAAATATCAAGATTCCATTTATAAAAGACGTATTGAACTTTTCAGGTGTTGAATTAGTTTTGATCTCTGATAATTTTCTAACAGTAAAAAAAGAAAAAAACGTGTCATGGGATAGTTTAAAACCAATGATAATTTCTCATTTAAATGATTATTTTGAAAAAACTAGTGATCCGATATTAGTTGATAATAAAGATGAAAAAAAATTTGACGAAAACGAGACTATTTCTAAAATAAAAGATGTTTTGGATACTAAAATAAGACCAGCCGTAGCGAGAGATGGCGGGGATATTAAATTTAAATCTTTTGATAATGGTGTTGTTAAAGTTGAGTTACAAGGGGCCTGTTCTGGATGTCCTAGTTCTATAATGACTTTGAAGCAGGGTGTGCAAAATTTATTAAAACATTATGTTAAAGAAGTAAATTCAGTTGAGGCGATTTAAATGAAAAAAGTTATTACTTACAGAGATAAATTACTAGAGTTAGCAAGAATATATAAAATTTCTGAAATACAAAACTACATAAAAAGAAAAAAAAATTTAACTACTCATCAAATAGAACATATCCTAAAAAAAAATAATGTTCCAATACCTAAAGATTTTAATGTAAGTTTTTTTAAAAAAAGTATTTCCAATCCTATTTCTAAAGCCGGAAAAGAAGTTTCAGGTTTTTATAACAATACAACCGACGGAGTAGAAAGATTTTTTAAAAGAACGAAAAGAGGAGCTTCAGGATTTTACGATGATACAACAGGAGGTGTTGGAAATTTCTTTATAACTTTGTGGAGGAATTCTGGCAATTTTGGTATTGGTATTTTAAATACGATTCCTAAAGTATTCAACACAGTTTCTAATTTTATATCAAATGCTTTAGTAGACACGTTTAGCAGTTTCTATAATTCTGAAATTGAAAAAACAAAAACAAATAAGCTAATCAAAGGCTTTGGAGTATTGATAGCTTTATTTGCGGTGGGTATAGGTTTTTTCACATTAAAAGAAAATTATGAATTTAAAGACAAAACACAAATAGTTGAAATAGAAAAGAAAGACCCAAAAAAAATTAAAAAACAAAAAGAAGTCAAAAAAGAGTTAGATAAAAAACCAAAAAAGAAAGAAGAAAAAGTAGTTAAAAAACCTGAGCCCAAAAAAGAAAAGTCTCCTAGCCAAGTAACTGAGTTAGTTTTACCAAATTTAAATATCAAAACCGAAACGGTTCTTAGTCTGTTTGAAGACGTCGAATATGATTTAAGAACAGTGAGATATCAAAAAAAGGTTAAACCAATATATTTTACCCAATTTCCAAAAGATCTAGATGAGATTAAAAATACACAACTTAAAAAAGAGACATTTATCAAAATTGTATTACCTTTAGTAGTTGCTGAAAATGAAAAAATTTTAGACGATAAAATCAAACTCAAAAGAATTTCCTCAAAAAAAATGACATCGGATAAAGAAAAATCTTGGTTAAGGTTAAAGCTAAGAGAATATAAAGTCAAAAATTCTGACATTACAGAACTTAATAAAAGAATGGACATTATTCCTGCTTCTATTGCTTTAGCCCAAGCAGCCAAAGAAAGTGGTTGGGGTACTTCCCGATTTGCTTTGGAAGGTAATGCAATATTTGGTCAGTGGACTTGGACAGGCCAAGGCATAGAGCCACTTAATAAAGGTAAACACGAGGGTCATAAAATATTAAGATTTCCGATATTAAGAGCATCGGTAAAAGCATATAAAAATAATTTAAATACACATAAAGGTTATGCAGAGTTTAGAGAAAAAAGACATAGTTTGAGAAAAAGAAATAAAAGTATCAAAGGTTTAGACCTCACAGATACTTTAGATCGATATGCACAAACTGGAAAAGAATATACAGATATTTTAGAGCAAATTATAAAACAAAATGATTTGTCAGACTTTGAGACCGTTCAGTTGACCAACTCAGTTGTTAAAAAAGATATCCAACTTTAAATCTATTTCTCTTTCACTACAAATTGAATACCAAGCCATCTGTAAAAACCATTACTTTCTTTTAATGAGCAATTAATTCTACCACGTTCAGTGATAAACTTACCTTCTAAAATAATATCTAAATTGATATTGTTATTAAAACGAATTTTTGAATTTCTCCATTTATCCTCTTCGTTAGAAAAACAATTTATATTTTTCAAATTTTTTAAATTCTCATAAAATTCAATGTTTACTTTAGGAGGATTATTTTGATCGCTTATATATCTTTCTTGAGGTTTAATATGTTTATATTGAAAAGGTAATGTTTTAAGTATTGTTTTAAATCTTTTGATTTCCCCGTATTTCTCATTAATTGGAAATCTAGGCATCTCATAAAAATCTTTTGTAAAATCAACAACGCCTGAATGTTGACCAAAAGCATATTTAAAACCAAGATTAATAACAATATTTTTTAAACTAGAACTGTACTCACCAAAAGGATAAGAAAAAAAATCTAAATTTTTTCCAAGTTTTTCTTCAAAAATATCTATAGATTTTTTTAGGTCGTTTTTAATTTTTTTATCACTAAAATCAATTAAGTAGTCGTGACTATGACTGTGATTTCCAATTTGTACAAAATCATAATTAGAGATATTTTTAATTTCTTCCCAATTCATATAACCTTTTTTACCAACCTCTCTGGTACTTACGAAAAGAATAAAGGGAGTCTTAGATCTTTTTAAAATAGGCCATGCATTTTCATAAAATGAAGTATAGCCATCATCTATAGTAAGAAGAATTTTTCTTTGATTTTTATTTTCAGTTAATTCTGCTTCAAAATTTGATGGATTAACAAATTTAATATTATTCTTTTTGATGAGATCCAAGTGTTGTTTAAATTCATTTATCCTAATATTTGTAGAAGGGTATTTATTTTCTTCAAATCGGTGGTACATTATAGTAATTATGCCATAGTCATCTATAAATTTTTCAGAAGAATATAGATTTGATGTAACACAAACTAAAAGGAAAATGATTAACGATTTTTTAATAATAAATTGCACTGGTAAAAATAATTGCGTTGGTATCAGATCTAATAATAAATTTTTTAAAGAAAAATTACAAAATAATATTAATTCGAATAATTACCTTGTTAATAATATTATAAATTTTGCTGATAAATATAGAGTTAAATTAGACAAAAATTACTCAATTATAGTAAATATGGGGCCAGGTAGCTTTTCCTCGCTGCGAATATCCTTATCTGTAGCAAAAGGAATTCAAATTGTATACGGCTCCAAACTATTCGGCTATAAAAGTGATCAATTATCAGAATTAAAACTTGAAAATATTGAGAATTTAATAAAAAATAAACAATTAGAAGATAAAATGATAAAGCCTATTTATCAAAATAAAATTTAATATTGATGAGTGTTATTGAAGAAAAATGTAAACAAAAAGGAGTCAGACTTACTGACCAGAGACGGCTTATTGCAAAAGTAATATCAGAATCAAAATTAACCTTTGGATCAAAGGATCATCCCGATGTTGATGAGTTACATAAAAGAGTAAGTCTAGTCGATAAAAAAATTAGTATAGCCACGGTTTATCGAACACTTAAACTTTTTGAAGAGTCTGGAATTATCGAACGTCACGATTTTAAAGAAGGCAAATCTAGGTATGAACCTTCTACAGACCAACATCATGATCACTTAATTGACATCAATACTGGAGAGATTATTGAGTTTGTAGATAAAGACATAGAAGAATTACAAATTAAAATTGCAAAGAAACTAGGGTACAAATTGGTAGATCATAAATTGGAACTTTATGGTCAAAAAAATAAGAAATAATTTGACTAAGAAAATATTCATAAAAACATTCGGTTGCCAAATGAACGAATATGACAGTAATAGAATATTCGATATCACTAAACGAATTAATTATTTGCAAACCAAAGACAAATCTCAAGCAGATTGCTATGTAATTAACACTTGTCATATAAGAGAAAAAGCGACAGAAAAAGTTTTTCACGATATTGGAAGAGTAAAAAAAGATTATAGGAATAAAAAAAAACCAATTTTAATTATTACCGGTTGTGTAGCCCAAGCTGAGGGAAACTTAATTTTAAAAAAAGAAAAATATGTTGATGCTGTAATTGGACCGCAATCATATCATTCAATAAATGAGATAATAAAAGGAGTAGAGAATAAAAGAAAACAATTTGAACACACTACTTTTGAGGTGATAAATAAATTTGATAAACTTAAATTAATTCGCAATGATAATTCAAAAGTCTCATCCTTTTTAACTATTCAAGAAGGCTGTGATAAATTTTGTAAATTTTGCGTTGTTCCTTATACAAGAGGGCCTGAACATTCTAGAAGTTACAAAGAAATAATGAAGGAAGCCGACGAACTTATTGCTAATGGGTCTAGTGAGATAACACTTTTAGGTCAAAACGTTAATGCTTACAACAACCAAAGAAAAAGATTATCTGATATTATTTATGATTTGAATGAAAAAAAAGGACTTAAAAGAATTAGGTATACCACATCTCATCCAAAAGATATGACCAAAGATTTAATTGATGCTCATAAGAATTGTAAAAAACTAATGCCTTTTCTTCATCTTCCAGTGCAATCCGGCTCTGATGATATTCTTAAAAAAATGAATAGAAAACATAACATTCAGGATTATCTCATTATTATAGAAAAGCTAAAAGAAATAAATTCTAGAATGGAATTTTCAAGTGATTTTATAATTGGCTATCCTGGAGAAAATGACAATGATTTTAATAAAACTTGTGACTTAATGAATAAAGTAAAGTTTATAAATTCTTACTCTTTTATTTTTAGCCCTAGACCCGGCACGCCTGCAAGCGAATTAAAGAATATTGATGAAGATATTGCCAAAAAAAGGCTCATCATATTTCAAAGAATTGCCGATGAAATTAAGCTAAATTATAAAAAGAAACTCATAAAAAAAAATGTAAAAACTCTCTTTGAAAATAAAGTTAAAAATGAGGATGACTATTACTTTGGTAGGGATGAATATCAAAATCCTGTCATATCTTATTCCAAAAAAAACATAATTGGAGATGAAAAGAGTGTAATTATAAAAAAAGTTTCTCAGCATACAATTTATGGAGAAATTGTTGATAATAAAGGATATCTTGCAGCTTAAATATGTCTAAATTGGAAAACCTAGATCAAACTTTTAGTCTCAAAAAAATTGATAAAGAAACTATAAATATAAAAGTATTTAATAATGAATTACTAATGTCAATAATTGGAGAATTTAATAAAAACTTAAATGAATTAGAAAAATTAACTAAAACGAAAATTTTTTTTAGAGGAAATTCAATAACAACTAAAGGCAAGACAGAGGAGATAAATAAAGCTACTGATGCAATAAAATTTTTAATAAATAAATATTTAAAAACTAGTTTAATAGAGGATGAAGATTTAAAGTTATCAGTAAGTATGAGAGATTTTAAACATAAAGCAAAAGTGCATAGTTTAGAGCAATTAATTAAAACACCACGAAAAACAGTTATAGCGAGATCTAAAAAACAATCTGATTATATCAAAGCCCTTACAAATAACGATATCACAATGGCATTGGGCCCAGCTGGAACTGGTAAAAGTTTTCTCGCAGTTTCAGTAGCAATGACAATGTTATTTGAAAAGAAAGTTGGAAAAGTAATTTTATCAAGACCAGCAGTTGAAGCCGGAGAAAAATTAGGTTTTTTACCTGGAGATATGAAAGAAAAAGTAGACCCTTACTTAAGGCCACTATATGACGCTCTCTATGATTTATTCGGTTATGAAAAAATTAATAAAAAAATAGAGTCGGGTGAGATAGAAATAGCGCCTCTTGCATTTATGCGAGGAAGAACTCTAAAAAATTCGTTTGCAATACTAGATGAGGCACAAAATGCAACTCTAACACAAATTAAAATGTTTTTGACTAGAATTGGAGAAAATTCAAAAATAGTTGTCAATGGTGATCCTTCACAAATAGACTTAATAAACAAATCTCAGTCAGGTCTAATAAAAACAAAAAAAATATTGAATAAGGTTAAAGAAATAAAATTAATTGAATTTGACCATAAGGATGTTGTTAGACATCCGCTTGTTACTAAAATCATTCAAGCATTTAATAAAATTAATGATAAAAGTTAATGTTATCATTAAGGATAATGCTTGGAGTAAATATATAAAAAATCCCAATATATATTTAAAAAATAAATTAAAAAAAATTCAGGACGACAAATTTTTCTCGAAAAAAAATGTATACATTTTTAGTTTATTATTGTCTGGTTCAAAAGAAATAAAATTTCTAAATAAAAAATTTAGAAAAAAAAATAAAATAACAGATATTTTATCTTTTCCGTATCAAGTCAAAAAAGATTTAGATAAAAAAAGGACCCAGAAGTTAGAAGTGTATCTAGGAGATATGATAATTAACGTTAATAAAATTAATTCAGATTCTAAAAAGATATTTAAAAATCATTTTAATATATTATGGGTTCATGGATTATTACACTTATTTGGCTTTGACCATCAAAAAGACAAAAATTATAAAAAGATGAACTACTTAGAAAAAAAATTTTTAAAAAAAATTCGATAAATGTTGACCTATATATTAAATAGTAGATTAATATTAGTTTTTATAATTCCATTTTTTCTAGGAAGCGCAACCATTCTATCTTTTCAACCATTTAATTTAACAATAATAAATTTTTTAGTTTTTCCATTTTTATTTTTTATAGTTTGTCATATTAATAAAAAATCAAAAAATATTTATCGAAAAAAACCCTATTTAATAAATTTATTTTATGTTGGATATTTATTCGGGATAGGATTTTTTTTTACCGGAACATACTGGATTTCCAACTCTTTAACATTTGATGAAAGTTTCAAAAATTTTGTACCTTTCACCTTGGTAATTATACCATTATGTTTAGGATTGTTTTATGGTTTTGGAACACTATTGACAGGGAAATATATCAAATTAAATTTTTCTTCACTTCTCTTATTTGGTGGAATGATATCTATAATTGACTTCATTAGAGCAAAAATTCTAACTGGGTTTCCGTGGAATCTTTGGGCTTATAGTTGGTCCTGGTTCACGGAGGTAATTCAAATTCTTAATCCTATTGGAGTGTTTGCATTTAATTTAATATCTATAACTTTTTTTTTAATACCTGCAATTTTGCTATTTAAAAAACTTAAATATAAAGGTGCATTTATTATTTTAACTTTTCTCCTTTTTTTTGTAAATTACATGTACGGAAATTACGTATTAAACACTAATGAAATTAAACTAAAAAAAAACTTAGAACAAAATAATTTTATAAATATAAAGATCATATCCCCAAACTTTGATTTAAAATATAATCTCTCTAGCAGCCAAGTTGAAGAAAGAATGAATAAACTGATAAAATATAGCGACGTTGAAAAAAATAAAAAAACACTTTTCATTTGGCCAGAAGGAGCCTTGTCTGGCAAATACTTTTTTGAGATTAAAAAATATAAAAAGAAAATAAATGAAAACTTTTCTAAAAATCATTTAATAATTTTCGGAATAAATACTTTAGATAAAAAAAGCAATGAATTTTATAATAGTTTTGTAATTGTTGATCACAACTTTGATAAATTATTTCAATACAATAAAATTAAACTAGTTCCTTTTGGTGAATTCTTACCGATGCAGAATTTATTTGAAAAACTTAATTTAAAAAAAATTACTGAAGGAATCGGTTCATTTAGTAAGGGTAAGATTATAAATAGTTATCTATATGATGAAATAAATATCTTACCCTTGATATGTTATGAAATAATCTTCTCTGAACTAGTCCAGAATATTAAAGAAAGAAAAAGAGTTATTATTAATATCTCTGAAGATGCTTGGTTTGGAAATTCCATTGGCCCTTACCAACATTTTTCTAAATCTATTTTCAGAGCAGTAGAAAGTAATTCTTTTGTAATTAGGTCAACAAATAAAGGAGTAAGTGCAGTAATAAATAACAAAGGTCAAATTATTAAGTCCTTAAAAAACAATGAATCTGGTAATATAGAGTATCAGATGCCAATTTTTGAAAATAAAGGAGGAAACAAAAATGATTTGATATTTTTTCTCCTTTTATTTACATATGGATTTATCTTTTTAAATTATAAAAAAAATGACAATTAAAAACTATTTATTTACAAGCGAGTCTGTTTCCGAAGGTCATCCTGATAAAGTATGTGATAGAATTTCAGATATGGTAGTGGACAGTTATTTATCCAAAGATCCTTTTTCAAGAGTAGCTTGCGAAACATTAACCACAACAAATAAAGTAGTTTTGGCTGGAGAAATTCGAGGACCTAAAATTCATCAAGATGAAATCGTAGAAAAAGTAAGAGATTGTATTAAAGATATTGGTTATGATCAGGATGGATTTTCTTGGAAGGAAAAAACAAAAATAGAATCTCATCTACACGATCAATCAAAAGATATTGCTATGGGAGTTGATTCGAAGAATAACAAAGATGAGGGTGCCGGAGATCAGGGAATTATGTTTGGTTATGCATGTAATGAAACATCAGAATTAATGCCTGCACCAATTTTTTACTCTCATAAAATTTTAAGATTGATGGCCCAAGATAGAAAATCTGGTAAATTAAAAGGAATAGAGCCAGACTCAAAAAGTCAAGTTACAATGAAATATGACGAAGGCAAACCGGTAGGTGTTACATCTGTTGTAATATCAACTCAGCATTCAAAAGAATTAGATCAAGCTAAAGTAAAAGATCTTATATTACCATACATAGAAAAAACTATTCCAAAAGAATTTTTAAACAATTTGAAAAAAGAAGAAATCTACATAAATCCTACTGGTCAATTTATAATTGGTGGCCCAGATGGAGATACAGGACTTACAGGCAGAAAAATAATTGTAGATACTTATGGTGGAGCAGCACCTCATGGCGGCGGAGCTTTTTCCGGGAAAGACCCAACTAAAGTTGATAGGTCCGCAGCTTACGTTTCGAGATACTTAGCTAAAAATGTAGTTGCTTCCGGCATTACTGAAAAATGTTTGATACAATTATCTTATGCAATAGGAGTTTCCAAACCCCTTTCAATATTTGTTAAGTTAGCACAGGGGGATGAAGAAAAAACAGTAGACGTTGAAAAAATCATAAAAAATAATTTTGATTTATCACCAAGAGGAATACGAGAACTTTTAGGTTTAAATAAGCCTATTTATGAGATAACTTCAGCTTACGGCCATTTTGGAAGAAAACCCACTGATAAAGGTGAATTTTCGTGGGAAAAAACAGATAAAATATCACTATTTAAATAGTGTTAACTTGAAAAAACCATAATTTTTCTTTATTAGTTTAAAAAATTACTTAACTTTACAAAATGGGCTGAAGCCCATTTTTTTTTGGAGGATTTAAAAATGTTAAATAGAGGTTTAGACAAACTAGAATTATTAAGAATTGTAGATGCTGTAGCTAATGAAAAATCTATAGATAAAGAAATAGTTATTGGATCCATGGAAAGCGCTATACAAAAAGCCGCCCTAACAAAATTTGGTAACAATAACAATATTTTTGTTAAAATCGATAGAGAAACGGGAGATATAAATATACAAAAAGTTTTAGAGGTTGTTGAGTCCGTAGAAGATCCTAGTAAAGAAATTAATCAGAATGATGCTAACTCTATAAACAAGGATAAAACTCAGGAATTAAAAGTTGGAGATAAAATTTATGAAGATTTACCCCAAATAGATTTTGGAAGAATTGCCGCCCAAAGCGCAAAACAAGTAATAAACTCAAAAGTCAGAGAAGCTGAAAAAAACAGACAATATGATGATTTTATTGATAAACAAGGATTGATTTTAAGCGGAATAATCAAAAGACTTGAATATGGAAATGTAATTGTAGACCTCGGTAAAGCAGAAGGTGTAATAAAAAAAGACGAATTAATTCCAAGAGAAATTTTAAAAACTGGAGATCGAGTGAAAGCTTATTGTTACGAGGTTAAAAAAGAAATAAAAGGACATCAAATATTTCTTTCAAGAGCACATCCACAATTTTTAGCTAAATTGTTTTTTCAGGAAGTGCCAGAAATATATGAAGGTGTTATAGAAATTAAATCAGTTGCTAGAGATCCGGGTAGTAGAGCAAAAATTTGTGTGTATTCGAAAGATACTTCTATTGATCCAGTCGGCGCTTGCGTTGGTATGAGGGGGAGCAGGGTACAAACTATAGTTAATGAACTTCATGGAGAAAAAATTGATATTATTAAATGGACAGAAGATTTACCAACTCTTATCTCAGAGTCATTATCTCCTGCAGAAATTCAAAGAGTTTTAATCGATCAATCAAATAAAAAAATTGATGTAATTTTAAGCGAAGAAAATTTAAGTAAGGCAATAGGTAGAAGGGGTCAAAATGTACGATTAGCCTCAAAATTAACTAATTTTGAAATAGATATCTTAACAGATAAAGAAGACTCAGAAAGAAGGCAAGCTGAATTTAAAGAAAAAACTGAAGCACTTATTAAAAATTTAGAAGTTGATGAGACATTGGGTCAATTACTAGTTTCAGAGGGATTTCAAAGTATTGAAGAAATATCACAATCAAACACTGATGATATATCAAAAATAGAAGCTATAGATGAAGATACCGCTAAAGAATTAATAAATAGATCAAAAGAAAGTATAATAAAAAATAAGGAAGAAATTGCAAAAAAACTAAAAGAACTTGGAGTGGAAGAAGGATTGATAAATTTAAAAGGTATGACGCAGGGTATGCTAGTAATATTAGGTCAAAAAAACATAAAAAAACTATCCGATTTTGCTGATCTGTCTACAGATGAACTTGTTGGAGGATTTGATGAGATAAAAGGTAAAAAAATGAGGATACAAGGATACTTGGAAGAATTTTCATTAACTAGAGAGGAGGCAGATCAACTTATAATGTCTGCTAGAGACATTGTTTTTAATTAATTATGAACAAAGAAAAAGAAAAAAAAAAGACATTAACAATTTCGTCAAGTTTGACAAAGAAAATTGACGTCAGCTCTCTTCAGAAAAGAGAAAATAAAAAATCGTTTCCAATTAAAAATGAAAAAAAGGTTTATTCTAAACCTACGAAAAAAATAGGTGTGAAAGATCAATTTTTTAAAAGTGCAGAAAATAGGAACAAAAAATTTACTAGGAGAGTTGCAGAGCAACAAGCAACAAAAGCCTTTATTAAAAAGGATGAAAAACCAACAGGAAAAAGTAAATTAAAGTTAAAAACCCCAATAGATAAAAGAGACTTTAAATTGACTGTTTCAAGAGCATTAAATGTTGAAGAAATAGAAATTAAACAACGTAGTCTAGCATCTGTTAAAAGAGCAAGACTCAAAGAAAAAAAAAATAATCCTGAATTAGATGAAAAAAAAGAATACAAAAAAGTAATCAAAGAAGTCAAAATTCCAGAACAAATAACAATTCAGGAACTTTCCAATAGGATGGCTGAAAAGTCTAGCGATATAATCAAATTTCTTTTTAACATGAAAGTAATAGCAACAATTAATCACACAATTGATAAGGATACAGCTGAGTATATCGTTAAAGAATTTGGACATAAGCCAATCGTAGAAGATCTAGAAACTAAACAAATCGATAAAATCAAATCTATGGGAGGAGAAATTAAAAAAAGACCTCCAGTTGTTACTATTATGGGACATGTTGATCATGGTAAAACATCTTTATTAGACGCACTTAGAAAAACGGATGTTGTATCTAATGAATTTGGTGGAATAACACAGCACATTGGAGCATATCAAGTTAAAGCTGATAATAATCAATTAATTACATTCATAGATACGCCTGGACACGCAGCTTTTACAGAAATGAGAGCTAGAGGATCTAAAATTACAGATATAGTAGTTTTAGTTGTGGCTGCTGACGATGGAATAAAACCTCAAACGATCGAAGCTATTAATCATGCTAAAGCCGCAAAAGTTCCAATAATTGTTGCTATAAATAAATCAGATCTACCAAACAAAAATATTACAAAAATTAAAAATGATCTCATGAGGTATGAGTTGGTAGCTGAAGATTTAAGTGGTGATACATTATTTGTTGAAGTTTCAGCTACAAAAAAAACAAATTTAGATAAACTTAAAGAAACTATTTTGCTTCAATCAGAAATATTAGATTTAAAAGCTTCAATTTCAGACAAAGCAACAGGCGTAGTAATAGAGTCAAAAATTGATAAAGGAAAGGGGCCTGTATCTACAATTTTAGTTTCTAATGGAAAATTAAAAAAAGGAGATTATTTTGCCTGTGGTAAAACATGGGGAAAAATTAGAGCTATGATAAATCATGATGGTATTTCAATAAATGAAGCTTTTCCATCAATGCCAGTCGAAATACTTGGTATGAATGATACAGCCTTTGCAGGTGCAGAATTTTTAGTAACCGAAACCGAAGATGAAGCTAAAGAAATATCAGAATTTAAAAATGAAAATTCTTCTAAAAAGAAAATTCTTATTAACGACAAATCAACAATCTTTGATAAAGGACAAGATCAAGCGGAATTAAATGTAAT
>MDSZ01171479.1_pt1 | contig 15330 bp, 3 predicted proteins | sample 811201 | NCBI WGS metagenome assembly MDSZ01 (sample SAMN05326647, study PRJNA326480) | marine metagenome | isolation source: seawater | place: Indian Ocean: North | collected 2010
AAAACATGGATGTTGATAATGTTATGCAGGTCTATGTTCAAGCAACTATAGAATTGTACAGTGACAACCTTGTAGAGCTACTTGATGAGTTGAATAAGTTTCCGGGCGCAGCAATAGTTGCGCAATTGATTGCCGTGCTGGATTGCCCTCATCCTCCGTTGCTGAACCCCGGGTTCGATGACTTCATAAAATCTTTAGTCTTTCCGTTCTGCAGAAATATGCAAGAGTTTTCTATTGATAGAATTGTTTTTGAAAATCCAATTCAATATCTTCCCGAATTTACAGATATTACTAGAGCCATATGGTATCTTGCAAAAATGTTGATCAAGTATTTGATTTTCCAAATTATCATGCTTATCATGATGAAAGTTTGTGAAATTATTGGAAGTGCTATTTGCAAGGCTCTAGAAACCACTGGCGACATTATAACGTCAATGCCTGATATTTTAGCTGGAAAGAAAACAATAACTGATGTTATTCGCGAGTCTATTTGCGGACCAGATGCAGATGACAAGATGGTCGAAGACACGTTGGTCGATATGATGGGGCAGCTTGGCATGGGCGCAGCAGCGTTTGCAAACAGAGATGACACTGTACAGTTCGGATTAGATTTGTCAGCTGCAACAACCGAAAGAGAGCTTTCTGAAGCGCTCCTTGGGAGACCTTCAGCAGCATTTTTAGAAATTGTAGATCAATTAGTTGAGTTTGAATATCCTCAATTTAGAGATGCAATTCCAAATCGACAAGCAATTGGTCGATTGTTCTCTAACGTTGGAAATCTGACACCGGCACCATACAAAGCTCAACTAGAGGATTTTCTTTCACAACCACCAGACAATGAATTGTCTCCTGCTAATCCTAGTATGTGTGCAAGTCCAGAGCAAATCGAAAGATTTAAAGAATTGCGTTGCGAGATTTTAGAAGGAAGAGCTTCGCCTGAGCAATGTCATGAAATGTTTTGTGATATGAGAGAAGACATGATGGAAGATTTAAAAGATCTTGGAGATATTCTACACGGTGGTTTATCAAAACATGTTGCAAAGAATCTTCCACCGCTAGTTAGCGAGCCCGGTTGTGATGATGGCATATTCCCATGGGAGAGTCCTCAGCAAACAGCCGTAGCATCACAAGTGCTTAAAGGCAACCTCAAGATGTTAAAGATAGATTTTGCAGAGGATATGCTTGGTAATGGTAATTTTTGGAATAGTGACGCTTCATGGGGCTTTATGAACATGGTTTTGTCTGATACTAACGGAAACCCACTAACAGCACACCATAGAAAAGCATACAATAATAAAGAATATGTAAACTTTGCGACAAATCTACCAAATGGCGGCGAAGCAACAAGTGGATTCTTTTCAATTTTCCAATCTAGTCAAGGATTTAGTGGTCAAATTGGTCAGTATCCATATTATGTTGGCGAGTATATGAGAAGACAGTTTTTAAACGCCGGATACGTAGGTTCAGAGTACGACAAAGCGATTATTAAGCCGGGATTTTATGGTCTTAGAGATGTCGGTGAAGATCTATCTGGCACATCTTCAAGGAGAGGGACAGACTCGATGACATTCAAATCGAGAAACGGAGCTTCTCCCAGAAAGAAATTTAGAGTTGATTTTGAAGATTTGCAATATAACAACTTATTTGGCTCTATGACCCAAGGCGTTAATCTTTTCATGATTCCGGATTTTGGATATAATACTACTCTTAAGGTTGATAATGGAGCAGAGCAAGTTATTGTAATTAGGGAAATTAGAAAGGGTAATTCAAATCCGGTTAATGCTGACGGCGGTTTTGAAAGCGGACCACATACAGAAAAAGCTTCAAATGTTGGCTGCGATATTCTTCTTGATTTTAAAGATAACTCTGCTGGAATGAGAAAGCCTCCTACGGCGAACGGCTCAACCGGAAAAATTTGGGCTTCTTCGTTTGGCTTTCCAAAAAGCCCCGGTAGCCACTTGGATGAATGGATGTATGGCTATGAAATGCATTGCTTTTTTAGTGATATTCACGAAAATGATGATAATAGAATAATAAACAGACCAGACGACAATATTAGAGTTGAATTAATTGAAAAAGTTAATTTTGGCGCTGACTATTTGGGACCTTTGGGCGCCGCTTTAGAGGATCAGATGACAAAAATAGAACCGTTTGATCTTCCAAACTGGATAGAAGGCATACCAATTGTTGGCTGGGCTTTAGAAGGTTTGATTAATTTAATACTGCTGCCATTTACGCAACTGGTAATGAGAAACATCCATAGGGCACAGCTGAGAGGTAGTGAAAAAGTTATGCGTGTGAGAGAATTTGAGTTTATATCGGTTGACGATGGCTTAGATGTCTTTAACGCTACTGCTGATAGCGTGGATTCAAAATCAGGCACGCCCTTGCCAAAAATCTCAGACTACCCCAATTATGCATCCAGTAGGATTCGTTTGACAAACTATACCCCACAAGTTCTTCTTTTATCAGATATGTTACAGGTTGATGAAGGAGCAGCAGAAAGACTTTATGACGACACGATGCAAGAGTTATTTAGAAGATTTTGTAGAGAAATTGGAGATACTAAAGTAACCGGATCTGGAACAAATATGAAAATGAAGCCCGGCACTGGCGGCGGCTGGATGTATGGCGCCGATTATGATTTCCTAACTACTAGCGATATAGACTATGGCGTCGTACAAGGCGGAAACTTTGTGCCATACCAAGCAACAAGTTACGAAGAAGAAGATATGGTCCTCGGTATCAGTAGAGATCAATTCAATGCCATGCGAGATCCCACTAGAAAAGCTGATGATGCAAGAGTGATTTACTTAGATCCGGGGGTCTTTGGGGGAAGCTATACAAAACCAAATCTTTACATTAAACCAGTAAAATACACAGGTTGGATGGGATTTGTGCAGGTATTTTTCCCAGAATATACACCGTGCAAACCACACTCGCAAGATATTGTTGATTTCGATGAAATCGATGAAATGATTGATAAATACTTCCCCAACATGTCGGAAGATCCCAGACTTCAATTAGATCCTGAATGTGTCAGAGAGACCCCGTTCAATAGAATAATGAATCGTTCGGCAAAGACTGGAATGTATACCTTAATATTGGCAGCTTGTCGAATTTATGCTGCCACACACATGTTCAAAGCAATTGGGACATTCTCCAAAATTCAAGCAAAATTTCCAGATAACTTTAGTAGCATTTATTCAGCTTACATTGTTGAGCGCATGGAAGAAGATTTTAAAAATGCACAAGGCTGGTTTGCCGAAGCTTTTAATTCTTTTAAAGATGATGAATTTTGGTACGGATTTTTAGAACAATCGGTTGAATGTTATGACTTTTTGGTAGAAGTTGGTGAAATCAATCCCCCACCTCAAGGCGGATATTTGCAAGAAGCTTGGGATGCAATTAATGATTTACAAACAGCATTTGCATTCCCCTATAGGCAGACAATAAGAAGAAAATTTACTGATGGAGATGGAAACAAAGTAAAACAAAAAGTCTTGGGTCTTTGGGATGCCAAGATGGCTGGTGAAGCGGGGTTCTTCCAATCTCTGAAGGGGTATCGCTCTGATGAACATTTCGAAGGTGTTCAGTCGGTTGAAGAACACGCTAAATTAATATTGCAACAATTAATGAATTATGAGCTTACTAAAATGGGCGTTAGAATGGTAGATAATATGCGCCAGTATGGATTCAATCCAGAAATATTTGATTTAGATTATTACATTTTTTCTAAAATGTCAAAGGGCGGAGAAGGTTTACATTTTGCAGGACCGGAAGCTGTAGAAAAAGTAGTTGCGTTACCCGACCCGGGCGATACTGGTGGTCACCCTGCCGGCGGACCATGGCCGGGTCCATACTATACTCAGGGCGGTGAATTTAGAGTTGCACAAAATAAAAACAAGGAAGATGAGTATGATTATGGAGATGAATATGTTGGCTATTATCACGGTCATTTAGATGAAGAGGGAGATGTTGTTTACATGGCTGGAGAACACCACCTTGATGAGCCTCATGATGTTCTTACACCAGTTGATAATCTTATTCAAGTTGGCACAGAGGGATATTCACGAGTGCCCCAAGATGTTGAAGCCGGCGACAGCAACCGGTATGCCGTAAGTGCTGGTCAATTCGCCACCGCCGAGTCGGTTCGTAGTGCCAGAGCAAGTCAAGGTTCTCCATACCCAAAAATAGAAACACAATTTGTTCCTCTTGGGGATGTTTCTCCTTTGGGTACGACGTCCATGGGAGATAGCGAACATCCCTATGCAATTGAAAAATATATATCAATCAATGGAAATAAATATCCTCCAAACGAAGCCGCGGCAATTATAAAAGCAAATGATTCACAACTAAGGATATCCGATGTTTATCCCGGTACTTTAGAGTTGGTGTATGCTCCTGATACTGGAGAACCAGTTGGAATCAAGGGTCAAATAGGCGTCAGGTATGGCTTAAACTTTTACTTTGTAAATGGCATCAAAAGGCTAATCACTTCTGTAGAGGTTGATTCGTTAGATGTGAGAGTAGATCAGTTTAGTGTTATGAGACCTGATAGTAAGCTTTTGTTCTGTTTGTTGAACAATCTAAAAGATGATCCAAAATATAAATTAATGACAAACTATATTTTCTCCATTAAAAAGGTGACCGGATTATTAGCAATATATAATGATTTTGGCTTCCTATCATCAATTGGGGAAGTTACTCCCGGTCCGGGAGACCATACTGCATTCTTACCAACTGGTGTAGGTGGTGCGATTATTGGATTACTTTTTGATATTGACTCTGGAGACATCAACAGACGATCTGACTGGCTAGATGGCACTACCTTACCGCAAGTAAAAGTAAAACCGGGCTCTAGAGCATATGTTCATAGAGACACGTGGACAGAAACATACGAAGTCGACGATTCGATGATGCAATTAATATTGCCATTTTTAGGATTCGATGACGACCTTGAAATGGAAGTTTCTGCCTTCGATCAAGGAAGAAGTGGTATCACAGGAAATGAGGGCTGGCAACACTATGATGATCGACAGCCGGGATGGTTTGGAGGCTTATGGGTTTGCGAGTGGGATAGTTGGGATAGAAAGCTTTTGAGAAAAAGCAAGAGCAGAATTAAAAGACTATTCAAGACATACTATTACTCCAGAGATTTCCAACCCGGAGACGACTTATTGGACGGCTCGGATGATCCAGCCATGCTTTGGATTAAGAATCTTAAAACAAAAATGTTCCCAACACCCGGCTCTGGAATGCTTCCTTGGTGGTCGCGTGGCAGACTCAAGAGTAATCCATATAATGCGAAAGGCGAACTTTGTAGCGGAAAAGATTAATAAGTCTACTTATTAAAGGTAAACATTATGTCCTCTTTAAGTGTTAAATTGCCAATAACCAGAAATACTATTGATGGTTATACCATGATCAAAGATTTTCAAACGCTGGTTAGGCAAAATTTTAAAATGTTAATACTCACTGCTCCCGGCGAAAGAGTAATGGAGCCAGAGTTTGGAGTAGGATTAAGAAACTATTTGTTTGAAAATTTTAACAATTCAATTTTTGTAGATATTGAGACAGACATAAGAGAACAAGCAGCCGTATTTTTACCAGTTGTAAACGTATTAGAAGTAAATTTTGATACAAGTGATCCCGACAATAATGTTTTGGGAATTAGAATTCTTTACAATTTGCCAGATGTTGGAATCACGGATTTGCTAGAATTTACTATTTAAGAAAAGGGGTTTTTATATGGCCGATAATCAAAAGAAAATAATTCCTATAAATTATACAAATAGAGAATTTGAAACAATTCGAGAAGACCTACTACAGATAGCAGAAAGATTATATCCGGATTCGTTTCAAGATTTTAGTGAAGCTTCATTTGCGTCGTTAATGATTGATGCAGTTTCTTATGTTGGTGATCAGCTGTCATTCTATCTAGACTATAATGTTAATGAGTCTTTTTTAGATACAGCATATCAGTTCAATAACGTGTTAAGGCATGGAAGAATATTGGGCTACAAACATTCTGGAAGACCATCGACATATGGAAAAGTAGCGTTATTTATTTTAATCCCCGCATCTTCAACCGGTATCGGACCAGATAGAAACTACATACCAGTTTTAAAAAAGGGAACACAGTTTGCAACTTCTGCAGGATTAAACTTTTCGCTAACAGAAAATGTTGATTTTGCAAACCCGGTAAACCCAGTTGTTGTTGCCCGAGTTGATGAAACTACAGGCGTGCCAACTCATTATGCGATTAAAGCATATGGAACAGTCGTCTCAGGCACCTTTGTGACAGAAAGAATTAGTGTTGGTGATTACCAAAGATTTAAAAGAATTACCCTGTCATCTCCAAATGTATCAGAGGTTATTTCTATATTTGATTCTGAAGGAAATGAATATTTTGAGGTCGATTATTTAGCGCAAGATATAATATATAAAGAAGTTGTCAATAGTAATTACAAAAATGATAATGTGCCTTCAATTATCAAACCTTATTTGGTATCAAGAAAATTTGTTGTTGAAAGAGAGGCGGACACTGCGTACTTACAGTTTGGCAGCGGAAAAGCTAACGAAAGCAATGTTGTCGCAGATCCTCAGAATGTTGCTATGGACGTACATGGAAAAACATATAACACTTTGAAATCTTTCGATCCAACAAGACTGACGACTAACGAAAGTTTCGGAATAGTCCCTAGTAATACCACACTAACAGTTGTACTAAGAACAACAAACCCAAGAAACTCTAATGTATCCTCTGGAGAGTTGAACTCTGTCGTGTCTTCTAAGTTAGAATTTCAAGATAGAACGGTGTTATCCTCGGGAACAGTTACTGAGCTTAGAAATTCTATAGAAGTCTCAAACGAGGCTCCAATAGTTGGTGACGTTCGAATGCCAAATTCGAACGAGGTTAAACAAAGAATATATGACACATTTCCCACTCAAAATCGAGCAGTCACACAAGCGGATTATGAAAATTTAGCTTATAGGATGCCCGGAAAATTTGGTTCAATTAAAAGGTGTTCTGTGCAAAGAGATCCGGATTCTCAAAAGCGCAATTTAAACATGTATGTTATTTCTGAAGATAAATTTGGTAAATTAACAAAAACCAATAGTGCAATTAAAAACAACTTAAAAATTTGGCTAAACCAATACAGAATGATAAGCGATACTATTGATATTCTTGATCCATATGTTATCAATTTAGGCATTGATTTTTCTATTCGAGCAAACATTGGAGCCGATAAATTTGCGACTGTAAATAAATGTATCGATAAATTAACTTCTTTATATGAAGGAGGGTTTTTTATTGGCGAATCAATCACTATGAGTGACATATATACTCAACTTAAAGGTGTCCCGGGTGTGCTTGACGTTATCAATGTTAGATTATTGCCTAAAACAGGAATTAATTATTCCGGAGTATCAATTGATATTAATAAAAATCTTTCACCAAACGGAAACCAATTAATAATTCCAAAAAACGCTATAGTAGAAATTAAATTTCCAGCAACAGACATAAGAGGAAAAGCTAAATAATGGCTATTAAACGCTATGTCGCCAGTGCCGACAATACAATCGTTAACACATTTGATTCTGATAATCAAACAAGAGCCACCGGTTCTAACTCTGGTCAATCAGATGTATTAGAAGTATACTCCATCTACGGCAGACAAACATCAACAAGCTCTGCAGCAACAGCATCACAAGAATTATCCCGCATTCTTATAAATTTTTCCATTGATGATCTGACGGAAGATCGTACCGCCGGCAAGATTCCCGCCTCCGGAAGCGTCAGTTGGTATCTTAGAATGTATTCCGCAGAATCTTCCAAGACTGTCCCAAGAGACTATAATCTTGTCGTTGTTCCAGTTTCTTCTAGTTGGCAAGAGGGATTGGGTCTTGATTTAGAAAACTATAAAGATTTAACTTTGAACGGAACAGGCTCAAACTGGCTGAACGCGAATGGAGATGTTAGAGGAGCTACCGCAACGGTGACAGCACTTAGTAAAACGGCGGGAGAAGCAAACACTAGAACTTTAATTGTAAAAGACATTGCAGGAAATTCTGTAACATTTACAATTGATAACTCGCTTTCTACATCTACAGCTACAAAAATTGCTTTCTCCGGAGCAGCTAGTGATGCAACAACATTTGCCACAAGAATAGCAGCCGCAATTAATGCGGCAAATTCTGCTGGTACTTTAAATGTAACAGCCGAGTCGTCTAGTGCAACAATAACACTAACACAAAGCACTGATGGGCATGCTGGTAATGGAAATTCCTCCCTAGACATGACCGGCACTGCAATTACTGACAGTGTTATAACCGTTGCAAGCACCGGTGGTTATCATTTCTCTGGCGGCAATGGAGCATGGAAACGCGTTGGTGGAGATTACTTAACAAGCAGCGTTTACAATCCTCACATTTATACACAATCATTTGGAAGTGGGCTTGGTGACATAGAATTAGACGTCTCAGAACAAGTAGAGGATTGGATTCGCGGAGCCACTGGTAGTTACGGATTTGGTGTTATGTTAGCTCAAGAGTTTGAATCATACGCTTCTGAATCTTCTGGGGTTGATCTTGGGAGCATTATTCACAATCCAAATGGTGCAAAGCGTTCATACTATACAAAACGCTTTTTTGCTCGCGGAACACAATATTTTTATAAAAGACCCGTCCTTGAAGCTAGGTGGGATTCTGACATTATAAGAGATGATCGTGCTGAATTCTATTATAGTAGCTCCTTAGCTACCAATGATGAAAATCTAAACACAATATATTTGTATAACTACGTTAGAGGAAGGTTACGCAACATTCCAGCAGTCGGAACAGGTAACATATACGTCAGCCTGTATACTGGCTCTGCTACGGGTTCAGTGCCCTCTGGAGAGTCGGAAAGAATACTACTTGAGGGCGCCCCCTCGGGAATTGGAACCCACACCTCAGCCACAGGAAGTCATGTGAGTACAGGCATTTACAAGTGTAATATATGTTTAACAAAATCATACACGGATACAATAGAAACGTTTTATGATGTTTGGCACTCCGCAGACGACGCATCAACATACGTGGAATATTTTACTGGATCCATTAAACCCAAGACGCTTAAAGCCTCTATGGGCGCAAGAGAGCCAACATATTATCTTAACATAACTAACCTTCAAAATTCTTACATGCATAATCAAAATGCTAGATTTAATCTTTATGTGCGTGAAAAGAATTGGAATCCAACAATATACACGAAAGCCGTAGAAACACCGGAGACGTTAAATATTCGCAGTGCTTCTTATAGAGTTATAAGAACTAAAGATGGACTAGAAGCAGTGGAACATCAAACAGGTTCTGTTTTGGCAACAGGATTATCCTATGATGCATCGGGTAATTATTTTGATTTTGATATGAGACTGTTGGAGCCCGGATACGAGTATGGTTTCAAGTTTGCATTTTATGATGATGAATTAGCCTCTTGGCAAGAGCAAGATAAATTATTTAAATTTAGAGTAAAGAAGAATGAGCATTAAAAAACTTTTCGAATCCCCTCGAAACTCAAAAAATTTCTTATCAGAAACAACTAAAAAAACCAGTTTTGATGATGTAGAGTCAGCAGAAAACATTGTTCAAAAACAAAAAGATCAAGAAAGATATGTACCTCAAGTTGATTATTCTGATCCGGCTAATTTTGTAAAATATGGTTCTGCTAGATTATATTACGAATCTGCATTTACTAGAATATTAGATTTTTATCCCTATGATGGTTCAGAAGCAGAAATCAATAAATTTCATAACGAGTCGCTCGACATTGAAAAGTATATTTTTGAAAATAGATACCCAAGAACAAATGGATTTATTACATTAGCAAAAGATGGCTATTCTGTAAGCACAAAAACAAATGGATACGGTGTCCCAACAACAAATGAATACATAGATCTTAAAGGTGGACCCGGTACCGGTTCGGCGACAAGTCTAAAATTAAAAGACTTGCTACCTAACGCAAAAAATAGCAGCTATAAAAACTCAAATATATACGACGAAACAATTTATCAAACAGATGGTCTGCCCTCTGATTATGGATCTGGAACTCGTACATCGAACCTGCGTGCTAATTTTGATGACGGCGTAACGGTAGAATTTTGGCTTAAAACTGGTTCAATGACAGACAACTCGGATCGCCGTGACGACCCACTGAGTAATTATCAGGTTGTTTTTGATCTGTGGAATAACGAAAATTCTTCCAGTGTTGATTACGGCAGATTAAGAATTGAACTAACGGGTACCGTCGATGATGGCGCCACTAATGCCTTGAAACCATTTGTGGTGACGGTTGAGTCTGGTTCAACAAGTATAAGTAGACAAGTTGTTGGCTCAACATCTCTGCATGAAAACTTCGGCGATTGGAATCACTATGCGATAGCAATGTATAATACCGGCAGCAGCAAATTCGCAATTGATTTGTATGTAAACGGAGATTTTAATGAGCAAGTTCTATACAACGCTACCATAGGGGAATTGACACCTCAAGAGACTTTGGGTAGAATTGGTGCTCTGATTACCGAGCCTAATGGGGAAAGCGCACCTGCTGGCGCAGGAAGACTTAGTGGTTCATTGGATGAATTTAGATACTGGAAAATCAAAAGAACCGAGAAGGAAATTGGAAGAAATTGGTTTACCCAAATCCGCGGTGGAGTCAATACTGATATATCAAACACCACACTCGGTGTCTACTACAAGTTTAACGAGGGCATTACTGGAAACAATCAGACAGACAGCATAGTTTTAGATTATGCCGGCAGGGTAACTAATGGCTCATGGACAGGATACTCTTCAGGGGCAAGACATACAGGATCCGCAATTGTATCTGCATCTGCGGCATCTAAAGAATTCTTAGATCCAATAATTCGTGCCAATCACCCAGAAGTTACAAACCTTAAAACAAAACTTATAACCTCTGGTACATCTCATGATTTAAATAACAATGCCTCACTTATATCTTTAGTGCCGGGATGGATTCAAGATGAAGAATCAGAAAAAGATAATTCTGACTTAAGATATATAGCTCACATAATGGGTGCGTATTTTGACAAACTGTATTTACAAATATCAGAATTACCGAAGCTTAGACATTTAAATTATCTAAGTGCTTCTCACAAGCCCTTTCCTTTTTCTAACCATCTTCCACAATCTTTGGGGATGTATGCTCCAGAGGTATTTGTTGATTCTACAATTTTAGAAAAATTTACAAATAGAAGTGCCGATTCTCTTTTTGAGGGTGACTTAAGCGAAACAAAGAATTTAATTTATCAAAATTTATATAATAATCTTACCAATATTTTCAAAAGCAAGGGAACAGAACAATCAATAAGAAACGTTTTTAGATGTTTTAATATCGGTGATAATACAATTTCAATTAACGTAAACACCAACAATGAAGAATTTTTACTTAGAAATAATTTAAAGTTAAACTTGTTGAAGAAAAATGTGGTAAATTTTGCCACACTAGAAAACGCCAATGCAGTTGTCTATCAAAGATCAGCATCTCTTGACGGCATGGATAGTTCTGATGCATCTGGCTCAATTGATGGTTCTGATAATCAATTTCCGTATGGTTTTACATATGAGGCAAACGTTATTTTTCCCGACTATATTAGATATCGAACAAGACTTGAGCGAGATAAAAATTATAATCAAACATCTCTCTTTGGAATGGTTTCAGTTGGCACAACAACGGCTAAAAAAGAAGGAACAACAACAACATTTGAGTCGGGGGATCCCTGTAACTTTAGAGTATATGCAGTTAGAGAGTCCGAAGGTTCAAAAAACGTATACTTTAAATTAACCTCGTCGTTCCCAGAAGCAAACTTTGAAGACATCGACGGCGGTGGAGATATTGGAGGAATTAATTTAACAAGTTCTGTTTATTTAAATGTATATGACGATGAGCCATGGAACTTTTCCATAAGATTAAAACCACAAAATTACCCTAGAACCACGTTTGTTGTTACAGGTTCCGATCTTTCGTCGGTCACCTCTTCCTTGGAAAGGTATGATTTGATTTTTACCGGTATCAACCCTAAAACAGCAGATATTAGAGACATGTTTGTTGTTTCGCAAAGTCTACCAGCGTCTACTGCACGTGCAATGATTTCTGCGAGAAAAAGAATATATGTGGGTGCAGATAGGACAGACTTGACTGGTGATATACAATATAAAAGTGATGTTCAGGTATCTTCAGTAGCTTACTGGGGCAAGTATTTAAGCGATCAAGATTTAATTCAACATGCAGTCGATTTTGAAAATATAGGTCTATCTAACGCTCAAGATTTTCTTTCTCCACTGGACACCAGTGCAGAAAGGGGCGACATACTAAACAGAAATTCTTTAATTTTGAATTGGAATTTCAGAAATGTTACCGGTTCCGACGATTCTGGTACATTTGTTGTGCAAGATTTTAGCTCTGGTTCTTCTGAAATAAGAAACAATTTTGGATGGCTTGGTAATTTGTCCGGGTATCAATATACCGGATATGGTTTTGGGTTCAAAACTGGCTCTACCGACGTTGTACAAAAGAAAAGAATAAATACATATAAATTTATAAATCCAGAACAAGCAGTGTCATCGGATATGATTCAGTTATTTTCTGAAGAAGACGAATTTTATCCCAATCTGCGAAGAGAGGAGTTCATCCCAAATTATGTGTATACCGTAGAAAAGAGCATTTATAATGCAGTAACTGAGGAAATGCTTGACTTTATGGCGGGTGTTAACGATTTTCATTCATTGATTGGTCACCCGGTTAACAAATATCGCGGTCGCTACAAAGAAATGGAAAAACTTCGTGAAGCTTTTTTCAGAAGAGTAAAGAAGGTAACTGATGTTGAAAAATACATAGAATATTATAAGTGGTTTGACGATGCTATAACATCAATTATATCCCAATTAATTCCTGCTTCTGCTGAATATGTTGATGATATTCAAAACGTTATTGAAAGCCATGTTTTAGAAAGAAACAAATATAAATTTAGAGCGCCAATAATAGAAAATATTTCATCCGCTTTTGATGATTTGATAGACATTGTAGATGCGGGCGGTGCAATGGGCGGCTCGGATGAAACCGGTACGACAGGAGGTGCAGTCACGCCCATCACCTTCGGACCAAAACCACAAGGCTGGTCTTCGGGCGACCCCGACGAGCCCACTGCTGCCACCAAAGATGGCGATGACGATGATATAACCCAAATCGGCACTGTAGTCGCGGGCTCCGATAAAGGCAAAACTGCCGATGAAGACGCCAAAACCACATCAAAAGAATCTGATTCAAAATCTGCTACTCCCTCTGTTGATGCTAGCATGACAAAAGTTAGAGATTCTCCACTGGATCCAGTCGACACAATTATTGGTGGTGTAAATTTTCCACCATCAAAAAATTTAGACTTCTCAACAACCAGAACAAGACCCGCAGGCAAAGTAGATACCACGGATAATGTTTTTGTGCCATTAAACGTGATGATAGGCTTTTCCGCCGAGTCTGTACCGATCAAAAATACAGACCCGTTTCACCAGCCACCAGAATACATAACAAAAACCCACAAAGTGTTCCATGTCCAACAAGGTAAAGATTGGGAATATGGTATTGGATATAAAAATGCAAAATCAACAATGGTTTTTCCATTCAATGTTATTAGTTCAAGCGTAGAGGTAAATTCTGGATACAACAAGCACGTTATTGATAAAGTTGGAAGAAATCTACAAATCACCAATTTACATAATGACACTTATGGCTCGCAACTTGAAATTCCAATGCAGGGTCACTTTACTAGCAAATACGTCGGTGGACACCAGTCTAGACATGTTTCTTTAAATGATGGTGCAGACACGCAATTAACAAGACCTGAAGCATGGAGAATACGCCTTGGCACCTGCGCCGACCTGCGAGAGGGCGATGGTACGCCTGATTACCTTTTAGATCGCAATACGCCACAAACAGGCGGAATTGGCTTAGTTGGAGCAGATTACCCACCGCCGGAATATAGTCCTCCATATGGCACGGTTCCGTATCCCTATAATCCATATCGGAAAGCTTATCTTTATAGAGATGGTACGGCAAAACGTCCAGTCAACATTAGAAACATTAAACACGCAACAAGTTCGACATCGACAGTTCTAGGTAACTATAATGACAACTATGAAGTATTTCACTCGTTTGGTGCATATAATAATCCACGAGCGTTTATCGACAGTCAGCCAAGCTTACCGGCAACAGCGTTTAAAAACACCGCAACCAGTTCAACTTCTGTTCGAACTATATTAAGTCGACACCGCGGAGAAGAAGGTCACTTCAACTTTATAAATGATTATAGCACAGACTACTTGACAGGTACGACAAACAGAAGCATTATAATTACAAGATTTTCTGCACAAGGTGGACCAGAGGTCCAATCCCGTGGATATCAAGATTTCAAAGCATCCGAATACTCAGTTTATAATGCTATTAATAATAGGCATTTGTCGATCAAAAAGCCATCCCAAGGACCATCTGGAACCTTACCGGAACCCCATGGAGGCACACCAAGCACATCTAGAGTTTCTGATATTCACAGCAAAGACTATGGGCTCTATTCTCATCTAGCTAGACACACACAAAAATTTGGTAGGGACTCCCTGCATATGGCTGATGATGAGACAGGCTTTGATGAAGTACACGAACAGCTTCCCGGTTTTCACAAAATACATAGAAATAGAAAACAAATCATAGTGTCAACCAATGAGGATAATTCAGCGTTTATAACCAGTTCTAGGTATGACAATTTTAATATAATACATCCAATTCCAAGATCTGATCGTCAATATAGGTGGATTAATAATTCTGTTGTTGATATTAACAATATAATATACGCCGGATACCAAGATACGCGATTAAGGGATCGTATGCCATATAGAACATCCTCCTATTGGGGAGAACAATCTTATTGGGATTTTGTTAGTAGCTCAGAAGCGTCGACAGGTAGTTTACACCAGCCAATTAATCCATTAAATATAATAGTTGTTGATCCAGTAAATCGCCTAACCAACACGATAGGATTTGATCCCGGAACCGATGTTTCAAACTACACCAATACAGATTTGGTAGGCAGCAAAACAAATACAAATTATTTAAATCAACTACTCAGCAAACGCCGTGCCACGTACGGATGGAGTTGGTATAAGTTTCATCAAAGTGATAACAAGGTTTTTATAAAACAAAGACAAGCTAATGAGATAGCGTTAACACAAGATGCAACAAAAACGCTAAACTCTTATAGACTGCCGCCAGTTTCTATG
>MDSZ01141899.1_pt1 | contig 15329 bp, 22 predicted proteins | sample 811201 | NCBI WGS metagenome assembly MDSZ01 (sample SAMN05326647, study PRJNA326480) | marine metagenome | isolation source: seawater | place: Indian Ocean: North | collected 2010
CTTTATAATATAATCTCTATTTACTTTATCTACTATCTCCATCAACTGAGAAGGAGTCTTACATAAAGTTAAATGTCCTGTATATAAACCTTCTGGTCTTTCAGTAACATCTCTACATACGATTACTTTCTTATTTAAAAATGCTCCTTCTTCTTGTAATCCTCCACTATCAGAAATGATAAATTTAGATTTACTCATAATATCTAGTAACTCATTATGAGGTAAAGCAGGAACTATAGTGACATTCTTTAATAAATCTTTATGTTTACGAACATTAGGATTATGGTGTAAAGGAATAATAAATTCTATGTTAGAGTACTTCTGTGCTACTTTATCTAACTCTGTAAACCATTGATCCATCCAATGATGGTTTTCCCATCTATGTAGAGTAACTAAAACTTTATCAGTATACTCACATTGATCTTTATATTCTAATAAATTATCCAATACCGAATTACCAACAGTGAATGTCATACCGTCAGTCTTCTCATTAAATAAATTTTGTGCTGATATAGAAGTAGGTGCAAAGTTTATATCAGCTATTCTTGATATCATTTGTCTATATCCTTCTTCAGGATATGGCTGTTTTAAATCATAAGATCTTAATCCAGCTTCTAAATGAATAATTTTTAATTTTCTACTAAATGCAGCTAGTGCACAAGCAAAAGCAGATACAGTATCACCATGAACCATAACATCAAAGTCACCTTCCGGAAACTGTAAAAGACAATCACTAATAATTTGATCTAATCTATTAGTTTCATCTCCTATATCTATTCTATAATCTACTTCAATATCTTTTAATAAATCAGCATGTTGTCCAGTAAAGAGTAACTTAACATTATCTAACTCTTCAACTACTGGTTTTACTTTTAACCATTCAGGTCTAGTTCCAAAACATATTAACAGATCTTTTACCATATACAAGTTTTTAATTGAGTGTTGCCTCCTCTTAAGTAACCTCTATTGGTTTCAGTAAGATAAGGATTGAGTGTAGAACCAATATCTAAATAAGTATTGTTCTTATTTCTCTCCCAAAATTTAGCTGCTAACATATTACCTAAAGGACCAGCACAAAATAAAAATAGAAAGTTATCATAAGTTTCAATAGGAAAATCTTTAACCATATCGAAATTATCTATAAATGCTTCTGATGTTATAGGTACAAATGCATGTAAATCAAAAGGTAAGTCTTGCGTTCTAGCATCTTCTCTTGCAAATAAAACTACCTTATGATTACTAAACTCAGGAATAAACTTCTCAGTAAAGTATGGATAATTACTGTTAACAAAAATATTAGCCCAAGTTAAAATATCTTGACCTGATTGTTCTCTCATCCAATTGACATGAGTTTCAGGTTGACAACATTTACAACTTACACCAACATAATAATCTTTATCTTTAAATTTAAATGAACTAATAAGTTCATCTCTCATCTCTGAATGCTTCTCTGGGTCATAAGTCCAGTTATCAACATTAGTAATTTTTTGATTAGCTAAGATAGCAAATTCACCATCAGCATATTTACTGAAGCTAAACTTTTCTTTATTCTTTAATCTTTCAAATAAGAATTCTATATCTGATCTAAAACTATCTTTTATCATTCGCTTACTGCTCTTCCTTTATCCTTTTCCCAATCTTTTTCTGGTCTTACTTCTAAGTTAGTCTTCCAACCTGCCTCTATAGTATTCAAAGGAGCATGATGCTCTCTAGCAAATCTAGTAAAAGCATTTACATCTTTAGGAAAACAAGTACCTCCATAACCATGCTTACCATCTGGACCAGGAACATGTAAATGACTATCACCTATTCTACTATCTGATGCAAAACCATATAAAGCTTTATCCCAGTCAGTTCCTAAATTATCCGATAGTCTTTTAAACTCATTCATAATACTAACCTTAGTAGCAAAGAAAGTATTGTTCATATATTTTACTAATTCAGCAGTAGTAGAGTCCATTTCAATGATATGTCTATTCATAAATCTTTGTTCGAATAGTTTTCTTGTCTTCATCGTAAGATCTTTTCTACCTCCTAGTACTATTCTTGCTTGAGTTAGCATATCTAACTTTGCGGTTCTCTCAGTTAAAAATTCAGGATTAAATACAATACTTAAACTAGGATATTTCCTCCATAAGTCTTCAGTTGTTCCAGGTAGAACCGTAGATTTTATAATGTATATAGGACCAGATACTGCATTATCGAATACAGATTTGATGTAGGTTAAGTCATGCTCTCCATTTTTTTTCATAGGTGTAGGAACACATACAAAAATAAAGTCACACTCATCAACCTCTTCTTTGGTATGAGTAGACTTTAATGGATCAATATCATATACTCTTAAGTCTGTTGTTGGAGAAAAAGCGAAAGAGATGGCTTCTCCAACAAAACCATTTCCTATAACTCCTACTTTATACTTCATAACTTTTTTTACGTTATAACTACGTTAAGGCTGATTGGGTTCTGCCTACTTTTTTATTTTTGTTGAGAGGAACTTTACCTTTTATAAAATTAATATACGAAAAATTTTCCATATGTCCAAGATCTTGAGTATCAAATTCATGATTCAAAGCTCCTACAAACTCTTCAGTTTGATTATTTTTATAAGGAACTAAAATTAAACCAGTCTTTTTAATATAAGGTTTTAACTTATGAATTAAATCTATTGCGTATTTAGAATCTGGTGCTTCTACTACTAGAATTCCTATGTTACTAATATTAGAAAAATTATAAGTGTATATATTTTTCTTTTTATAAAAGTTAGCTTCTTGTTCAATTACATTCTTAACAGTTAAAGAACTATCATACCATCTTTGCCAACCTTTTTGATTAACTGGTATAAAGAAATCTACATCACGTTTTGGTAATGTTCCATTAGCCATATTAGCTACTATAAGATCTGTGACAGCATGGTTAATACAACCTGCCATCACTACTTTACCTTCATGATGAGTATTTTGTTCTAGTATCTGTATCATTCGCATGTATATAAATAGCTTATAATCTTATCTTGGATTGGGAACCATACGAAAATTACAAGCTGGTTTGCCATTAATTATTGGCATACCAAATTCATCTTTATCTATACTTTTTACTTTAACTCTTTTGTTTTTAAATCGACCTACCATAATAGTATCGCCAACCTTTACATCTATTTTAATCATAATGTATCGTAATAGGCATTTTGTTTCTCTTGCCTTTTAATTTCTTTCGGGTGATATAAAGCTAGTTCAGGTAAAGCTGGGATAAGAGCATAGGTTTTATATCCTTCTAGCCTCTCATGTACTTTATTCACCCATTTAATTTCAGGTTTATTTTTCCATATACGCCATTGATAATCTGGCCAGTTAACTCTATCTTGTTCATCAACATTCCATCTCCACTTTGTAACATGCTCTTGAGTTAAACCTTCTACTGTATTAACTCTAGGAGTCATATAAACTTCATTATCTGGGTTAGATTCTAATATACTAGGAAGCTTTTCTAATAATATATCATGAGGGAATTCATCTGCATCTATCTGAAAGATATAATCTCCAGAACATAAAGTCGTAAGATAATTCTTCCAATCAGCAAAATGATGCTGGAAGGATTTAGCTTCACATTTTATATTTTGTTCTTGTAGGTAAGACCATACCTCTGCTGTGCCATTTTGCTTATCAAATAGAACAACTATTTCATCCACTTCTCTTTTGCCTTCAAGAAGAATAGGAATGAGTTTCTTAATCTCATTAACTTCATTACAAACCGTAATAGCATAACTAATTGATATCATAAAATCCTATAACTTCTAAAGCATCCATAAAACCTCTAGCACTATCAAAATGTTTGATACTAGCCATATCCATTTTATGTGTTTGTCCTTCTGGGAACTTACCTGATTCTTTTTCCTCTTTTGTTAACTCTTTAGCTAACACAGCAGCCCATTTCCAATCTTTCTTAGTCTTACCATCAGCAAATACCATACCTTTAGCTGGTAATGTAATAGTAGCAGGAAACCAAGCTCTGTTGTTTTCATCTATATGCATTAAGTCCTTGTATAGTTCTGGAGATGTAGCTAGAGTATCTTTTACTAAAGGAGAATCTTTCTCCATTAAAGTAGAAGTACTAAAACCGCTACCAAAACACATCCAAGTCTTAATATCTTTACCATCTTGATTAAATGATTGTTCGTAACAAGCATTACTACCAAATGGTCCATCAACTAATTGATCTTTATTCATAACTTATAATTTAGGTAAATCTAACTCAGGTAATTTTAACTCTACTTGTTGAGCAAATTCAGGGAACTCCTTAAATCTTTTATCAACTAGAGCATACATATCACTTAACTTAAATTCTTTTAACGTTCTAGTTTTCTGCTTTTTAGCAGGTACAACGTATTTTTTATAATGCTTGAATGTTTCTTTCCAAGCTTTTGCTACCTCAAGATCATTAGGTCTAAACCATTTAGAATCTTTTAGTATCATATCTTTTTGTACAGCTGAGTCATGAACATTTTCTAAAGTACCACCAATTAAAATGCTCTTATCTCTATCTAGGAAATCTACTTGACCTGACCAACCAGAAACTATAATAGGTTTACCAGTAGTTGTAAACTCTAATAATGGTCTACCAAATCCTTCTCCTTTAGTATGACTAACCATACATTTTACTTTTGGATGATTATATAGATAATTCATATTTTCATCTGATAAATCTCCATGAAGTAAATAAATGTTAGGAAGCTTTCCTCCTCTAACAGTATTTCTAATCTCATCTATTCTTTGTAAAAGCTTTTGCTTATCCATTATAGATGTATTAACCATAGAAGTCTTTAAAATTAATGCAGGTTTCTTTTGTTTATTCTTAAACGTTTCTAAGAAAGACTTAACTGTATAACCTATATTTTTTCTATCTTCTCCTAAAGCACCTTGCATCCAGTGACCGACTACTAAGTAACAAAACTCTTCTGGTATAGAAGATAAGTCAAGTTTAGACTTAGTAATAAAATATTTTTCTATATCTACTCCTTCAAAAATAACCTCTACTGGTTTAGTACATTGTAACATTGTAACTTGACCATTACGATTATCTTTCATTTCGTATTTAGTTTCAGAAAGAACTTTTTGTGAATGTACTGATGAAGTAAATACAACATCCATTCTATTTAATCCTTCTATCCATTGAGGAGCTATTAGAGTAGTTTCCATACCAGCAGTACAACCAATATTATATTTACCAACTCTTTGAAACTCATTTGGTACTGTAATCTGCATCCAGTAATCAGGTTGCTTATTAGGATCTACATTAGGTATGATTCTCTTAATCATATCTTCTTCGCCATGATCAGCTAAGTAACCGAATCTACAATTACCCCATCTTTGAGATAAAATTTTAACATCATATCTATCAGTTGCAATGATAGCTTTAACTAAGTCTCTTGACCTAGCTCCATATCCTGAGTAAGTATCAGCAGGACAACTTATAATAAATAACGGTTTACTCATCTTAGTAATCTAAAATCTCGTGATTAACTTTTGGTTTAACAAAACTATCAGCTTTTATAATATCGAATTCACTTCTAGGAGTAAAGTTATCAAAACCTCTATCCATAACCTCGATTAGCCTTTTACCCATATTAGCAGCTGTCATATTAGCTTCTTCAGAACAAGCCCACTCTCTACCTTTTAATCCTCTTCTATTTCTTTCCTCAGCTCCTAACTCATATGCTTCTAATATTCTATCTGTTACATCTTCTGGTTTACATCTATCATCGTAAATGTAAGGAGTTAAAGGAGATCCTTGAAGAGATAAATTAGAAGGCCATACAGGTAAAGCCCATTCACCACATTTAGTATATCTCTTTCTATTATTAGAAGGAAACTTATCATCAAACTCTATCCAGTTTCCATTCTCATCTTCAAATCTACATTGGTCTTGCATACCACCAGACGAATTAGGGATAATCATAGTACCTGTCATCATAGACTCAGTTAATGCTAACCCCCAACCCTCATTAGAACTCATCAAAACGGTTACGTCAGCAACATTATATAACATGTTCATTTGTTCTGGTGTAAGTTTTTCTTGGTTAAAGAATACGTTTACATAACTTGTATCACATAAAGCATCTCTAACAGCTTTTAGATCTGTACCATGAGGAGAAGATATTTCACTCTTCATTACTAAAGCACATTTCTTAGCTTTCTCAGGTCCTATCTTATCACAGAACCATTTATATGCTAGAATAGTATCACCAGGATGCTTTCTAGCTATATTTCTGGAATTAAAAAATACTACAAATTCAATATCTTTCTCTCCAAATAATTCGTTTCTAAATTTAGCATAGTTATCGTAAGAAGGATGCTCTTTAGTTATAGGAAAGAAAGCTTGATCGTCAATACCATGAGGTACATAATCAATAACTTTATTCTTTGCATCTTCTTCTAATACTAATCTATTAATATTAACTGTCTGTTTAGATATACCCATTAAAGTATCAACAGAGTTATAATAATCTTTATTATACATTGGTGCAGGATATTCATCCCATATATTTAACCAAAAGATAGGAATCTTAGTTCTAATTTCTCTTTCAATCTCAAATAACCATATCCAATATCTTGGATCAGTAAAAATAAAAATAGCATCTGGCTTTTGAGAATAGATTAATGAACGTACTGTTATAGCATCTCCATAACCATTACAAGGTTGAACAAAAACAGAAGCATCATCTAAACCTACTCTTTCATTTATATCGGCAGAAAGATCAAATGTCTTTCCTACTTCAGGATGCTTTAATGCAGCACCTAATTGAAACCAATTATAACGATGAGCAGTATTTAATACTACTTCTCTCGACATCGTTGCTACTCCTGAGTGCATTCTAATGTCGTCAGATAACATAAGGATTTTCTTCCTTTTATCCTTTGGTATATAACCTAACTTCTCTTTCATTTAATATTTATCTTGATTGAATTAATTTGATGTACCTTTTCTTTAAAGTCCTTATCAGTAAGATATAAAAAAATTGCCCTATCTGCAAGCTTTTTAAAGGAAAAATTATCTCTGAAAGCGGCTACTTTAAATTCATCGAAAAGAGGTTGTGTGATTTTAACCGAGGTAAGCTTTTCTTCTTTTATCATAACTATATATCTTTATATATTTATATATAAATAGGCTTAATTTACAAAATCTGAACATTCTCTACATTTTCCTAGTGGAGAATTACATTTATATTCCTTATCTATATATTGACCATTTTCATCTACAGCTTCGCTAATAAACTTATTCATAGAATCTAAAACTTGTTTAGTTTTACGAGGTCCTGCATTAGGTCTAAACTGTTGAACTCTTCTTTGCATAGAAGCCCATTCTGCTTCTGCAGGTACTCTTCTTTTAACTATAAAAAATTCAACATCAATCTTATCCTTATCTACATTAAACTGTTTAGAAAAGTATTCCTTATATAGAATTACTTGAGCAGTTAGATTAGGATTCTTTTTATATTCTGGAGACCAACCTCTTGTAGAAGTTTTAATATCCATAATAGTCCATCTATCAGTATTAGGATGGTAAAATACTAAATCAACTAAACCTTTAAACTTTACTCCAGGTTTGATATCTTGATATAATAATGTTTCAACTCCTGCAAGCATCATATTCTTAGTACTAAAATACCCTGCTCTTTTTTTACTTAAGAAATCTAGTATATGTTTACCATCTAACCAAAATTGAGTCATCTCATCAGCACTAGAAAAATGATCTCCATTCATCATAGCTTTACCCATCCTATATGAATGAGCCATATTAGCATATAATAATTTATGTAAATTAATATCATTAGCAGCTTTTACTTTATCGTGATACATTACTGTCAACCACTCCTGAATAGTTTCATGCATTGCAGAACCAAAACAAGTATAGATATTCTGAGTAAAAGGTATTTCGTTCCTTAAGTATTGTAACTCCCATAGTTTAGGACATTTATTATATGTACTTAATGAACTATACGAAATATGTAAGTTCTTTGAAGGTTGTTGTTTGATTTTACTCTCCCAGACCTTCTTAACAAGACCTTTAAGTTTTTTAGGCATTTAATCGTTTTTCCACATACCTTTCTTAACTAACTGAGCTATAATGCCATAGTTAGTTACATCTTGAAAAGTATCTATTAGCGTTTCATTTTGAGCTTTGCGACCTGATATGATCATATTCTTCCATCTATTAATTTTATCTGAAAGTCTATACCATAATCCAGTCATAGCAAATTCAACTTCATCATTAGTATCTAAGTTAGTACCAGCACTAACATTATGCATACCATAATCTAAATGCTTTTTAGCAAATAGTTCGAATTGCTCATCTATGATTTCTTTATAAGCGTTGTAAATTGTTGGGTATTCATCTCTTAATATCTCCTTAGCAGAAGGAGGATTCTTCGCATTCATTATCTCTCTATCACTCATTATCTCCAAAATGTCTATTAATTGTTTCTAATACATCTTCTGCTTCGGCTAAAGCCCTGATAGCTTCTTCAGCATTATTATAAAAGTCCGTAGTAGAATGGTCTCCTATACCTGCTGGGTGTTCGGTTAGTAAATCTAACGTCATTAATGCCTTTTCTTTTTGTGCTTCAAAGGTCTTCTTGAGCATCGTAATAACTCTATATTGCATAACTAAGGTTTAAGTTCAAACTATTATTAAATATAAGAAGAAAATATCAGAAAAACAAATATTTTACAGATATCTTATAATGTCGTCGTCTTTTGGAACTTTTCTTTCTGATCCATCACTGAATAATACTCTATGAGTTGATGGTCCTTTTTGAATGATTTTAGTAGGTTGAGGAGTTTCTCCTTCGACAACTACTTTCCAGTCCTCTTTTATTTCTGTAACTTTAGGAGGGGTTGTACCTCTAGCTTCATCATAATGTTCTCCTTCATTACCATTTTGTCCTATGATATTCATTCTTCTTTCATCTGATTCATCATAGTTTTTAAAATCATCAGTTACATCAGTAATCGGTTCATCATCATCTTTATATAACTCATCTTCAAACTCTCCATATAAATTTTTTCTATTTGCAACATCGAATGCAAAGTTAGCTGCTACTACTAAAGATATAGCTAAAGGATCAAATACAAATATGATTACTAATAAAAGTATATTAATAATCTTATCCATAGGTGTACCTGTTAACCCTGAAAGATATTGTAACGGACCTAGTTCTCCTACTGTATCCGCATTGTTCTGTAATGAAAGTATATCTAACTTTATAGTTTGTAAGCTATCGGCAGCTACGGTTCTTTTCTCATTGACAGCAGTCCTATTAACTTCTTCAGCTTCAATTCTACTTTGTGCCAAACGTAACTCAGCTGTGGATACTGTGGATCTAATACCGCCCACAACCGATGTGTCCCGTACCTGGATTGACGTTGCCCTAGCATTACTGAGAGTAGAAATGTTATTAGATATTCTTTCAAGTTCCTGATCATATCTTGTAACGTCATCTTCATAAAATTTAGCTTTATTTTCTAAGAACTCTATTCGATTTTCATTTACAATTAACTTTTGATAAGTTTCTTGATAAGCAGCAGATAAGAATCCATATATTCCCATACTAGTAATCAATACTAATATTACGGCTGCTATAGTAAGATAAGTTCTAAGGAATTTGTTTATTGTATCCCAATATTGATAGAGCAGAGACGCTATAACTAACTTAGCCACCTCTAATGAACCGGCCATAATTATAACCTCAAATGTAGCACCTGCAAATAATTTAGATAGTCCGCTGACTGAATAGAAAGCAGCTGAAGCACTGACAGATAATGCTGAAAGTGCTATAATACTAGGAAATATGTTTTGTTTTAATCTTTTTATCATTGTACTAGCAATAAAAGAGTAGCTGCAGCTCCGATACCTGCTCCTATCTTATAAATAGTAGCTTGTCGCTTTTGCCTCTTTAAAGCTATTTCCAAATTCTTAGAAAGATTAGATTGAACCTCAAATTTCTTGTTTAAACCAGTTATAACCGACTCTAAATTATTATTTTGTAACTGTAAATTAGTTACTAATTGGTTTTGAGTCATAAGTTTACTGTTAGTTTCAGTAAGAATAGTCTGCATAGTTTGCATTTCTACTGATAATCCGTCAAATTGTATTAGATCCTTTATAACTAATTTAGCAATTGGCTTAGTTAATTGAATCTTTGTACTGTCCGTAACGTTCTGCGAAAAAGCGTTCAAGCTCATCATCACCAAAGTTATCGACAGCATCAAGCTTCTGCTCAGTTTGCTTTTTAATAACATAAATTCTTGAATTTAATTGATTGATTTTTATATCATATTCCGAGATTCTATCATTTAAAGAATCCGCCTCCACCTTTAATTCAGTATTCTGTACTTGTATTGAATCTATTCTTTCTTCTAATAACTGAATCTTAAGTTCATACGATTCAACGTCAACATCTATCTTAGGTTGACCCCAAATCATCCACGCTACAAAGCCACCTAGAATGGCAAAAAGTAGATATCCTTGTAAACCTTTTACTTTCATCTTTATAATATAATGAATATTTCTTAATTATCCAACTATCCGTGTATAATTCCTTTATCGAAGTCGATATAAGTAACTTCTGCTACTCCATCTCTTTCAATAGCTTCTGCTATTTGAGGATATACCCTCTTATAGGCTTCAGTTGAGGCTCCTATAAATCCTGCTTTAGAAATATTCTGTTGTGAAGTATCACCAAATAGTAAACAACCCATTGTATGCTCATCAGTGTTTCCTGTATGCCATAGTATCCATTCGAAACCTGGTACATCTTGTACGTGAATCATTCCTTTATGCATACTACCATACTTTTTTACATATCTGTTATGGTACCCACCTTCTTTACGAAGTTTTAATTTATATGTACCTGCTGGGATTCTAGTTTCTCCCATTACCTTAGTTTCTCTTGCTTCATCTTCTAATGTGAAACAAAGAAACTTTCTACCGTCTGTTACATCAAATAATAACCCAAGTGTAGAATCGCTCTCTGAGCTAAATCTTAATACTTCTAATTTCATTTATTTTTACTTATTATGTGACCAACCATCACACCATCCATCTGGATCGGTAGTTTGACCACAATTACACATGCCTTTCATTTTTATTCGTCTTTTGCCTTTTTGTAACCTTTATCAAATTCAACTTGTTTTTCTAGAGCTATAATTCTATCTTCCAAGTCGTTGATTACTTTAATTTTCTTATCTAGTCTTTCGTGCACCGTTGAAAGCTCAGCTTGTAACGATGTAAATTCGGCAAAGAGAGTTCCTGCAGTAAATATTGCTGCTAAAAATCCCACTACGACCGACCAATTATTGGCCAAAAATTTATTCATATTATTATTTTCCACTATATTGCTGCGTTATATAGTTTAAAAATTTATTTATTCCTTTGACCAAAAGCTTTTCCTGCTTCTGCTATACCAAAGGCTCCGAGTACGACCCAGACAAATGAATTATATATGTATTCATTTATTACTAAGTCTTTACCAAAGTACCCTGTAACTAGATCTGCAAATGCAAATACTACCATAATTACAAAGGCAGCGAAACCAACTACTGATTTTTCGTTGATATCGTTTTCATCTTTAAATAGATCCTTAAATGCCATCCATTTTCGTTTTAAATAGTTCATACACTAAAACAATTGATTGAAACGTTATTTAATATAAATAGTTTCTAAAATTGAAATCTTGAACCTACAGTAAGTGCCCATGACAATGGTACACCAGGTCCAGTATTTCCTATCAAAGTACCTCCTAAATTAGCTTTAAATCTCTGGGTAAGATTAAAATCAAAGTTACTTCCTGCTATCCATGTACCATGATAATTACCTGTTGGGTACATTAGATTAATATCAAAAGTTATAGGAGTCATAGAATATGCAAGCATAGGTGAAATAGTTAATCTATCCCATTTCTTAAATGTAAAAGGTTTAGTACCAAAAGCAGTTAATGCAGCTGTTAATATTGGTTTACTATCTTCAATGAATATAGACATACCAGTTACTGCCCAACCTCCTACAAATCCTTTCCACCAATTCTCTTTTTGACCCATATATACATCACTTATACCTGCTGTCATAATATGAGTAGAAAACATTCTCATATATCCTGCTGATATAGATTGAACCTTCATTACAGATCCTCTTCCATATGTTGTACCAAAATTATAATACTTACCAGTATCTTCATCTAGTACCATATTTTCTATAGGTCTATCATAATTAAAGAATACATGACTCTTTGATAAGTTTAAACTATATTGTTTTAAATTAGACCATATCATTGCATTAGCAGCATATGTATCTTCTCCTGTTAACGATGACTGAGAGTAACCAAATGATGCAGCATTAGTTAATACTCCATCTATCATTTGCATAGTTACAAGATTGGCTGTAACAATAGGAGGTGCAAGTTTTCTTTCTCTCTCCTCTTCGTCTTCCTCTTCTTCATCCTCATTAGTGCTTTCCTCTTGTTCCTCATCTTCATCTTCATCTTCAGATTCCTCGTCGCTAGACTCCTCTTCATCTGATTCTTCTTCTGATTCCTCTTCTGAGCTCTCGTCAGATTCTTCTTCTGTTTGCTCATCCTCTTCTACTTCTTCTGATTCACTTTCGCTTTCTTCTTCAGTGCTTTCTTCAGAGCTCTCGTCAGAGCTTTCACCCTCACTTTCTTCACTTTCCGAATTTTCATTGCTTTCAGATCCTTCTTCACTTGAATCAGATTCGGATTCTCCTGACGAATCACCATCGCCGCTATCTCCATCCCCAGAAGAGTTATCGTCACTTGATGAATTATCGTTATTATCCGAGGAATTATCCCCAGAGTTATCTTCACTCCCTCCGCTTCCGCTGTCGCTAGAATTGTCTCCTCCTGAGTCGTTTCCGGAATTATCTGATCCTGAGCTATTATCTGAAGAACTTCCTGTATCCCCACTTGAGCTATCTCCGCTCCCTGAGCCTGATCCTCCGGACTCATTTCCACTTCCTGAGCTTCCTGAAGAGCTTGATCCAGAAGAGCTTCCTGAGCTGCTGCTACTTGATCCATTTCCTGACGAAGATCCTGTGCTTCCTGAGCTTGTTGATCCTGATGATGTTGATCCTGTATTTCCATTTGATGTTGTATTAGTATTAGTTGAACCGGTATTAGTACTACCCGTAGTCGTTGTTCCTGTAGTTCCTGTTGTACCAGTAGTTGTTGTCTGTGTGGTACCAGATGTTGCATTATTAGTTGCATTACTGGTAGCATTATTAGCCGCATTAGTAGCGTTAGTAGTGGCGTTTTGTGTAGTCTGCTGTGTAGTATTATTAGTAGCATTATTTGTAGAACAAGGTGATAATGCTTGCCACCATGCATATGTTTCTTCTAACCATGCTTGTAAAGTACCGTTAGAAAATTCAGCTGCAGTAAAGACTCTAGATCTGTTATAATATGCCACAACGGTAGAACCATTCATTTGCACGGTATAGACCATAGTCTGTCCTGTACATCTGTCAGTATAGGTCTGCACAAGGGCCTGTGAGTGGCCCTTGAACATCCCCATCGCAGCAATTACTATGAATAGTAACCATCTCATAACACTTAGTGATCAAATATTTTCTTCCTAATCATTCTTTTGACGATTTTAGCGACGGCCGTCTCCAATGCCTTACGAGTACTGATACCAATCGATGATTGATTAAACTGTACTTCATCTAAGTTTTGATCATTAAGTAGTGTTACTTCTCTAGTAGTTTTTGCGAGTCCTAATCCTGAACCGGTCATATAAAGACCAGTTTGTGCATCTACCATTTTTACTTGTAGTCCTAATCTAGTAACGAGAGTATTTTTAACTCCGTCTTTTAGATTTATAGTTTCATCCTCAGATATAGAAAAATCATATATTTCAACATAAGCAAAATATCTTGCTAAAGTTATCTTACCTCTTATCTCTATTTCATTAGCTGTAAAGCCTTTCTGGGAAGCCTTGAATTGAATGACCATACGGTCTTTTATTTCATCTTTAGTTTCAACAAATTCAAATCTAAACGTTTCATCTAAAAATGCAACCGTAATATTTGTTAGACCTAAGCCTACACGATAGTCTCCTAATTCAGGATATTGTGATAACAGATCGTCTGTTAAACCTACGTTTAAAAGTGCTACTGGTACTGGATCACCGAAGTACTCTGGAATTGAGTATAACGAGGCCTGTCTCTCAAATTCCGCTTGATAATCCTCAGTAGTTGTCTTTCCAACGACTTGTCCATTTAATACTCCTATACTAAATAATAGTATAAAGAATATTCTAATAGCCAAGGGTATCGAAGACCCCGAACGTAGCATTGCTTAAGTCAGCTTCACCTGATAATAGTCCGTAGACTAATGTGATGAATCCAACAACAAACAATAGAAATAAGCCAGTTACCCAAACAAACAAAAATGTTTGCCAAATTTTCCACAAAAGTGTTGGCTGTTCGAAAATTTCTTCATATATTAGAATGAAAGGGTTTGCGAATAATTTAATTACGTTACTCATAGTTAATAGTTTTTAAAGGTTACCACTCAAAAATTCTTTCATAACGAAGGCCTTGGTTTTGCGACAACCAGGGTCTTCTCTTTTTTTACCAGTCGATTTCTTCCTTACGCTTTTCAGTTTCAGTTTTCTTAACTTCTGGTTTCAAGTATACCTTCTTTACGACGGTATCTTTCTTTTGTTCTGGAATATTGATAGTAATAGTAGGTCCCTCAACGTTTACATTTTGTTCTTGAGATACCTCTACTGCTGCGTCATCTTCTACTCCAAAAAATTCTTCAATCTTATCAGTAAAAACAGTACCTAGAGTAGTTAATACTACTCCAGTACCTGCTATTATCTGATTTCTGACGTTAGAAAAGAATCCTTTTTTTTCTTCTTTACTCATTTTTAGTCAGTTAGTTGCGATGGACTACATCCATCTGCATTTACATTATTAATTTCAGTTATCGGAGTGTCAGGGCATTTATCTACTGCATTAACTACTCCATCTAAATCAAAGTCTTTTAGTCCTATATACCAATCTAAATCAGCATTCATTTGTTCTAGCATTGTTACTATACCTTGAACCTGTTCTTTAGTTGCTAATGTTTGAACCTGAGCAAAAATACCGTTAAGACTTATCTTTATCTCAGCTAACATAAACATAATGTTTGCCCATTCGTTTCCTTCATCAGCCATTTGTTTTAATTTAGCTAATGAAGCAAGCATATTCCCCATAATTTCTGCTACGTTATCAGTCAGTTGTTCTGCTGAAGTTTGAGCTTCATTATAAGA
>MDSZ01142438.1_pt1 | contig 15329 bp, 17 predicted proteins | sample 811201 | NCBI WGS metagenome assembly MDSZ01 (sample SAMN05326647, study PRJNA326480) | marine metagenome | isolation source: seawater | place: Indian Ocean: North | collected 2010
CCAGCGTGTTGTCCATCCCCTTTCAGGCGAGTCGTGAGTCGTTGTACCTCAAGGCTGTCATGCCCTCACTGCGCAGAGGAGACTGGGGGCTGGGGGCTGTTCTTTAAAACCTGTGCCCAAGTTGTGCCTTGGTCAATCAGGAAACTAGTTAAGCGAAGTGGCTCAATTTAACCCTTGTCAATGAAGTAATATGTTTCTTAAAGGTGGTCGAATGTCGTCGCTGCGCGAAGCTTTTGCCTGAAACATCTGTATCGATAGCATGTAAAATTATGAGCAAAGATTGATCTGGATGTTGCTTGGCACCGCATCAGGATTGGCGTTGTCGACGTAAATCAAGGCGTGTTGATTGATTTAGGCTGATTTTGAAGCGCAAATGATGCCCAGGTGTCTGAAAAAATCACCTTGTCTCTATCAATTTGATTGACAAAATGAGTCAATGCATGTGAAGCATTGAGGCCAAAATAGTGCATCAATCAATACCTAGAGAGTAAGACGCCCTTCTAGTGTTTTCGAAACCACTTTGTTGTTGTGTTCAACTACAAGATCCTATTGGTTGCTTCCCCAATAGCTTTCTCAGTCATCAGCACCGCATTCTGGTTGACTAGATGGGAAATTCTTGTCTGGGGAAAACAGTTTTTTGGAGTGCCTTCTATTCAGAACCGTAAAGAATGGATCGATAGTCCTCTGGCACCTTTTAAAAGAAAAGACGGAGGCTATCCTGTGTTTACTGTTAGAACTCTGGCCGTGAATGCATTGGGCATTCCAACAGTGTTCTTTTTAGGGGCTCTTGCTGCAATGCAATTTATCCGGAGAGCAACGCTTTACTGAGCAAATGAATACATTTGAATTTGTTGAAGAATTTGTTTTCGCTGCAGTCTATTTTTCTGCATTGATTTGGTTTTCCATGAATTTAGTATCCGGTTATATTTATTTACTGGGTTGATACTTAAAGCTTCAACTTTGTGACGCATTGTCGAATATGGCTTTTATCTTTATAGCCCGCTTAAATTTTAGGCGCCCAATTTCTATTGGAGAGTCGATGCTATATTTTCGATAATATTTTGTTCCTGTAGCGTGTAGATAGCCCGATATAGTGCTGAGTCCGCACCTGCTTCGCCACTATGGATTCTGATGAGAGCTTGTCTAATCAGTTCTGCAAGTAGTGCTTGAGTTTGATCTTCCAAATTTGGCAGAGAACTCTTTTTTTATCTTACTGTTGCGCATAATTTTTGATCATTCATCTTGGACCTGTACAGGAGATCATTGAGTTTCAACGTAGTGCGATTTTTCTCTCGCCACTGCTCGATTTGTTTCATCTCAGAGGGTCATGTTGTCAAGGTGCCGCACTTGCTTGCCTTAGGTTTTTCAATAAAAGGAGTGCTTGATGAATTTGTTTAATCGCATAGTCAAGCAGTTAATCCGATCTTTTGTTGCGATTTTAATCGGTCTTCTACTGATTCTTCCATCAAAGGCATTCGCGATTTACCCAAGTGGTGGAGGTCTTCCAGATCTAGGGCTTGATCGAAGTCTTCAGGGAAGCGATCAGGCCACAGAGGCTTTTAAGGAAAAATTTCCTTTTTACGAACGAGATGAAGATGGAAAGCCGATTACCAAGGAGTTTGTCAAATATGACTTGGCAAACTATGACCTGTCTGGTCTTGACCTGAGGGGTGCGTTATTCAGTGTTGCGACTTTGAAAAGAGCAGATCTAGAGGGCGCAAATCTTGAGGGAAGCATTGCTTATGCAACGCACTTTGAAGAGGCAAACCTCACAAACGTGAATTTCAGAGATGCCGTTTTGACCAAGAGCTTCTTTATGGCAACAACAATCGATGGAGCAGATTTTTCCGGAGCTATTATAGATGCCCCTCAACGAGAGGAAATGTGTTCGAGGGCTACGGGAGTCAATCCAGACTCTGGTGTTGAGACGTACGACAGCCTTGATTGCTTAAGCCTGAATATACGTTCAGCAAAGTCTTAAGTTTTTAAATCATTCGCAGAATCCGTTGAATTAAGTTCCTACGTTAGCGACGAAAGACTTTTTGTTTCAGAATTACTTTGCTATTAGTTAAAGCATTCAGTCTTTGTCAGCTTTTGTTGTCTTTGGCTGGCTATTCAGGCATTCTGCCAAGGTGAATTTGGCGGTAGATCATGTTCTGGGGATGCCCCACTTTTCTTTCAACCTCTCACGCTCGTCGCTGAATCTCATCTCCTTGTCTTGGATTCCCGCGTTTAATATTCTGTTTGCCTCCGTTCATCATTTCTGAATAAGTAAGAGATCTGTTTGTATCTGTGTCTTCAGTGTTGTGGATGTTGTATTGTTTGCGTACGACATCATGAGACTGGGAAGATTTTCGAAATTTTTGCATGCTATAATTGAAGCTTGAATAGCATTATTTTCAATCTTTAAAATAAAGTGATCGTGAGCACAATGCCAGCGACCATTCCTTTCGCAAAAGCTAACCACAAGATCTGATAATCAGAAAGACCAGTCTTTTGTTGTATTTTGACGATCAATCGCTTATGAGCGCGAACGAGAGGGTGGCTCATCAAGGATCCTGGCAGATGAGAGCATCATGAGCATGACTTGCTGGGATTGCAAGCCTCTGCAATTTGCTTGACTCAGGGTCAACTGTCATAATTACCTCAGTGCGTTTTCTTCGAAAGCGTTTCAGCAGCTTGTGAGCATTCAATGCGGTTGCTGGAGATTGCACTGGGATCAGTTTGAAAAAAGCTAGAAGCCTTCTTCAGGTGTTTCGAACTCCCTGAACAGGGCACCGGCTTCTTCGACGTAATCCTGTTTCATAAGTGTCCGAATGCGAGCTTCCCACCATGGACCAACGCTGGACTGAGCGTGTTGGAGAAACACTGGGTCAGTGAATCGAGGCCTCTCATCCTCAGATTCTGTGAAGTCGCGTGTTGACAAGACCGATTCCCATGATGGCGAAAAGTTACTGCCCTGCTCAGAACAGTATGTATTGATCAGATCACGCTCAAGTAGCGATTGAGATCCCTGTTTCCTGCTGCGATGTGTCGTTGCCGACGGTCATCTCGCCAGTTGTTGATTTCAAATCGGCTTGCATCGCTGCTGTGACGCGCCATGCTGCTTTTATTGTGTATCGCGTGAGGGTTATGAAGTCCATTCCAGGTATTGGGGTCTTGGCGCTGGTCGGCCTCAGTTTCAACAGCTCTGCACTTGCCAATATCAAAGACGAGTTTCAACGTGCTCAGGATTGTGACTTTTTCAAAGCTGAATATGTCAGCGATGTTGGTGTCTATAAGGATTCAAAGGTGCGTTTTTGCATCAGTGATGATCAGCAAGAATTGATCTATGTTATGGCAATGGGAACATCATGGGTGGTTCCATTGAATCGTCAATACCGTTCTAGAGGCATCCTGAGCTTGAATACATTGGAAGAAAACCGACTTGTTCTCTATCAGAAAGAAGACGGTGTGGTGACGAGAAAAGTTCTTGGACGCAAGCGTGGTTCTTGACCTGCTGAATTTGGTCGACAGCTAAGTCGCTCCCTTTGTGCGCATGCCTTTAAAGGCTTTGCCTTGTTCTGGCTTGATTGTCCTTCTCTTTCTCATGCGTCGTCTTTGAATGGTTCGATGGTTGGCTATTTAACAGTCTTTCTGGCATTTCGATGAAAAGATTTAGTAAAGCACTCCACCATGGCTTACCAATCAAGGAATTCTCAGGCTCCACGACGAGGATCCATGCCTCCGAAGCATCAAGACTCCACAAGCTTGAAAATTGCCTCGTCGACCTCATTCACTGAGGAATGGCAACCAAGCCAGTCACAGCTTGAAAATCAAATCAATAGCGCGATCGAAGATATTCGTCTGAGCCTTCAGACCCTTCAATCTGATATCGGAGCAAGCGATCGTTATGTCCTAGGGCTGTTGGATGTTGTTGCCGATGATTACAGAGCACAGTTGCCATCCGGAAAATCCTGATCGATTCCTTCGCACGAATTCAAGAAGGAATGCAGGCTTTATGACTCGATGCAATAGATGTTTGATACAAATGCTTGTTATGAATTTGCACTCAACTGCCAACCCTGGCAAATGATTTTTGCTTTTGAGTCAAATGACACTTCCTTGGACTGCATTGAGAAGATGATAAGTCAATAGTTGATGCATTAAAGGCGTTTCAGCATGGTGATGCTTAGTGCTCTGATCGGTATCTCACTGATTTTTTGGTTCACGATCGGTTTTTTCAGCCATGTCAACTGGTTTCAAAACGCTTTCAGGCGAGAGGCTGAGAAGATCGACCGTCAGCAACTTGCAAGTCAGAGCCAAAGCCGGATCGTAACTGGTGCTGGAAGCCTTACGGCTAAAAAGGGTTTTGTTTTGGCCTACTGGGACGATATTAATCAATCATTTTCTGCCAGTGTTTCTGGGAAGGTAGAGCGTAGCCCGTTAGTTTTCGACATCGCAGCCATAAATCTTGTGGCGTTCACTTCGATTTGCATTCTTGTATTTGTTAGTAAGGGCCTATTTCACTCCTTGGGATTGATGTGAAAACAGCTGGTCATTATATGGCCATTTTACTCTGCCCTTTTTTGATAATTTTAATCTTCGATGTGTTATGATCGTCATATTGAATGTCACCTTTAGTCTTACTCTTAATTTCTTCGAGCTCTTGGATGTCATCATCAATGTCTTTGTCGATCACATTCAATCTTTCTGAGATAAATTTTTGCACATTCTGAAATTGTGTTTGGTTGGGAATGTGAAGTCATCGCTGTCATGCCAACCATTCCTTACGCGATCAACAGTGAGGACTTGAAAATAGGTCTAAAGGATGCTACGTTTCTGACTATTCGATATATAGTAAAAAGGTTTTATTCTTCTAAGGGCTAGAAACTTAGATTTAGGATGTATCAAAGCTCGCTTATTTCTGCAATTGCCGGCTCCAATATTTATTCACCCTTCTTTGCAGGCTTCTCTATTCGTGGGTGCAACTTGATAGTTGATCGGTGAAACACAGGTTTCGCCTATCGTGTTGACGTAACCCGGAGGCTTTGGTTGTGTCCCTGAGTTTTGCCAATTTTTTCTAGGCGAGTGCGAAAGTCTGTGCCACGTGTAGAGCGAGCAGAATGAGAAGCGATGGGCGCATCGTGAGCTACGGGTGTTGTTTGAAACGTGTATTAGGCCAGGTCTGCCGTAATGGCTAGTCAGCCGACCACATCAATTCTCCTGCAGGTTCGCTGCTCGACCGAAAAGATGGTGTGCTGATGCGTGGGCTGATTTCACCGATTGCGTTTGAAGACTCGCATTTATTTCGAAGTCTTGGTGGAATCGTATGCAGCGCTGTTGCTTTTGCTCGTAGGCAACGATTCATGTTGTGTTGCGATATTGTTTCAACGCAGAGGTGGAGGGTACTGTGAGTGCATCGTGATATTGAGTTGTTCGGACTGCAAGGCATGACTGGCTTGGTGATTGGAAATCTTGAACTTGACGCGCTGACTTCGACTGTTTTTGTGATTGCAACATTATTATTTCTAGGTAGTTTTATTTTTGTTTCTATGACCAATGACATGATTGGTGCTTTGAAGTCCTTGTTGCCTCAAAAGAAGAATAGGAAGCCCTTGCCCGGGCCGGATGATCCTCTCTGATTGTATATAAATTTTAATCTACTAGGTTAATTCTTTGTGCTCATATTCAATGATTCAGGATGACTTTTAGAAGTCGGTTTTGCAGCATGAGGCATGAATTTGTGGCTCTTCCCAAGCGATTGTTCCCCGGACTTTAAGTGTGACGGGCTTTATTGCCTGTGTCTAAGAACGCAGCGGAGCAATTAAATACATGGCAGTCAATTATAAATTAAATATCTACTTGTAGGCTTGTTTGTTGTTTGGATATGGGTTTTTGCCTTTCCAGTGCTGGTATCGGCGCTGTGACTGACCCTGTTAAAAGCGATCCGGCCCACGTCAAGCAATCTCTGTCATGGTCGAGTGTGTCACATGTCAGCGGCTAGAGAAGTTGGGCGAAGCTTAAACAGCGATGAGCTCAAGCCAGAGCAGTCCGCTGAGGCACAGTGCCGCAATGGCAAGTGACAGCCAGTTATCTTTGAGAATGCTAGTCATCAAGTTTGCGCATCTCAATCAATAAACCGAGCTCTGGTTCAATGAGCAAGTTTTTCCACCTGCGAACTGAGTGCTAACACGTGTTCAGCGGTCAGACTGGACGTTGCTGCTTCGGTTGCATGTCACAGGAGATCCCACTTCAGGAACAAGTGCGTAAATGGTTTCGGAGTCACCTGCTGGGCCGTGAGGTGGAGCTTCAAGAGCTCTATGAACTGCCTCAGAGTGAATTGGATCTACTGATGGCAGAAGCCGCAGAGATCCGTTCAGATGTCGAAAACCGTTCTCGTAGCCATGGTCGCTGGTGTACGGCTGGATACATGCTGGAATTGGCCCGGATTATCGATGCCAGGAGGGCAGAAATTTGATGCGTGATTAGTTTTCTGGTTTTACAGCGAGCCGCGGTCCATCACTTTGTTGAGCACGGATGTTTTGATGCGAGCGCGCTCCCGCTCCACGTAGATCGCAGCCCAGTGATCTGGCTTGTTTTAGTAATGGATCGCCTTGATTTCACCATCAAGCTTGTCGAGTATTTCATCGACAAAGGCTTCCGGGCTATCCCCAAACGTGTCAAGATTTCCTAAAACTTTATCGACTTTTTGAAGAGTTGTGTGGCTCGCGACATAACTAAGAGCAGAATTTCTCTCGATCATGCCTGTTTGCGGGGAGCGGAGCTGACTTGAATCTGAGATCGCTGATTGTTGCTGCCCAGGAAATCGGATCTGCAGTGTCGCTGCTGATCAATTAGAAGGTAGTGATTTAGCACCGACTGTTCATCCATGCCCAATACCTCTTCCCAATCCGGCGGATTCAATCCACTCGACATGGTCGACATGTGGCAAGACATGCGTGCTCTGGTTGAGCAATGGGAATTGAAATACAATTCAAGCCCCGCGGATTCAGCTGCTGCGTTTCAGGAATTCTCTGCAGCTCATGTGGATCAGCCAAAGAGTGCCTGAACGAGAACTAACCGAACGCTCAATACTTATCAAACACAAGGGCTTTATCATCCTGGCTTAATTCTGTTCCATGGGCGTACTGAACATTGAACGGCCAGGAATCTTCGCAAAATGGGCAGGTTTCTTTCGCTCCAAATTTACCTCGATTCACATAAGCGAAAATTCCAATCAGTTTGCCACATCCTTTCACTACGGCTTGCATAATTGTCTTCAACTCATGCCCTTCTGAGCCCCAAGTCGAATTAGTCCAGGAGCCTTCAATCACGCTAGCGCTGCATTCCCTCCATTGGACATGATGGCTAGCTAAGGATCGTGGCCCTGCAGCACTAGCGTTAAAGGCTCAACTGAGCGATTGCTGGTTTGTCAATTCCCTTACCAGAGCATGCTGCCCATCGGCAATGAGTATGTGATCTCAGGCACGTGTTTCTTGCGATACACAGACTGAAGGCAGGAGAGGCGTCGAGCACTTCTCCTTTGGTGATAGGTAGAAGGAGGCCGTGAAGGCCTCCTTTTTTTCTGACACCTGCTGCCGAGAATCAACTAACTGTCGAACCCATCCCACCCTTCCTGCCCAATTCCGTCCAGTCCATGCAAGACGTGGGTCACCTGTATGGGATGAACCCAGCGAATGGCTCCGTCATCAACATCCGCGACTTGAAAAAGTGAGTTCAGCCTTGAATGTTTCTCCCATCCCTCGCAAAAAATAACCTGTCCAAGCCACCAGTTCCTTTCGAGATCAACTCTTGTACTGGCAGTAGTCAGCTCCCTGACGATGACAAACTGACCAGGTCGGATCGACAGAAAAGCCGATGCTGCATCAATGACGTTTGAGGTGGGAGGGCCCAAGGGAGGACAAGTAGGCATGGAAGTACGTTTGTTCTTCCCTCGGTCTAACCCTGGTTCCTCGCCCAAGTAAAGAGTAATCACACGCACCTGCAAGGATTAGGTATGAGTCCTCTGCGAGTCTGTCAATGTCGCGTCATGGCACGGTTACAGGCTCGCCTCCGCAAGTTAACCAGGGAACCCGCGACTTCATGGTCTCGCCTAGTCCGATGCTGCCACTGAGTGGAAGCATCGGAGTCGCAGTTAGACGACCAATCGAACCTGTCGACGATTGGATTGACAACCTGGCATCCGTTGGCCTCAACTCCCGGCATCACATGCTGCATGCAGAGCAATGAATTGAGTCAGGAGCCTTGCATTTGTGAGTCAATAGCCTTGGTCAACAGGCCTCCAGTTGCTGACTGTCAGATCCAATCTTTTGACAGTGTGCTCAGAAGATCGCGGATCGCATCATTGGAACATGCCGTGTCCTGAACAAGGTCATCCAGAATCTGTTCGATCTGATCACAGGCTTGATTGACTTGTTTGAGCTGCTCCTCAATGGGCCAATGCTCCTCCATCGCCAGTGTTGTTTCGTCCATGGACCTGAGACGGTGGAGTTCAACCGATAGTCACCACAATCAACCGATCTGTCGACCCGCATCTCTACCGGTTTGAAGGACTCGGAATGATGGTGCACTTGGTGGTCTTAAGCAGCCTTGTTTTTGCCTCCAGAGAGCTTTCTATGAGCTTTATCCGCCTTGCGAATGATTTTTTGAGCTTGCTCCCTGGTTAGGCATTCTTCCGCTTTGAGCTTGAGCTTGGCAAGTTTTCGGTGCTGTTTGTCTGGGTTCATCTATCTCGCCTGCTTCCAGGGATTCGTCATTTAATCGTGCTTGGAAGGTTAAACCCGGTTAACCACCTAATACCTTACATCTATTCACAGCGTGAGCGCGCTGTTATTGAGCGTTGTTTGATTATTCAGAGATCAAGCCATCAGGCTTTGCTTCCAGCGCTGAACCATGGGAGATGCCAATGCTCAATCGAGCTTCGTTGTTGAGTCTGTTTTTTGACCATGTCTCGGCTTGCTGGTACGGCATGTTGTGCCGGCTCATGGCCATGAGCTTAGTGTTGCGAGGCTTGAGCTTCTGTGGCCAAGAGCCAACAGTTTGACTAAGCATTGCCAGGCTGCTCGACCATCAGGCTCGGGTCGCTCGTCTTCGCTTCTAAGACGGTTCTCAGAGTTCGTGGATGTTCGTAGAAGTTCGCCGCAAAAAGTCTCTCGGGCGACTGTTGATCATTTTTCTGAGATGAAATTTCAGCAACAGTGCCGAAGTCATGCTTTTGCATGTTTTGCTCTCGCATTTGCTCACGTAGATCTGCATCGTGTTGTCTTGCTGTTGGTTGCATTCGCTCAAAATGCGCATAAGGAATTAACGAGTGAGTGTTAATCTTTAAAGGCTGTATTGATGGCAATTGTAAATGTTTGGCGAAGCAATCGCTACAGCATGAGTTTTTTTGTGCGGCCAAGATTCAGTTAGAATTACAAGGGATTCATGGAGCTTGCAACTCAAGATCTTTCTGCATATTTAATGATTGGCTCCCTTGCCGTTTTGGTCCTGGGAACGCTCTTGTATGGGATTTACACCGCATTTGGTGCCGGCTCTGTGCAGTTGACCGATCAGATCGAAGAGCATTCCAGGTTGCATAAACTTGGTATTGCACATTCGCATCAGGGTCAAGGCCGGGCTGTTGCCCGTCCTGGTCACGCTCATGGAAGCCACGACTCAATCAAATTCTGAGTTTTGGTGTCGCTGATGTCCTCATCGAAGATGATTAGCCTTGGCCAATGACACTGGTGTACCTCGGTTCCTCAGGCTTTCACAGGTGATTGAGATGACTGGCGTTGGCAAAACATTTATTTATACCCATATGGAAAAGGGTAGTTTTCCAAAACAGATACAAATCAGTGCGCGGACAGTGGTGTGGTTAGAGCAGGATATTATTGAATGGATGAAGACTAAGATGTATCAGCGTTAAAGGGTGTTAGGAAGAATGAATAACTGCCTTCTCATTTTTTTAATTCAATCATACCGTCTAATCCGACACTGCAGAGGATCACAGTGCCGGAGATGCGCTAGACGACTAATCGTATCCTGTCGAGACCACGATCAGATCTTCAAAATGGCATGAAGTCCTCGATCAGTCTGCATCACTTGTATCCATATTTAGGGTGAAATGACTTACTCAGATTCGTGGTTGACTTCCTGCGTTCACGGCGCTCATTTTGAGTGAAACTCACTGGTTGAGCTTGTCTCCTTCCTCAAGAATCCTGAAACAGGCTTCGCTGTTGTTCATTCTTAGGCGAATCATGTCTTGATATTCAGGTGCCTCATAGGCTGCTTTCGCTGCTTCACGCTCGGAAATTCAATCAGAACAGTGAGATGGCCAGGGTTGCCTTCCCTGACTTCAGTGTGGGCATCTCGAATGAACATTTTTTGCCCCACATTTCTGGAGAGAGCTCTCGGCGGCGGCGGCGTAAACCATGAAGCCTCTCGGATCGTTGATGGTGCCTGTTGCCAGTCAGTAGCCCTTCGCCATTGATTGATCAATCTTTTTCCTTCATTCTGATGATCCCGTTTGATTCAGGCAGTTCTCATTGGCTCTGGCTGTGCTTCCTTAGAGATCACCCGGCTTCAATGCTTCACGCTTTGGGGTCTCATTGGCAAGGTGATGCAGCCTTTGGCTGCAGATCAAGGGTGCATCCCTTCGTTATCTCTCAAAGTCTGACAAGCAGTAAGAGAGAAGCAGTAGCAGGGCTACGGCGATTAGCATCAGCTATCTTGATTCATCTCATCATTCCGGATGCGGAAATAAACCGCGAGCACTAACACCCAGAACAAGGCTAAAAACGCAATCATTGTCAGACCGTCAGTGCGTTAAACCGGTGGATGTCAGCCATTATGTATGACAATGAGTATTTATACTGTGTCCTGGGAGACCTCGGGCAGGTGCGAGTACACCGGAGGTTGTTGAGTTCAGACAAGAGCGCATGTGGAACTGCGCTTTGTAGTAAGAGAATTAATGATCCTATTAATTAGGAATATTACTGATAGCACCACTTTGACGGAGCGCTCAATGTCATAAATACCGGTGAATTTAATCTGGTGAAATTTTTCATGAGTTGCTCAGCTGCTGATGTTTTTGTTCCGGGATTAGTCAGGTTGAACTACCTAGTTATTATGTCTATGTCTGATCAGCGAATGTATGGACAATACCACTGCTAATCGAGACTTGATCCAGAAAGCGAGGAGGGGGGGCTGCAAACCTGTTTAGTCGCGCATGTATGGCGATTGGCTAACGATGAAATTATTTAATCCTGAGGTCGAAGCCTATCAGCAAAGGTCAGTTTTGTTGTTATTTCAATATTTTATTGCGATTCGCTGAGGAATGCCTATTGACTTGCTTCTTGTTATTCAAAACTTGTGTCGATTTTTGAGGTGTGGTATCCGAAGATATCTAGCATTTGATTTCTTAAATTGGCTGCTATTTTTATCGCTTTTAGTAAGCGCTTCTCTTGAGCGGGCCTTTTTTTTAACACGTATTCGATATCCTGTAAAATCATATGAATCATGTTCATTGCGAGAACACACTGGGCTTCTTCGCAATGATGCTGTCTTGTGTCTGTATACATTGCCACAACTTCTTTGATGTAGTCAATAAAAATAGTTTTTGTGTAGTCCTGGGCAAATACATCCTCAGGTTTCCATCCCAAATGTTCAATCAGTTCCTTGCAGCTGATAAGCGCAGAGCGAGTTTGTGCGTTTTCTTGGATCTGTATCTTGATGAAGTGGTAAATATTCGAAATACAGTATTGGATTCCATAGATAAGACTATCTTTGTTTTCTAAATCGTTTTGGATTCTGGACCAGACAATCCTTGCTATGCGATCGTCTGGTGTCATTTTCGATAATTCTTCTAATTCGATTGAGCGTGAATTTAGCTCTTCATTCAGATCTTGATTCATGATGATATTTTAATGGTAATGTCCAGGATCAATGGCCTGATTGATTAAGAGATTGGAAGTCAATACTAGCTTGTTCCTCCACGCCAAAGACTCGACGGGATTAACGATTCGCGACTGAACCATTTGGAATGCTGACAGAACCAAGGATCATGTCTCCTTAGTAGAAGGATGCATGTGATGGTCGATGGATTTAAGCAAACTGTCTGGTCTGGCTGGTCTTGGTTGTCGTTGGCGCAGTCCTTTTTGTGATCGCTGTCCAGCTTTACAGCTTCTGGATGAGTGAAGCCACACTTGTCTCAGACAAGAAGTGGTTCGACGAAAAGGTCGAGACTCTCAAGCGCTCCATGTCAAAATTGTATCTGCCACGTCGCAAGGCTGCATAACAGCCGCTGAGATTGAGGGCATGACAATGCAATTAGGATGTATCGATGGAAGATTTGACGTTCTGAGGGGCTTACAATCCATTTCAGCGTTTGCTTGAGATGATCTATACCCAGCCCCACCCTAATAGTTAGATATAAGTCTTCTCTCTAGAAGAGTTTCATGTAAGCGTTCAATCGTAATGATTTCAATCTTCCTATTGATGTTCTTCTATGACTTCTGTGAGGCGTGTGATGGCTGATGCAAGTTGAGTTTGGGGGTCAGGCTTTGATGATTCAACGACTTCTTCTTTGCGTTTCATCTTTTCAACAACTCTCACAACAATGAAGCAGACAAAAGCAATAACAATAAAGTTGATCGTCGCAACAATGATTTCTCCTCCTGGTAATTGTGCTAAAGATTGAACGTTTGCCTTGTCTAATGCTGGCTCAAGTGCATTGGCCATGATTAACTTTACAGTTGCGTTAACTACTTTCCCGAATGCCCCTGCAATTATAACAGCAACGGCCAGGTCGACCACATTGCCTTTGTTGATAAAGGCTTTGAAATCAGAAAGGAATGAGGCTTTTTTTGCCATGATGGGAGGATCGCTTCCCCTCCTCTAGCTACGGATTGCCCAACACTCCATGATTCGGGGTTGTTTAATTTTTGACGCTCTGCGTTGATATTTACTCCCATTGCTTGAACTATGACCATCTGTCCCCTTGTCTAGGTATAGGAACTGATTATTTTTCTAGTTTTGTTTGACCGTAGATTTGGTTGCTGATTGGATTGATGAGTAGCAATCTGAAAGGTTGATTTGAATTACTACAATGCTTGGCACGATTTAAGTTGATTCTAATGAACTGATGCTGTTTTTTCAAACCAAGCTGGCAAGTTTCCTGTCAGGCATATTATTTGATCAGGTTTGATATTGTCTTTTTCGGTTACAACAAACCATTTTTCTTTCGCATTTTCAGGTCCATCTTCAAGATAGAGATCACTCGCTGCCCTGCTTGTGCATTTGCCAGTCATCATCACGGTATGATCGGCTGCATCAGCAACGGGAACAAGTAAGATTCGTTCTGCATTGAGTCCATAGAATTCATCGGTGACGATGTTGTACTTCAAAGTACTTGCAGTTACTGTTTTAGGTGATGCTAGCAATAAGAAGACGGCTAAAATTGCGTTCAAAGAAAAACGATTTAGGGCTGCAAATGCCTTGTTAAGTATTTTGCGGAAAATGTATTTTTGTTTTGATATTTTCATCAATTTTTGGGTGTTTGTTTGATATTTATTTTTTTGGAGTATATCTGCTCAAGGAATGCGGCCGTTTCTTCGACTTCCAGCATTAAATCGTCCATCGACATGATCAGGGTCCATGCTGCAATGGCTGCATCTTGATCAGTCACATAAATTGCCATCAGTCTTTTTCTCCATTGCTCCGGCTGGTCGTCATAGTTGGCTTTAAATTCGTAAAAGCTTGGCCTCATGGAATCATCTCTTCTGTTGTCATTAATTAACATTGTGTTTTAGCCGGCCATGAGTGTCTTAATACGCACTCATGTAGCATTTGAACACTTTTCTGTTTGTTCTTGAGGATGCTCAGGATGATCTGACGTATCAACGGTTGGACTGTTTTAGTGCCTTAGGAGGTTTTGATTTTGATGGCGAACCTTAGCTTTCAAATGGGAATAAAATTTATTCAGTTGGCAATTCCTGGGTTTGCAACAATTGTTTAAACTGCTTCCGAATTATGACCGCGAAGTGTTTTTTAGATTGTTGGTTTTGCGGAACTGATGGTTATTCTTCTGATCGGTCCAACAGTTTCATTGTTGTGAACTTATCGATGTCCTCCTCTGAGTTTTATCCATCATCACACGATGTTCTGTTGACTAGGCCTTTGAGCGCAGTCGTTTGTGTAATCCAATGGATCTGGTGTTCTTCATAAGTTTCCCTGCGCGCCAGGATCAGCATTGGCACTGACGCTAGACCTTGTTCAATCTGGTCCCGGTAAAGGCTCACAAGCTGTCGATACCGTTGTGCTGACCAGCCATGGTTGGTTTTATCACAACTTTGCCAGTAGGCATGCAGTGCGCGTTGACAATCTTCCATCCCAAATTCCAACCAAGAATTCTGCTGAGCTAGTAAGGGATCGATCCCTTGAGCCATCAGTTGCTGGTAGTGCATCAGCTCAGGCGCCTCATCGCTTCCATCCGGGGGGATGTAGCGCATCAGGTCGCTGAGTCGGATGCGATCGAGTCGCAGCCAGCATCGATCTCGTAGAAGAACTGGAAGCTCCCATGACCAGGCTCTGGCTTTGCTGACATCGAGAAGGAGATCATGCAGCCCAATACGTTGGCTTTCTGTGAGCCCTGCTAGAGGCTGAGTATTGGATAGCACTGGTCGCTCGCCTCTGCGCAACTCCATGATGATGTCTTTATTGAACTGCTTTCTGTGGCCTCACCGCACACCATCACGTGGATCATTCGATCATTGCGATCAGCTGTTGTTTGCCAGCTCCGATATCACAGGTGCTGATGAGCTCTGGTTCGATTGCCAAAGATGCAGGTCACTCCATAGATGATGTGCTGTTGAACCAGTGATCGAGATTCGACATCTCAATCTCTGAGATCAGCGTGGAACTTGATCAGGTTGGCAGATTTTTGACCTTGGATCCCACGCCGTCTTGGCGTAAGAGCCGCGTAGCAGTTGTTGGGGTCGTGTGATTCCAAGTTGTTGATGACACTCCTGGACAATCTGGATGGATTTTTGGTGGAATTACTTCCAAGGAAGAAGCAGCTGTCCATTCTGGATTTGGGGTAAAGCGGTTGTATCGAAGATTTAATTGAATTCATTAAAATGCTTTTATAGGTCTTCAGGCTTTATTTTTTACCCTGAATTGTCAAATTTTGATCAACTTTTGAGGGATAATTTCTCAGATATTTTTCAAAAGAATGTGTTGATCGAGTTTGCTTTTTAGGCAAGCTGGTCTGAAAAAATACAACAAATAATGACGTTGTCGGAAGCGGATTTGTTGATAATAAGTTCAGCTTAATTAGATGATGC
>MDSZ01113757.1_pt1 | contig 15327 bp, 13 predicted proteins | sample 811201 | NCBI WGS metagenome assembly MDSZ01 (sample SAMN05326647, study PRJNA326480) | marine metagenome | isolation source: seawater | place: Indian Ocean: North | collected 2010
CATAAAATTATTTTTACACCATAATTTATATTTTAACTCTATTCTTGTAGGTACCAAGTGTGGCCAATAATCTAAAGAAAAAAATGTGATTCCCAAGTATGTATAAATTGTTAAATCAATTAATTGCAAATCTTTTTCAATTTTTAGTATTGATAATGATAAAGCCCGATGTTGAAATTGATTTTCGTGCCATAAATATAATTTAGAAGGTTTTATATCTTTGATAATTTTTGGAAATATATGATATATCAATAATGAAAAAAATCTCCTATTTATCAATTTTAAAGAGTTTGCGATTGCAATAATATCTCCATAAGTAAAGTTTCTTCTATAAAAAATATCAGCATAATAAAGGTATATAAGATCATTAATAGTTTTGAATAAATCTTTTATATTTACAAAATCAAAATGATTTATTAAATCTGGATATTTATAGAAACTTAAAATTCCATTCATTAAAAATCTACATCTTGAAACCATGCTAACAAAAGCTTTTTTATCCTTTCTTAAAAAATAGTCAGGGAAATAATGAGTAATAGAATTCATTTTCCTATCATTCCAGTAGAAAAATGTATAAAGTTCTTTACATGAAATATTTTTTTTCTTTTTCTTTTTAAAATTTTCAAAATTATTAATTAAAGCTTTTATTAATGTATAAAAAATTATTAAAAATAAATCAATTAATGATAAACAAGATTTAAAAACCCATTCAAATATATAAATTAATATACTTTTGATATCTTTAATATTTAAAAAACTATTGAAATTCAATGATTTTCCTATCTTGAAAACTAAATATTGATTTTTACTTAAGGTTCCTATAAGATCTTTTGATAATTTCAGATCATATTTACCAAGCATAAAAACAGCATCTATATTGCAGGTTTCTGATGAAAATATATCTCTTTCAAATATTGTTGTTAATAAAAATAAAATATTCTTTTTAATTAATTTTTCATTTTTTATTTGTATTAGCTTTTTTCTCCTGTCAAAGAGAAGATACATTCTTTTTGCCTGCCCAATAGTTAACTTGCTTTTAATTTTTTTTATTTTTAAAAACATTATTACTGAAAACTATTAATAATATTACCCATATCTCTGAAAATTTTTGGATGATAGTAAGCATATTTATCACAAAATTCTATCCTTTGTTTTTGAACTTTTTCAGTAAACCACCAATCATCAATCTGATCAAAAATATAATTTAAATGATTAGAGGCATTAATTGGACTATCATGAAAAATGCCTACTTCTTTCAAATTTTCTAAATCTTTTAAATTATCATTATTTACTTTCCAATAATTTTGATTCCAAAAAATTAATGTTGGGATATTTGCAGCCAATAGTTCCACAAATGCCCTTCCAATATAAGTACATACTACTAAACTAGAATTTGACACTTCACTAGAGTAATTCTTATTATTATTCGCCAATTTAATTTCTCTACAATTATTCTTCCAATATTTTTCTTGTTCCCATCCTTGATCATATTTATATAATCTTAAACGTAATTTCTCCTTTACATTAGAATTTAAATTATTAAAGAATTTAAATTGATCATTAAAATAATAATTCATCTGTTCACCAAGAGGATATGAAGCAAGATCTCTTGGAAATTTAGAATTTATAGTAGGTACTAACAAAATATTCCCTTTCGAATTGTGGATTCCATATTTTAGGGTATTCCAATATTGGCCAATTTTTATAGAGTTGGTATATTTTTTTGTTTGATCACCAGTTACTAAATAATAATCAGATATTTCAAACTCATAATCAATATGCATATGATACTTAACTAAAAAACCACCCACATGTGAGGCTACAATCAATCTTGTTCCTTTATTAATAAACTTTGATGCCCAAATTTTAAAAATATCATCATGAAAATGATCATAAGATGTAAAAATAAAATCAGGATTCTTTAGATCTTTTAAAATTTCAGGAACTTCGATATTTTGAAAACCCTCTAAGAAAACTAATGGTATCCATTTTGGAATCAAATCTTTTAATATTTTTTCAAATTTATTATCTGAAATTTCATTTTCCAATTTCCAATCTCTCAAACTCTCATTTATAAAAAGATTTTTTGGGAATTCAAATTTAGGTTCAAAATATGTTTTACCGTTAATAAAAAATCTAATCTTTAAAAATTTAATAAAATTAAAATCTGATCCACAAAAAACAAAAGATTTATTTCCCTTTTTAAGATTTTTTGTTAAAAAATGAAAGCAAAAAAATAAAACATTTTTAAAGTTTTTAATTAGTACTTTTCTAAATCTATATTCTTTTTCTTTTTGAAATTTTGGATAAACTTTTTGTGAATCTTTCTTTATTACTTTTATATCAGGGAAATAGTCTATTAAGTTGTTTATAAAAATATAATTCCACTTTTTATCTTCAAAATCTAATCTAGCTTGAAAAGTATCATGCGGGATAAATTTTTTTCTATCGAAATTGGTATAGTAAGTTATTAAATTATTATTTTTTTCATTTGCCTTTTTAAGCATATAGTATCTATCGTATGAAACAATTATGAACGATGTTAACCAATTTCCAACAACTAGATTCCATGCTTTTAGTGAAAGATCAGTATTATGTATATCATTTAATTTATTAGCTAATTGATTTAACAATTTTTTCTTCAGATTACTTAAATAAATATAATCTTTTTCAGCTTTCGATTTATCATTCCAATGATAAGGTAAGGAATTACTATTACTAATATTTTCTATATCTTGAGATTTAGAATAATCTGCTAAAAATAAAACTTCTGAATTATTTATAAATTTCGCCTGATAGGGAGAAACAATTAAGTTTTTTTTAACCATTTAATTATATAAATAATAAAATTTACACATATCTATTTCCTATGAAACTAGTCAACAATATCATTCCATTTAAGTATGTAATCTTCCTGTAATGCATATTTAACTTTTTTCCCAATAATTTCATCCCAAAAAACTGGACTTATTCCAGTTCCAGGCCTTTTGTAAGTTAAATCATTTTCTTTTATGATTTCATTAGCAGATAAATTCTTTTTTAAAACGATACTTCTTCTCGCATTTTTTCTGGATAATAATTCATTATCTATTGGTCTTTTGATTGATTCTTTACCTAAAAGTATGGAAATTTTATCTAAAATTTTATTTAAATTTTTCAAATCATTTATATCCATAGCATGATAGTGATCATTACCCTTTAATTCTTTATTGAAAGTAAAGTGTTTTTCTATAACCTCTGCCCCTAAAATGAAGGATGAAACTACTGCAGTCATAGCAGAATCAGGAATAGTATGATCAGAGTATCCAATTATACATTGTGGGAATGAACGTTTTAAATGTTTAATCATTATCAAATTGGCATCTTCATTACTAGTCGGATAACAAAGAATACAATGCATTAATGAAGGAGGAGTGCCACTTATTTCTTCAATTGTTCTAACTGCAAGATCAATTTCGGCAAGAGTTGCAGCTCCAGTTGATAATATTATGGGTTTATTTTTTTGCGCTACTTTTCTCAAAAAAGGAATATTTGTCAAATCTGCTGAGGCAATTTTAAAAAAAGGTACTATTGGATCTAAAAAGTCTATAGATTTATCATCAAATGGAGTAGAAAGGAAATCTATTCCAATTTTTTCGCAATGTCTCGCTAAAGAAATATATTCTTGCTCATCAAAAGAATCATACTTTTTAAATAATTCATATTGACTTAGGGTGGGTTCTAAATTTGTATCCCAATAACTTGGTGAATTTTTTGAAGCTAAAGTCTTAGCTTTATAACTTTGAAACTTAGCAGCGTCAGCGCCACCTTCTTTTGCTAGGTTAATTAGCTCAATTGCTTTATCAAAAGAACCTTCATGATTTACTCCAATTTCAGCAATTAAATATGGCTTGGAATTCTGATTTTTTTTTTGATTGAAATTAATTATTCTTTTATTCATGCTCATTTCATCTTATAAAGAAATAACAATGTATATCACCAAGTTTAAAAAAATCTATCATTTTAAACAATAAAACATATATAGCTTTAATAAAAGAATACCTTTGTATGCAATATCTCAAAGATTTTTCAATAAATATATTTCTTCTAATAGCAAAAGGATTTTTTCCTCTTGATATGTTACTAGTAGTCCAATACGTTTCACATTTAAAACCATAACGAGACATTTGACTTATCAAATAACTTTTTGAAGGAAATGCATAGTGTCCAGGTTCTAAAAACATATCCCATGGGTTATTTGAAAGATTGGATAAAAAACACGATAAAGAATTTGGATTTGGATAATAAATCAAAAAAGCTGAATTTTTTTTGGGTAAAATTTTCTCACAGCTTTTTAGAAAATCCATTGGGTTTTTAAAGTGCTCTATTACTCCTACCATACTCAAAGAGTTAAATTTTAATTTTTCTAAAGTCTCCAAATCACCAATATGAGCTTCAATATTATTCTTTTTTAATGAGGCAATTCCATTTGGATCTAAATCAACACCAATCACTTTTTTTACATAAGTCTTTATCTCTTTTGTAAAAAAGCCTGCTCCACATCCAAAATCAACTAATACATGATCTTTTATTTTATCCTCTAATGAATCAGGTATTAAATTATTGCTATATGGATAAAAAATAGCCGAGTTTCGTAAAGTTCTTTCTGATGCCTCATAACATAATGATTCGGAATAATTCTTTTGTTCTTGAATTGGATTACATAAAACACTTTTACAATAGTTGCATCTATAAACACATGATTTTACTTTATGAGCTCTATCTAAACCTTCTGGTATAACATTAATTTCTGAATTAAAAATTTTTGGTCTACTATTCAGAGGTTTTCCACAGACATAGCAATTAGTTATTCGCAGTTGATTATTCTCAGAAATCATAATTTATTTGTTAGTAATTAATCTGAAAAATATTTAACTTAAAAAATAAGTAGTAAAATTTTTAAAACATTGAGTTTTGAACTTAAAAGTCAAAAATAAATGAGAATTTTATTTTATCACGTTTTAGAAGTCCAACATCACTTGGATGAAAAGAGAAAATACTTAGATTCTGATTAATTTTTTTTAGTAAATTTTTATATTTCCAATTTGAGGAAAGAAAATCTTCATTATTTTTCCATAATTTTAAAAAAGATATATAATCTCTTTTCTCATCCAACATAAGTGAAACACATGGTCTAATAGATACATTGTGATTAAATTCTAAAATTTTAAATATCTCCTTTCTATCAAGAAACCAACTTAATGCATTGGTTTGTTCAGGATGATTACAAAAATCATCTATAAATAATAAACTTTCTAAATTAAATATTTCCGAGTTACATCCAAGTATTAAATCATCTGAATATATATAATCAAGATCATACTTGATCATATTTTTATATAAATTATCTATAGATTGCAAATCTCTAAATAAATCATCCCCTGTTACTCTAACTACATGCGTAAACTTTTTTTTGAGGCAAACATCAATCATTCGCCTTGCCAAATTCTCCTCATCACCTCTAAAAACTTCAAATCCTTTGCTCTTAATATATGAAGTCAAAATATCATCTTTTAAATTAGTACTTGTTGATAAAACGGTTTTTTCAATTCCAAAATAATCGGAAAATCTTTTTAATATTTTATAAACTACCGGTTCTCCATTTATTTCTAGCATTGCTTTACCCGGTAACCTAGTTGATGACATTCTGGCATGTACTATAACCCCAAGATTTCTAGATTGATTTTTAAATTTATTGTTATTTATTTCTTTATAATTAACTAGATTTGTGAGTAAAAAAAGTTTATTTCTCAAATATTTTTTTAAAATATAGATAAAATCATAAGAAAATTTTTTTTCTGGATCAAATTTATATATAACTCTCTCTAAATGTAAAGTATTGTTTTCGTGAAGGGATTTTTTTACAATATTTTCAGGAATAAGAATTATCTTTAAATTTGGAAATTTAGACTCTAACTTTAAAAAAAAATTTTTTATAAGACTAAAATTATTTGAATTTATACAAAAAAAAAGATTCGCCCTAAAACAGATTTTTTTAAATATCTTGAGAAGATTCCAAATATCCTTTATATAAGGTTGATTGGAAGAGATTATGAAATTATTTGATTTTAAAAAAAATGTTTTTCCAGAGTTTTCATTAAAAAAACCATTTTGATTTATAATGTTAAATTTATAAATTGTATTTAAATCTTTATCTTCTAACATTTCTAAAATTTTTAATTGACCTGATTTTTTACCATGCAGTGTATCCTCCATCAACAGATAAAACTGTCCCAGTTATATATTTTGAGGCATCAGAAGCAAGATAAATTAATGCATTGCTGATATCATCAACATCGCACATTTTTCCCAACATGATTTTATTTACATAATTACTATAAAACGGATCTTTATGATTATTAAAAACACCTGCTGGGGCTACAGCATTAACTCTTATATTATAACTACCCCAATAAGCTGCTAAGTACTTAGTCATGCCAATTAATGCAGATTTTGTAGCAGCATATGCAATACTTGAATTTAGTCCACTATCTCCATAAATTCTTTGATCGCATCCCGATATTCCATAAGTACTACTCATATTAATAATAGAACCACTTTTATTTTCTTCTAAATATTTTCCAAATATTTGGCAAATATTTAAAGCACCAGTCAGATTAACTTTTAAATTTTCATCCCAGACTTCTTGAGGAAATTCAGTAAACTCTACTAAACTTCCATTAAGAAACGTAACTTGTCCAGCCGCAGCATTATTTATTAATGTATTAGGGAGTAATTTTTTTAACTCTAAATCATCAAATATTTTAGATAATTCTTTTTTATTAGAAATATCAGTTTTATAGTAAAAAAAATTATTTTTCAATTTAACATTTAATTCATCAAATATAGGCGCATCATCTTTAATGTCAATTCCAATAACTATTGCATCATTATTTATGAAATCTTTAATAAAATCATTAGCAAGTTTTCCAGAAGCTCCAGTTATTAGAATAATTTTATTTTGAAGGGTAAATCTATTTTTAATCATTTTTTAAATCAAACTTTAATTATTTTCCCATTATTATCATTTGATTTCAAGCAAGCATTAGTAACTCGCATCAAATGATCAATTTCTTCAATGGTTGGGGATTTTGAACATTCTCCAGATAGAGCCTCCTTTATTGAAGCTATATATGTTTTATTAAAATCATAATTTTTAAAAGAGATAATCTCTTTTTCTCCAATTTTTAAACCATCATGAAAAGGTTTATAAGTGATAATTTCTTTTGATGTAGCTATTTCAATACTTCTTACATATTTTTTATAAAAGAAATTCAAATCTAAATTACTAATCGATCCATTTTCATGAAATAGACTTACTATTGCATGATCATTAGCATCAATTTTTAAAATTGTATTTCTCATTATACATGCGACACTCTCGACCTTTCCCATTAACCAAATAGCCAAATCAATTTCATGATGACTTGTAAGAAGTGGTCCGCCTCCTAACGTTTTTATAGCCTCATACCTTGTTCTATAGTCTTCCCATTTATGCAAATCAGGCAAATATTCACCGAAAATGCCTCTCAAGGAAATAAATTGATCAGAAGATAATTTTTTTAATTGAATTAATCCCGGATGAAAGCGCATGTTATAACCAGAAAAAATCCTAGCCCCAATTCTCAAACTAAATTCTTTTAATTTATTCCATTCAAGAAAAGAAACAGCTGCGGGGACTTCGGTATAAATAAATTTAACTTTAAGTTTCGGATAAAGATCCAAATTAATAGATCTTATGGAAGAAGGCGTTGCAAAAATTAACAGTTCAAAAGTTGATACATCATTTAATTGATCTATTGATATTTTTATTGCTTTATCAGATAAATTTAAAAATTCATCTCTAAACTTCTTTTCTGGAAACCTACTTACGACGAAAACATTCTTTTCAAAAAATTTAATTAAATTTTTAGCATGTCTTTCTCCTATTGATCCAGAACCAATAATTAAACAATTACTCATATTTTCTTTTTACCATGTTTAGATTTAAGTAGTTTTTCAAATTCATCTATATAAGATTTATTATTAGTCATATTATTATCATGTTTTCTATATCTATATAAAGGCAAATTAACATTATCTATGGTGTATTTTTTAGTAAATCTAATTCTAAGGTCCTCGTCTTCAAAACATCTAAATTTCTCATCATACATGCCAATAAGCTTTAGATTTTCTTTTCTGAACATTATTCCACACGCAATAGGTTTTTTCTTACTATCAACAACCTCAATAATTTCTTCGTCTTTATCTACAAGAATATAATCACAAGCTACTGCTGCAGTATCCTCATATATGTCAAGATAATAGCTTAGAACTGACAAGAAATTTATATTAACGTAGTCGTCTGAATCTACTCTTACTATATATTTCCCCCGAGAAGCTTTAATGCCTAAATTTATAGAATAAGGGAGGCCATGATTAATTTCATTTGTAATTATTTTTAAATGTTCATCTTTTGGTTTCTTAAAAAGTTCTAGAGCATAAGAAGTTTTATCATTACTACCATCATTAATAACAATGATTTCATATTTACTTTGGGGTAATGCTTGATTTAATAAAGACCTTAAACATCTGCCAATATATTTATCTTCGTTAAAAGTAGCAACTAAAACTGAAACTTTTATCATAATTTTTTTTAAATTATATTATCATCAATTACCTAATTATTAATCAATTACCTAATTATTGATTTAGGAAAGATAATTTCTTTAAAATTCTAAATTATAGGTTGGTTAAGTTTCTTAACTTAATTCAATTTGTATTTGCTTTTTTACTTGCTACGAAAATAAAATGCTATTTAATTTATTAGTATTTTATGCAAATAGTTTTAGTTGGACATGGATCAATTGGCAGTAGATATAAACAAAGTTTAATAAAACATTTAGGTCCAAATGATAATTTGTATATTGTAGATAATAATGATTCATTATTAGAATCCTTAAGGAAAGATGGCTTTAATTGTTTTAAATCAATATCTGAGATTACTTCAATCAGTAAGTCTATTTCTCATGGGATAGTAGCTAATTGGGGACCTGATCACGTCAAAACGGCTCATGAACTTATAGATATTGGATGCAAGAGATTAATAATTGAGAAACCAGTATCAAGCAGAATAGATGAATTGATTGATTTAAAAAAAAGATGTAATAAGGAAAATATCTTTGTAACAGTGCACCATCATTGGAATTACACAGACATTCTTAATATAATAAAAGAAAGTGAAAATAAATTTGATATAGGTGATCCTGTTGGAATTAGATTTATTGGAGGAGCTGTATGCTTAAGTACAAATGGGACTCATTATTTCGATTTAGGGTGCTCTATTCTTAAATCCATACCCAAACAAATTTCAGCTGATCTCGAATTAGATTACATTAATCCAAGGAGCGAAGATTTAGTAAATATTGGTGGAATGGCATCATATAAAATGAAGAATGGGACATTTATTCATGCTTCTTTTTCTAATCAAAATAGTCAAGCTTTTAGAACAGAAATTGTTTATAGGCATGCAATAATTGAAATATCTACAGAATTAAAGATCAAATGTTTCAAAAGAAAATCAGAAGATATTCTGAAATTTGGTGAAAAAATTACTAGATATGGAGATCTAGAGTTTTTATCAGATATCCACTATAAGGATATATCTACAATTGATTTGATTTTAGAAAACTTATTTAACGGCATTAATCCAACAGTAAGTATTGAACATGCAGAAACTTCGCTTCTTATGGTTTTAGGAGCAATAGAAAGTCATTTATCAATGAATAAAGTACAATTTGATAAAGTTAAAGATACTGGAATTCTTATAAGTTAATGAAAATAGGATACATAGGTTCAGGACCAATTAGTAATTTCCATATACCAGCTATTAGAAATAATGAATTTATAATAGAGGCAATTGGCTCGAGAAAAGATTCAACTCGATGCAAAAATTTTGCATCACAATACCAAATAGAAGAAAAGTATTGTAGTGGAGGCTGGCAAGAAGTTTTATCTAAAGATCTTGATGCTTTCGTAATTTGTCTAGACGTCAAAGCTACTATTAGCGTCTTAGAAAAAGCATTAGTTACTAATAAACCAATATTTGTCGAAAAACCCATTTCATCAAATCCAAATACTTTAAAGAAATTTTTAAATCATCCAAACATTGATAATGTATTCGTTGGTTATAACAGAAGGTTTTATAAAACTACCAACAAACTAAAAGATTTGTGTTTAAATTCAAAAGGCGGGACAATATTTTTGAATATGCCGGAAAGTGATTATGGAATTAAACAATTCATAAATAATGGTTGTCATATGATAGATACTCTTAGGTATCTAATTGGAGATTTTAAAATAATTGGCAAAGTTAAAAAATTTGATCTCAAAAATAACGATCTGTTTTCTTTTTCTGCATTATGTAGGAATGAAAAATGGGATATTCTAATCAATGCCCATAGTCAAATACCTGCGAATTTTTCTATAACTGTAAATTCTGATAAAAGTGTTTTTGAACTTAAACCTATCGAAAAGTTATCTATTTATAATGGAATTGATATAATTGAGCCCTCTGAAAAGGAACCCATTCGCAAATATATGCCGCACTTACAGAATTATTATTTAGAAGATTGTAAGTTTAAACCAGGATTTGACTTAATGTATAAAAATTTCAAACTATTTGTAGAAGAAAAAGAATGCAATATTTGTGAATTTAAAGATGCTTATAATTCTATTAAAACCTGTTGGGATCTTATAGAAAGTGGAAGAACTAGAAATTCTTTGGTTAATAAATTCTGATCACAAATATATAATTATTTTTTAATCTCTATGAGTTCTGATTCCTCTAATTTTCTAACTATTTCTAGTATTTTCCACATTGGTTGATTTAAATAATCACTTATTTCTAGAATTGATTTCTTACCATCAGACCAAGTTAAGAAATCCATAATTAAGTTTGTTTTTTGATAGTCCTTTTTAGCTGATAAAGTTGGATATAATCCCCTTTTACCTAATTGAGGTTCGCATAAGACTTTCGTTATTGGATAACCATCATTTTCTAAAAGATTAAGACATTTATCAACCACTTTAAATCCCCCAAATAAACCATCAGGTGTAACTACATTATCAAGATTATCTAAAGAGGTATGGTATTCAGGGTATTCACCATATTTAGTTCTCATTATTGAAGCTACGGGGAGATCGATACCTGGGGCACAATATTGTCTTTCATCACTTCCTCGCTCGCTCCAATCAAATGACTTATAGTTCGGATCTACAAAAGATAAAACATGTTTTATCACCTTATCACTTATTGAATTTCCCATTCGAGAAGGAAGATAAGAATAATTTCTTTCATCACCAATACAAGTCAAATTAAATCCGGCAAATATATTTTTTTTTAATTTTTCTAAATTTTGACTTAAGTATGTTATTGAACCTATAGTCTCAGGGATAAAAACAAATCTGTATGTATAGTAAATATTTTTTTTCAGTAAAATGCTTTTAGCAATATGAGTACTTACAACAGGTCCTGATAATTCATTATTTGCCATCGAAGGATGACAAATGTACGAAGAAATAAAAATTTCTTTTTTTGACTCACCTTCAATAATTAATTCACCATAAGTTAAATTCCCATCAAACAATTCTGAATCAATAAAAACTTTATAATTTCCTTGCTTCAATTTTTCTCTTTGTATATGGGAAATGCAGAATCCCCAATTCTTGCTGTAATAAGAAGTAACGTAAGGGATAGCACTAGGTTGATCAGGCAAAGAATGCAAATTACATTGCAGTTCCTCAAGCGGAACAGACTTGTTTACTGAATGACTATAACCAACAAGATGTAGATTATTCTCTTTAAAATCACAGATTTTTTGACCATCTGGATCAATAATATATGCTTCTTTAACATGCCATTCTTTTGGAACAGTCCAGTCAAAAACTTTTGTTCCACTTGGTACTTCATAAATTTCTAAATTTGGAATTATTGCTTTTATTTCTTTTAAAGTATTTCTTACACCATCACCAGTAATACTTCTATTAAAACCCCATAGACTTTTTGCAAATCGATGAAGTACTTGACCATCAATGTACATAAAAATGCAAATTAATCTTTAAAGTTTGGTGTATTTGCTTCAACAACAAAAGCTGAGCATAGAAATAGACCTCTCCAATTAGAATCTTCATGTTCGAGCTTTAATCCTTCATCCCTAAACAAAGCATTGTCTTCTGATTCTAGATATGGCATTGCAGGATGGTAATGGTACCATAGTAATTTTATATTTGTAAATTGATTATCCCTGAAAAGCTTTTCTATTTCAAAAGGGTTATGGAATTTAGATAAAATCGCATCATATCCAATACATTCTTCATTTTCAAAACCATCGGATAAATTACCGCTCTCTCCTTTTAAACGAGGTGTAGGTTTATCCATTTCCAATCTTTTTAACAAATCTTTTGAAACATGATTTTTTAGTTTTGAACTTACATTTTTTAAAAGGTCATCCATTATAAATTCATATGTATATCTATTAAAAGTAAACATTGAAAATAATTTATTTCTAAATTCAATAAATACTTTGCCACCAGGCTTTACTATATTTTTCATATTATTCAAAACAAATTTTTCATTTCTTACATGAGGCATTACTCCCATTGCAAGTAAGCCTTCAAACCTTCCACCTTCAAGTAATGGGGAATAAGTAATAGGATCTTGCACATCAGCCCAAATAATTCTGCTTTCATCTAAATTATTTTTTCTAAAATTTAATTTAGTCTTTTCAACCATATTCCTACTTATATCACAACCATAAACATCCATTCCTGCTTTAGCAAGAGTAACGAGAGGTGTACCTTCTCCCACTCCTATTTCAACAACATGTTTTATATTGTTTTCTAAAAATGAATTAATTAATTGGTGCAATCTAAAATAATTAGCGGGATATTCCCTCGATAAATCTGAAATCAAATTTCTCTCATACTGTAGATGATAACTTTCAGCAGATGCATCATAATGTTTAGCAACACTATCATCAACTTGATAAGTATCATCTTCTAGATTTATTAGATTTTCTTCATTTTGCATAAACAATCCTATTAACAGTAATTATTTTATCATCTCGATTAAAATAAAATATTTTAAGGGAATTTATATCTAAAAATTTTTAATTTTTCTCTCTATTAAGATACCTAACCTTTCTGTTGGAGAAATATCTTGAGGGAAACTCCCTAAATATTTAAAAAGATTTTCATATTTAGAAATATATTTTTTTTTGGACATTTCAAGTAACTCTTCCAAGTGATTATTAAATTCATCTTGAGAAGGTTTTAAATTAATTTGTAAAAAATTCATATATGAATTTAACTCTGAAGGTCCAAAATTTATTGGATAAATCTTATTACCTAATGAAAAAACATCCCTCAATGCTGTAGAAAAAATACCAATAATAACTTCAGCTGAAGAGATCAAACCTAGACTACTAGAATTTCTTGGAATCAAATAAGCAAAGTCTCCAAATAAATTATTAACCTCCTCATAGTATTCTGCAAATCCATTTTCAGAAGGTGATCTTTTTAAAGTAACACAAACTTTTAAAGATTTATTTTTTAAGAAATTCCTAAGCAATTTAGAAAGTCTTAAAGTAGTATTCCTTTTATTGATTGATTCAGCAATGATACATATATCAAAAACTTTTTCTTTACAAAATTTATTGAAGGTTGCCTCAGAATTTAAGCTTCCTACTACTTCATATTCTTTACATTTCCAACCATTATTTTTATACATATCAATATCACATTTACTAAGAGCCGCGAAACATGAATGGAAACCCTTAGGTCTAAAAAAATGTTCTAAATATTTCATTTTTTCCAAAGATGGGCTATGCCATCTATTGCCATTCTGAATAGTTATTAATGGAATTGATTCATGAATTATTGCATCTATAAATTCTAAACATACAGAATTATCTGTATTACTAATAATTAACCTTGGCTTATAATAAAGAATAACCGACAACTCATTTATACACTCTAAAGAATACTTAATTCTTTTTAGAATAATTAATACTTTTGGATTGAATAATAAAAATCCAGCTTTTTTAGTACTTCCTATTGAGCAAGAAGAAATTTTTTTATAATTTTTAAGAAAAATTTTTATTGATTTAAAAATATAAAAAGGCGCTATATTTATAAATTCTCTAGTATTTATTGAAATATAATTATATGGCCTCAAAGCATTTGAAATTATCTTTTCGGAAATATTATCCCAGAGCAAAATATCTTTTTTAGGAGTTTCAAATATTAAGAATGAAATTAACCTCATTATTAAAACTTATCCTATTAAAAAAATCAAAAAATTATTTTAACTTAGAGAAACGACCAGCATAATCTTTTCTGGAAATTTCTTCGCAACTTTGATAGTTTATACCGTGATCAATCATTAATAATTTCTTATTCCTTATGAAATTAGATAAAGAAAGTAACTCGTTTGGTAATATCGCAAATTTATTATCTCTTCCTGGAAGATTATTATCAATTGTGAAATGCTTTTCTATATGAGTAGGTGAGAATTCTAATGATGCTATTGAAGCATCTATACCTTCGATATGGTCACTATAACCAACATCATTAAACATCTCATTTAATTTCAAAATTCTTGGCAAATTTGCATTTTCATAATTACATGGATAACTAGAAACGCAATGCATTATTGTAGTTGACTTTCCTTCTACCCTCTCTTTCAAATCATATAAATCTTTAGAGTTTGCTGTCCCAGTAGAGATAAATACATGATCAAAATGTCTTAAACAAAATTCTATTAAATTAGAATTTCTTACCTCAAAGCTTGGAATTTTTATTTTTTTTTGGCCAAGATCTTTTAATAAAATTGCATCTTCGATTGAAAAACAAGAACTAAGAAAATTAATTTTATATTTTTTGCATAATTCAATCAAAAATTCATGATCTTTATAAGAAAGTTGTGCTTTTTCATAAATTTGCCGACGACCATCATGATCCCATTCCCCACTTTCTAATCTGTCTACAGACCAAGTTTGAAACTTTGCATATTTTGCGCCAGATTCGGATGCTTTACAAATCATTTCCTCTGCTATTTTCATATTTCCCATGTGATTCCAACCAATTTCAGCTATTAATTCCGTCATGACGCATTATTTAATTATTAATACATTAAGATAAAAAGTTGTTTTTTTCGAAAGTTTATATTTTATCGAAATTATTTTTCAATTATAACCTTCTGGATTCAGCCTCTTCCATGTCCAACCATCAATACACATATGTGACAAA
>MDSZ01143426.1_pt1 | contig 15325 bp, 13 predicted proteins | sample 811201 | NCBI WGS metagenome assembly MDSZ01 (sample SAMN05326647, study PRJNA326480) | marine metagenome | isolation source: seawater | place: Indian Ocean: North | collected 2010
CTCTTTTGAGTTCAATAGAAAAAATTGCAAAAAAAATAAGACTTAGACTACTTATTATTGGCAGGGGTATAAATGAAAAAAAAATGATGAATTATATTAATGATAAAAATTTGAACAAAATAATTAAAATCATACCTTTTCAAAAAAATCCATTTAAATATATTAAAAAATCAGACTTATTTATATTGACCTCTAAGTTTGAAGGTCTGCCCAATGTTTTATTAGAGGCAGTTACTTTAAAGAAATTTATAATTTCATCTGATTGCCCCACAGGCCCAAAAGAAATTTTACAAAATGGAAAATTTGGTTTCTTATTTAATGTTGGAGACTCAATATCATTATCTAAAAAAATTAAGTATTTTTATGAAAATAAAAAAAAGTTATCAAAAAAAGTCAATATGGCTTACAATAGTTTAGATAGATTTGATTATAAAAATAATCTGAATAAATACTTAAAATTAATAAAGAAATATTGTGATTAAAAAAAAAAATTATCTTAGTTTTGGAATTTTATTTTTATTGATTATTTTACTTTCTGAAAAAATAGGATTTTTTAGATCATTTTATGATGTTTTTAATCAAAAATATTCTGAAAGAATGACGAAGAGGTATGACTATTGTTCAAAAAATGGTGTTGGTTATATATTTGATTTGCAAAATAGATTTGATTTAACCTCATTAAATCCTCAAATAAAAAATTTTAGGTCAAGTCCATTACCTGAGTGGCTTTTTTTAGATACTTCAAAAAAAAGAAGTAAAGAACATCAAATATATTTAAATTATGATAGTTATGTTATTCAAAAATTTGTAAAATCTCAAAAATACTTTGTTTCAAACACTAGAATTTATGAGATTTCAAAAATAAAAAAAATAAAATTTAATAGTCCCAATAAATTTGATGGATTTATAGGAAAGTTAAATATTTATAACAAAAAAAATAATCAAAACATTTTGATTAAAAAAATATCTTTTGACTTAAATGATTTTGATAATAATGATTTGATAATAAATTTTTCAAATAAATTATTAGCAGGTAAAAGACAAAATTCATTAGAGCCTGATCCAGGACCATTACTATTTGAAATTGAGACAAGGAATAAAAAAATATCAAAACAATTGAATAATATTTCTTTAGATATTTATTTTGATAGATCAGATGATTTTAAAAATTTTGAAATTTTAGATAACGTTGAAAATTGTTACTTATTAGTAAAAAATGATTGAAATTTTGAACATAATTTTAGTAATAACCTTTATATATTTTCTGACTTTATTTCCTTTTGATAAAAATTTTTCATTTAAAAAAATTGATTTTAAGAGTTTAACGAATGTAGATGTTCATATTTTAAATCTTATCTTTCATATGATGGTCCTTTTTATTGCATCATTTTTACCAATAAAGATTATTTATTTGATTTTTTTACAACTTATCATTGGAGTTACTTTATTAATTTCTAAAATTTTATTTAAAAAGTTAAATTTTTTAAATACGTATTATAAAGTAGATATTTTTTTATTATTTTTAATTACTTTTATTTTATCAATTGATCTAGCATCAAATTTAAATTTAGGTTGGGATAGTCAATTTAGGTGGATAATTAAAGCATTGAACTTTTATCAAGGAAATTCAATAAATAATCTAGTTAATTTTACTGATCCTGAATATCCTCATTTTGGATCATATTTGTGGGCTTACTTTTGGAAAGTTTCTATTTTAAACTACGAATACACAGGTAGAATTATTTACTTAGCAATTTATGTTATATCAATATTCTCATTATGTGAAATTTTTGAAACCACTAAACTAAATAAGTATCTAATTTCTTTATTTATAATTACACTAAGCTATAGATATTTACCGTTTGATGGCTACCAGGATATTGTTGTCTTCAGTTTTTTAACATTAGCATCAAAAAACATATTTTTAATTATAAGTAAAAAAAATACTAATATGATTTATTTTTTAATGCTGAGTGCTAATTTAATTTTACTTTCTTGGATAAAAACTGAAGCAATGATTTATTCAATTTTTATATTAGTAGTACTGTCTATCATCATAAAAAAATTGAACTTCAAATTACTTTTTTTGTTTACAGCTTTATTAATAATTACAATTAAAATTTTTACTTATAATATTTTTGAATTTCCTTTGATACTTCAAGGTGAGACTTATAATAAATCATTCTATGAATTTGATATATCAATCATTATGGAGAGGTTTTTAATTGTTACGAAGTATTATATTAAATTTTTATTCAATAACTTGTTAATGTTAATAGGTTTGTTATCATTAGTTTATCTATCACTCTTTAATTTAAATCATCTAATAGTAAGATTTTTATTAATATTCTTTCTGTTTAATATTGGATTTATATATTCTTCACATTTATTTATGAACTTGCAAAATCTAGATTATTGGATTACACACACTATTCCAAGATTTATGCTTCAAACAACTGGAATTTATATTATAGCAATAGCTTATATTTATAATATAAGACTGAAAAAAATAATTTATTAATGAAACAAAAAAAAGCAATTATTACAGGTATAACTGGTCAAGATGGTTCTTATCTTGCTGAATTATTATTGAAAAAAAAATACAAAGTTCATGGATTATTAAGAAGAACAAGTTTTCTAAATTTAGATCGAATTCAACATATTATTAATAAGTATGAGTCTACTGGTCAATTATCACTTCACTATATTGATATGGTAGATACTTCGAGTATTTCTTCACTTGTAAAAAAAATCAAACCAAATGAGTTTTACAATTTAGCAGCAATGAGTCATGTAGGAATAAGTTTTTATACTGGTGAAGCAACTTTGAATATTAATGCATTAGCAACATATAGAATTTTAGATGCGATAACAAAAAATCATAAAGATTGTAAATTTTATCAAGCTTCATCAAGTGAAATGTTTGGAATTACACCACCACCTCAAAATGAAAACAGCCTGTTTAATCCTCAAAGTCCATATGGAATTTCAAAAGTTGCAGCTTTTTATACTACTAAATATTTTAGACAAGCACACAAAATGTTTGCGGCGAATGGTATATTATTCAATCACGAGTCTCCTAGACGAGGAATTAACTTTGTTACAAGAAAAATTACTTACACAGTAGCAAGAATTTTAGCTGGTAGAGAAAAAAAACTCATTCTTGGAAACGTAAGCATTAAGAGAGATTGGGGACATGCTGAAGACTATGTTGTTGCAATTTGGAAAATATTACAACAAAAAAAGCCTGACGATTTTGTTATAGCAACAGAAATGAATCATACAATTTGGGAATTTGTGCAAGAAGTATTTAAAATTGTAGGTCTGAATATTAAGAAATATGTAGAAGTGAATAATCCAAAGTTTTTAAGACCAGCTGAAGTCCCTAGTTTAAAAGGTGATAGTTCAAAGGCAAAAAAAATTTTAAAATGGAAACCTAGGTATAAGTTTAAAGATATTGCAAGAATTTTATTAGAGAATGATCTTAAAATTCATGGGCTAGATATTCATAAAGCAAGAATGATTGCAAAAAAAATTAACTAAACTATTTTAATTAATAGGCTAATTCAAAATTTGCTAAAGTGAAAAAATTTATTATTATAATATCAACTTTATTAAGTATTATATTTATATTTTTCTTTATCAAATATAATGTAGAAAACAATACAAGTCTTTTTTATAAATATAAAAACAAAATTCCTTTAAATGTTAAATCTGAAATAAGATCTTTTTTAACCAAGGTAAATAATTTTTATATTAATAATAAAAGAGAATTCAAATTTGAAAAGAGATCCAAAAAAATTTTATTAAATGAGGATATTCCTGGTGATGAGTTAACATTATTCACTAATTCAAATCTAATTTTTACAGGGCCTAGAGCTTACTTTGCATCAAATCAAGAAGACCTTTTCTTGATTACTGGAAACGGTTTATTAATGTCTAAACCATTGAAAGATATATCTAATAATAAAAAAAATTTAGAATTTAATAAAATAAATACAAATTTAAGTTCTTATCTGACTAATTACAAAAGAGGAATGTTCTCAACTTCAAAAACTTCAATGATAAAAAGTTTACTATACAAAAAAAATTTTTTATATGTTTCTCTTGTCGAAAAAGACAGTGATAACTGTTTTAAACATTCCATATTAAAAGGTAAAACTGGAACAAAAAAAATATTTTTTGAAAATTTTATAAAGATTGATCAATGTAGAATATTTTATAGTGATTATGTAGGTGGAAATTTAACAAATTATGGTGAAAATAAAATTCTATATACAGTGGGTGACTGGGCCATTTGTGAAGATAGTAGATGGCTTAAACTTGGAAAAGGATTTTGTACAAAAAATAATAGTCAAAATATGTCAAGTCACCTTGGCAAGATTTATGAGATAGATTTGAATAGTAAAGATTTAAAGGTTATCTCAATTGGACACGATAACCCTCAAGGAATCACTTTTGATAGCAATAGAAATATAATCTATTCAACAGAGCATGGCCCACAGGGTGGTGATGAATTGAACATAAATATTAATCCATCAATTGAAAATATTAAAAATTATGGTTATCCGATTTCATCTTATGGAGAACACTATGGTTATCCAAGCGAAGGTGTAAAATATAAATATGAAGAAGCACCTCTTTACAAATCTCATAAAAAATATGGATTTATAGAACCTATTGATTATTTTGTTCCATCTATTGGAATTTCTGACGTAGAAAAAATTGAAAATAAACTTTTTGTTGCAAGTTTAGGAAGCGATATTAAACAAGGAGATCTCTCATTTTATATATACACACTTGACAAAAATCACAAAAAGATCAAGAAAAAAGAAGTTTATGAAATATATGAAAGAATAAGAGATATTCATATATTAGATGACTATGCGTTGTTATTTTTTGAGACAACAGGAACCATAGCGGTGTATAAAATTGATTATTAATTTATGATTTACCAAATAGAGCCATTTTTTGAAAAAAGCACATTAAATAATCTTAAAAAATATATTTTTTCTGGGTCATGGTTTACTGAACATAAACAAACAACTCGATTTGAAAAAAAATTTTCAAAATTTTTAAGAACTAAACAATCAGTCATGTTTCCTAATGGAACATTAACTATGTCATCAATTTTAAATTGTTTAGGAATAAAAAGAGGGGATGAAGTTTTAGTTTCTAATTACACAATGGTAGCAACTGCTAATGTCGCAAAAATGTTTGGTGGAAAGACTGTTTTGGTAGATATTGATAAGGAAAATTTGTGTATGGATCCGATAGATGTAAAAAAAAAGATAACAACCAAAACAAAGTTTTGTATCTACACTTCTATTAATGGTAGAGCAGGCCAAATTGATGAAGTAATGAAAATATGTAAAAAAAATAATATTAAATTTATTGAGGATGCTGCACATTCGATAGGAAGTTATTATAAAGGAAAACATTTAGGAACTTTTGGAATAGCAGGATCATTTTCATTTAGTATGCCAAAACTGATAACAACAGGACAAGGAGGGGCAGTTGTTTCAAGCAATAATAAATTAATAAAAAAATTAAGAAAATTTAAAGATTTTGGAAGAAAAAAAAGTGGAATAGATGTACATGACTCATTAGGATATAACTACAAAATTACAGATATGCAATCAGTTCTAGCATATGGGCAACTAAAAAATATAAATAACAGAATTAAAAAAAAAAGAATGATTTATGATTTGTATTATGAAAGTTTAAAGAATAATAAATCTCTTATTGTTTATAAAAGAAAAAAAAATGAAACACCTTGGTCATTTGATGTTTATTCAAAAAAAATAAAAAAGATTAAAAGTGAATTAAAGAAAAAAAAAATAAACACCAGAGATGTCTATCCGCCTTTAAACAAACAGAAAATTTATAGAGATATAAAAGGTTTAAGTGTATCAAATTTTTTTTGCACACATGGCCTATGGTTACCATCTAGTATAAATTTAAATAGAAATCAGATAATTAAAATTTGTAATTTAATAAATAAATCTATTAAATAATGTTTAATGAAAGAAAAACTTGTTTAAGTTGTAATAGTAAAAAATTATCTAAAGTGATTGATCTTGGACATCACTCATTTGCAGATAGATTTCTTAGCAAAAAAAATTTGGATGAAAAAGATCCAATATACCCATTAATCGTTGATGTCTGCAAAAAATGTTCTTTCTTTCAATTGAGGATTAAAACAAAACCTTATAAAAGATATGGAGAGATAGATTATTCTTATACGTCTGCAAATTCGAAATATTCTAGAAATCATTGGGATAATTACTTTTTGCAAATTACAAAAAAATATAAAAACAAGATTAAAAAAATTTTAGAGATAGGGTCCAATGATGGTTATTTAACTAATCAGTTTAGAAAAGGTTATGAACCTATTTGTGTTGATGCTTCACCTTTTATGGTTAAAATTTCAAGAAAAAAAGGCCTTGTATCCGAAAATTTGATTTTTAATTTAAAAAGTAGTGTTTACCTTAAAAAAAAATACTCCTTACAAGATTTGATTATTGCAAATAACGTTTTTAATCATTCTGATAATCCAAGAAATTTTCTTAAGGGTGTAAAAAATTTACTAACAAAAAATGGTGTGTTTATTTTTGAACAACCATATTTTTATAAATCCTTGAAAGATAAAAAATTTGATCAAATTTATCATGAACATATTTCTTATTTTACAGTAAAAAATTTGAGCAACTTATTAGATAATTCAGGTTTTAAAATAATATCATTGAGCTTTAATGAATATCATGGAGGGAGTATAAGAGTACATGTAACACACAAAGAAAATGCTAAAAAAAAATATTCTTTAGAAAAATTAATTAAAAAAGAAATAAAGCTTGGAATTTATAAAAAAGAATTTTTCTACAAATTTGATCTATATATGAAATCCAAAAAGAAAGAAATTTTAAAAAACTTAAACAAATTTAAAGATAATGAATACATAATTGCTGGTATTGGGGCAGCTGCAAAAGCAAATACTATACTATCTTATTTTGGGATCAATAATAAAATAATGGATTTTATAACTGATGGTTCAAAATTTAAAATTAATAAATATACCCCAAAAACAAGAATAAAGATTTTAAGTGATGATAAGTTAAAAAAATATAAAAAGATTGTATGCTTTCTACTTGCTTGGAATATTTCCAAAATACTAAAAAAAAAGCTTCTTAAGATAAATAAAAATATTAAATTTCAGAAAATATAATTTAAAAAAAGAAATTTATCATCAGAAAAAAAATCGAAAAAGAATAAATATGAATTATGTTTTTAATTTCTAATTTTTTTATTTCAATATTAAATAATGTAAAAAATAAAATTAGCAACAAAGGATCATAATATTTATGGTAAACAGTTAATTGAACATTAGAAATTATTAATAAGACTATTATTAATAAATTAAATTTATTCTTTTTTACAATGTCAAAAATAACAAAAGAACTTATTATAAAAATTACATAAACTATCAAATTACTATCAAGTAGTTTCCAAGATAAATGATAAAATATTCCTCCACCTGTACTTTCTACCAAATTATAATTGAAAAAAAATGTAATAGGTAAACACAGCAAAAAAACTAAGATTATGTTACTTAATTTTATTTTTTTTAAAGTATATAATTTGGATGATATTAGCGGCAATAAATAAAATAAAATTAAATTTGATATCAAAATAATTTTATTTGAAAAATTTAGTCTGTTAGGAAACAATCCAATTTTACTTTGGTCACCTGGTGTACCACCCTCAAATAGAAACATTACATCTAATATAAAAAGATAGTAAAATGCTGGAAAAGCTAAAATTAAATTAAAAAGAATTATAAAAAATATTTTTTTTGTGAATTTATAAATTAAAAAATATTTTATAAAAAAGAAAATTGAGAAGAGAGAAAAATTTGGACTTATATATGCTGAAATAGATAAGAAAAAAATATTCAATAAAACAAATTTAAAATTTTTTGTGTCCTGAAATTTTAAAAAAAAATATACAGAAATTACAAAAAAAGATAATCCATATATTCTACTATCAGGCCAAATAGCAAGAGCTCTTAATGTTGGTGATAAAAAAATAACAGAACTTAAGATAACAAAATATTTTTTGTCAGTTTCTGGAAATTTGATACATAAACATTTGTAGAAAAAATAGAAAATTACTAATGATATATTTAAGTTTATCAGTCTTGTTATTTCATCTGTTAAGCCTATTTTTTTAAAAAGTGTTAGATAAAGAATTATTATTGGGGAATGTCTTTCACCTAATTCATCATAATTTAACAAAGAATTTTTGATGTCTTTTGAAAATAAATTTACCCAATCTTGATAAGTAACATAATCTAGCGAAGCTCCACCCACTAAATCTTCATTTAAAAAAAAACCGATAAAAAGAGTTATATAGAGAACTATAAATATTGAGTTTTCTGCATTTAAATAAGTATGTTTTTTCATTAAAAAAAATTTGTATATATATAATTATGTATATAAATACTTCATTATTTTATCATTAATCAATTTAAAAAATTGAATGGATCATTTTTTTTTAATATTAACAATTATCATATTATCAGCTTCTATAATTGGTTATGGAGCATTCTATTCTAATTATTTTTGGAAGACTCAATTTTTACCAGTTAGCTACTATGGAATATTGGGGATAATTTTTTTAACATTTCTCTCTTATTTATCAAATATTTTCTTTGCACATAACAATATCCATAACTCAGTTATACATATCATAGGTATTGTCTTTTTTTTTAAGTATTTAAATTTAAGAGAAAATTTAAAAGATTTTAAATTACTATTCGTAATTATATTTTTGATTTTATCCTCAATCTATATTTATAAAACTCATGATGATTTTCCTTACTATCATCTTCCCTATATTAATAATCTCATTGAAAGTAAATTAATTATTGGTAATGGTAATTTTAGTATTGCACATAGGACACATTCCTCAATATTTTATTATATCTCAATTTTTTATATTCCTTTCGCTAACTTTAAATTTATTAATATTAGTTATTTTTCTATAATTTTGTTTTTTAATTTCTTTTTTTTGAAAACATTGTTGGAAAAAAGAAAAATATTAAACACTAATTTTTATTATTTTCTTAAATTATTTAGTTTTATATTTATTAATGTAGTTTTTTATAGGTTGTCAGAATATGGAACCGATAGAGTAGGTCAAATTTTTATTTTATTATTAATTTTATTTTTAATCAGAGAATTAAACGATATTGGAAACACTAATATAAATACAAATTTTTCTGTCTTAATAATTACTTTTTTAATCACTCAAAAGACATATTTTATAAGTTATCTAATTCTTTTTTTCCCTTTGTTATTTCATTTTATAAGATCAGAAAAAAAAATATTTGAAATCGCTCTAAATAGAAATTCAATATTTTGTTTATTAATAATAACTTTATTTTTTATTAAAAGTTTTTTAAATAATGGATGTTTCATTTATCCTCTTACTTTTACATGCGTTGAGACCTTATGGGGTTCAACTTTATTAGAAATAAATTACTTAAGTAACTGGTATGAATTGTGGTCTAAAGGCGGTGCAAATCCAAATTTTAGAATTGAAGACCCTGATAAGTATATTTCAGGTGTTAATTGGGTTAAAAATTGGTTTACATCATATTTTCTATTTAAAGTTTCTGATTTTTTATTTGGAGTTTTATTTATTTGCTTGGTTATATTTCTGTGTTTTTATTCAAAAAATAAAAGAGAAGTAATAAACAATGTAAAAGGTCTTTACGCAATTTTAACAATAATTTTCCTAATTTGGTTTTTTAAGCACCCATCACTTCGCTACGGTGGTTATACTTTAATTGCATTAATGTTTTTTATTCCAGTAAGTAATGTATGTTCGAAATTCATAAAAGTTGAGAATATAAAAAAACTAACTGTTTACTTTCTAATAATTTTAACTTTTTCTATTTTCAATATTAGAAATTTTTCTAGAATTGAAAAAGAAATAAATGTTTATAATTATGATGTGTTATATAAACCATTTAAATTTATAAAAAAAATTGATTACGTAAAATCAAACAAAAGTAAATTACCATTATATAAACCAAATAACGATCAAATGTGTTGGTTAATTAAATCTCCATGTGCTTACAAAGAAAACATATATTCAAAAAAAGTTTTTTTTTATGATATGTACTTTGAAAATTAATTAGAATGAATAATTTAATATGAAAAAATATTTATATAATTTTTACATAATTTTAAGAAATATACAGAATTATGGATTATTCACTATTATCAAAGCATCAATTATTGAAATTATTTATTTAATAAAATTCAAAGATTTTAAAAGTTATATTTATGATGAAAATTTTACATCTTCATATGACGAAACTAAATCAGAGAAAACTTATAATACCCAACATACGCCTACGCCATATTTTTTTTTAAATATAGGTCATAAATTTATAAAGAAACAAAATCTTAATGATTTCGTGCTTATTGATCTTGGTTGTGGTTACGGAAGAGTAGGAGATTTTTTTAGTTTGAAATACAATTGTTTATTTTATGGTATCGAGATAAATAAAAATTTTGTAGATTATTTAGAAAAAAAAAATGTAGGAAATTCAAAAAAAAAATTTTTTCAGTTAGATCTTAAAAACAAAATAGAGAGAGAAAAAATATTTAAAGAAATTTTAGAGATAAAAAAAAAGATAATAATTTTTATATCAGACCCTTTTGATATTTTTACTATTATTGAAATACTTGAATATTTCAAAAATCACGATCATTTAGTATTAGGTGTTAATATAAATCAACTTGATAAACTTAATATAAATTATAAACAAATATACATTAAAACTTTTAATAAGGGACAAAGACATATAATTTTATTAAAACCAAAAAAAAATGAATAATATTGAAATTTTAATTCCTACTTATAATGAAGCTGGAAACATTAAAAAAACTATAATTGAATTAAATGAAAAAGGTTTTTTTAATATCACAATATTGGACGCACAGTCAGAAGACAATACAGTTGAAATAGCATCTAGTTTGAATTGTAAAATAATTATTGATAAAGAAAAAAAAATTGGATTTGGGCATTCTTTGATTAATGGAATAAATTCCTCCAAAAGTGAGTATTGCTGCATCTTTGACGGAGATGGATCATTCAATCCTGATAGCATAAGTGAAATGTATAATAAACTTCAAAGCGATAAAGATTTTGTATTTTGTTCACGATACCTTGGAGGTAATGTGAGTGAAGATGATACTTTAGTTACTAAATTTGGAAATTTTTTTTTTACAAAACTTATTAGAATTTTATTTAACATAGAAACAACAGATGCACTTTTTTTGTATACATTATCAAAAACAGAAAATTATAAATTTTTAAATTTAGAAGCAAAAGATTTTAGGATATGTACTGAGTTATTAATAAAAGCTCACAAAAATTATGATTGTACTGAAATATTTTCTGCAGAAAAAAAAAGAGAACACGGGCTAAGCAAGGTTAATAAAATTTTAGATGGTTTAAAATTTATTCAAAATATTTTTTATTATTTTCTAAAAATAAAAAAATATTAAAAAATGTGGTTTTTTTTCAAGATTATTTTGTCTTTTTTAGATTATTTTAATCAAAAAAAAATTTATTCAAAAATAAAAGAAAGAATTGGAAATGAATTAGATGTTGTCATAGACGTAGGTGCACACATTGGTGAAACAATTCAAATTTTAAATTCAAATTTTAAAATTAATAAAATAATAGCTTTTGAACCAAGCAAACATAACTATAAAAGATTAGAGGTTTTCGTAGGAAAAAAAAAATATAAAAATACTGAAATTTATAACTTTGCATGTGGTAAAGAGGATAAAATTGAAAATCTTAACTTCGCAGTTGACAGCTCATCTTCATCTTTAAGAGAAATTAATGAAAATTCAAAATATTTTAAAATGAAAAGACTTGTAATTTCAGGTTTGAGTAAAAAAGAATTTTTTAAAAAAGAAAAGATTCAAATTAGAAAATTGAATGATTTTTTTGTATTAATAAAAGATCGAAGTATAGATTTATTGAAAATAGATACAGAAGGTTTTGAGCTTGATGTATTAATTGGTGCTGAGAAAATTCTAAATAATACAAAAATGATTTATTTTGAACATCATTATGACAATATGATAAAAAAAAATTATACATTTACAGACATTAATAAATTTTTGGTTGAAAAAAATTTTAAAAAAACAAATAAGTTTAAGATGCCTTTAAGAAAAACTTTTGAATATATATATATAAATAATAATTTTGATGAAAAAAAAGATTAAACTTTTAATTTGTATTTGCACAAAAAATAGAAAAAAAAAATTATCTAAAACAATTAAAAGTATTTCAGAATTATCTAATAATTATAAGGCAGTACTTAATATTTTAATAGTTGAAAATAATAAAAAAATATCCATAAAAAAAAAATCTTTTAAATTAAAAAATGTAAAATCAACAAAGATTGTTTTAGAGAAAAAAATTGGTATTTCTTCTGCAAGAAATAGATGCTTAAAAGAGGCAAAAAAATTAACTTTTGATTATTTAGTTTTTTTTGATGACGATTGCTTAATTGATAAATATTGGCTCAATGAAAATTTGAAGTTTTTAAATGAGACTAAATTTGATGTTGTTACAGGACCCCATATATCTCTAAATAATACTTTTTTGAATCTTATTGAGAGAAAATTTAAGAATAAAAAAAAAATAAGATGGGCATCAACTAACAATGTACTAATAAAGAGAAAAGTTCTAAATAAAGAAAATCTTATTTTTGATCATCAAATACAAAAAATTGGGGGTGAGGATCAATTATTTTTTTTAAAATTAAATAACAAAGGATATGAGATTGGATGGAATGATAATTCGAAAGTTTATGATTTAGGTTCTAAACATAGAAATAAATTTAATTGGTTCATTAAAAGGTCTTTTGGTTATGGATGTTCCTCATATTTTATTTATAAAAAAATTTATATCCGAACCTACGTTTTTATAATTTTTATGAAGATATTCTACGATTTAATTAATTCATTAATTTATTTTATTTTATCACCTATAAAACCAAGAAAATTTTTCTTAAAATCTACTTATTATTTTTTTAGATTTTTAGGATGTTTTACAACAACATTTTTTGGATTTACATTAAAACGATATTAATTTTTTATTTTAGTTTAAGATATGTTATTGAATTATAAGAGTCTAATTCATCCAAAGGTATATTATAATTCTTTAAATTGCCTTTATTCAAAATAGGTTTGTTAAATTTGTAATAATTCATATTAGTTTTGTCATTCCATTTATTCTTTTTTATGTCAACTAATGGTGGAAACTCAAAATATTTTTCGATATTTTTAATTACAAATTTAAAATCAATATTGTTTGGTTTTACATCACGAAGTCTTGAATTTAACATACTTAAATCAACGTAATAATTTTTAAATAATTTTTTATTAAACAAGTATTTTATTAGTAAATAAATATTCTTAACCATACTCTTAAAAGTTAGTTGATGATTAAACCCTGTTTTATGCAAAGAATGTCTTAATGTATAAAAATCTCCTCTAAACGGAGGATAATTATCTTCAAAAACTACGTGTTTAATCCCAAACCATTTTGATTGTTTAAGTCTTTCAATATGATTTTGATGGTCATCAAAGAAAACCAAAGTATTTTTTGGAATATTTGAAAAGTCATGAAATTTAAAATCTAGATTAGAATATGAAATTTTTTTAGAAATATATTTTCTTTGCTCCAGATCTATATCAATTGATAAAATTTTTGCTTTTGGGCATGCTTTCTCGATTAACCAACTCGATTGACCTCTAAAAACTCCACTCTCAATTATAAATTTTGGTCTTATTTTTTTTAGAATGAAGTATAGGGCAAACATATGTGGAAAATTCATTCCATGAATATTTTTTTTTATGGGTCGCTTTTTATAGATATCTTGAAATTGTTTTAATACTTTTAACATTTCAGATACTTTCCAATTAGGTTTATTCTTTTGATAAGGAAATTTTGTAATTCTCATAAATGTCAAATTTTATAATTAAAAATTAACACACAATTTAATTCTTAATTCTTAATTCTTAATTTATAGTATGCACTTATTACAATATATAACATTCTTAGTGCATTTTTTAAAACATTGGTCATCTTAGTCTCAGCCTCTTGTCTCTCTAAGTAATAAACTGGTACTTCTGAAATTTTAAGATTATTTTTATAGGCTCCTATCAACAAATCGAAATCTCCCCATAAATCTTTTGTACCCCAATTAGAGATAAATTTTTTTATTTTAAACCAATCTTTTTTGTAAAATATTTTAGTACCACATAATGTGTCTGTAATTTTGTTCTTAAATAAAATACTAAACATATATGCAAAAAATATATTTCCAAAAAAATTTGCTTTTTTCATTGCTCCTTTTTCTTGTGGGATAATCATTCTTGAACAATTTATAAAATCTGAATTTGTATTTTGTAGATATGTAATTGATTTTTTAAGATCATCAAATGAAACTGTTAAATCAGCATCATAAATAGCAATTATTTCACCACAAGACTCTTCGATACCAGTATATACATTTTCAGACTTACAAATTCCAGGACCAGTATAAATCTTTATATCTTTATCAGGTAAAATATTTTGAAGGTTTTTGATCTTCTCAACAGTTTTGTCAGTTGATTTATCATCACCAAATAGGTATTCGGCATCGTAATCAAATTTAGAAATTTCATTTTGAAAAAATTTAATATTATCTTCCTCATTTTTACAGGGAACAATAATTGAAATTTTTTTTTGATTTATCTTATTATAATTTCTTTTTTTTAATACCGTAATATTTAATAAACAGAAAAAATTTAAAATTGGCAATCTAAAAATTAAATTTATAATTTTTGATAAAATTGGGATATTAAACGGAAAAACTATTATTTTTTCATTTCTCAAGATATCTAAATTTGAGTCACTAAAAATTTTTTTTAAATTTGAAAATGGAAGATAATTTTTTTCTTTTGGTCCAATGGATTTTTGAAAGATTTTATAAAAGTCAATAAGTTGGCTCCATATTAAACTTTTAGATATTACTATTATTCTACAATCGTCGTTTATTTTCTGGCTCATTTCCAAAAGATTGTTTGCTATGTATTTTTGGTGTTCTATATCAGCTAAAATGATATGATCATATTTAGATGCGTTAGCATTAAAATCATCAACACTATCAATTGATTTATAATTATCCTTTTTAAATTCTTTAAAAAAAAAGTTATTAACTTCCTTAATATGAATTTCCTCAGTA
>MDSZ01222619.1_pt1 | contig 15323 bp, 41 predicted proteins | sample 811201 | NCBI WGS metagenome assembly MDSZ01 (sample SAMN05326647, study PRJNA326480) | marine metagenome | isolation source: seawater | place: Indian Ocean: North | collected 2010
AATGGTGGAGAGCATGGAGAGCAATATCAGGTCGGTGAGATGGACCCTGCGGAATTGGACAGGTGGACAGTGTTTGATGTCGAACCTTCTGTGGAAGATTGGCTTGATTGGGCGAAGGATGACACGGTGGATACGATTGTTTGGGACTTTATTAACCACAACCGTCAGCATCTTGAGCACACTACTGATTTTGAACCTAACAAGGTGTACCCTTCGCGCAGATCCTGGGAACGTCTGTCTGGTTGTCTCACTCAGGGTGGGCTACTAAAAGAGAGCAGCCCTGTACTGTTTAACTTAACTGCTGCGTTTGTAGGGTTCGAGGCAGCGGTGGCTTTTAATGACTTCGTGGCTAATTACGATAGGCAAGTCGCACCTTCTGACATTTTAGTTAAGGGTGACTTTTCTAAGGTTAAGACATTCGGCATAAACGAGCATACTGCACTTATTGATAAGTTTGAGGCTTCTAGTTCCTTCACTGAGGAGCTTCCAAAAGAGCAGATTAGTAACCTTGCAACCTATTTTGTCATGTTGCCTAGTGAGGTTGCCATGAAGATGTGGACAGTTCTAGGTAATGGACACCTTAATAATACGATCTCGCTACACCAAGCTAGTATTACGATGGAAGATGGCAGTGTCACATCTGTTTCTGATTTCTTGGTAGAAATTCTAGCAGGAGAGCAGAAGAGTGAGTAAGGTTAGAAACAGTGCAGTTGTTGAGTGTTGGGAGAAGGGTCAGCCCGCTGTGAACCACGAAGGCACCCTCCATACAACAGGGAAGGAGCTGTATAGCTATGCGCTGTTAATTGGAGACACGACTGACAATGGCACCAAGGTACTAAAAGACTACACAGCGCGTGGTAAGCATGGTTTCCAATCTCAGACTACCAGTTGCCATGTGGGTCTAGCTAGACTCGCAGCTGACCTTATTGATTAGTTAGGAGAGGTATAATGTTTGACTTAAATATGCACACTGCTCGATTATTGATGGATGAGCCGTTCTTTGCTAGTGTTTCTAGGCGCATTGACAAGCGCCCCTCAACAGCGATACCGACTGCTGGTATTCTTGTTAATAAAGAGAGCGCGCAATTTGAGATGCTTTACAATCCAGAGTTTTTTGGAAAGTTGTCTGACGCTGAACGCCGCGATGTGCTTAAGCATGAATTTTATCATGTTGTGTTTTTGCACGTTACAGATCGCCTACCAGACGGTGTGAATCCTAAACTTTGGAACATAGCGACTGACTTGGCTATCAATAGTCATTTGCATAATTTGCCAAAGGGGTGTTTAATCCCAGGCGAACAAGGTACCAAGTTTGAGAGTATGCCGAGGGGTAAATCATCCGAGTGGTATCTTGAAGAACTGAAGAATTTGTTTCCACAAAACAAGTCCCAGTCTGGTAAGTCAAACGATGGTAGTAATCAAAAGCAAGAAGGTGGAAGCTCTGGGGGTCAAGATGAAGACCCCCAGAGTCAGGGCGATGACTCCAAGGGGCAAGGCAACGATTCCCAGTCAGACGACATGCCAGATTCATTTGATGATCACAGTGGGTGGGGTGACTGTCCACAAGAAGTCAAGGACATGGCACGCGAGCGCCTGAAAGATATTGTTAAGAAGGCAGCCGAAGATTCAACAAAAGCTAACAGTTGGGGCTCTGTATCCGCTTCCTGTAGGGCTTCGATTATGAAGGTGTTAGAATCCAAGATTGATTGGCGTAAGACACTGAGATATTTTGTCAAGACTTCGCAAAGATCCAATAAGTCTTCAAGTATTAAGCGCATAAATCGACGGTATCCTTATATTCATTCTGGTCGCAAGATCAATCGCGTAGCTAAGGTGGCGATTAGTATAGATCAGTCAGGCTCAGTGTGTGATCGGATGCTTGGTAAGTTTTTCGCAGAGTTGAACAAGTTGGCGGAGATTGCAGAGTTTACAGTTATCCCCTTTGATACAGAGGTTGGTGAAGATCATGTGTTTACATGGAAGAAGGGACAGAAGCGTCCGTGGCAACGAGTTATGTATGGTGGTACGTGCTTCAATGCTCCCACTGAGTATGTTAATGAGCGAAGTTTCGACGGGCATATTATCTTAACTGATATGTACGCCCCAAAGCCGAAGGCTAGTAAGTGCCAGAGGATGTGGATGACCACACCAGAGTATGCCGAACGACCATATTTTTCAACAACAGAGAGAGTAGTAGCAATTAAATGAAAGAGTTTTTTAGTGGTATTTTGTCTATATTTTGGTTTACAGTCTGCATCGTGTTTCTTGTGGCAGCGGTGATGGCTTCAAAATGACAGATGCGTCGATTGTGTTTTATGTCATAGCAGTTATAGCAGTTATATTAGCGTTTGGTTAAACCCCAGCATTATTCGTGTATTGGAATATTGTATTATATTATAGGACGAGAGCGATTGTCTGTAACCGCACTCCGGGCGACCGTTAGTGATACTGTCTCGCTGAGATAGAACTTTCCGTCCTAAACTAAGTTAGACACAGGCTAGTACATACTCTGAGTAGAGGAGACAAAAAGTGTATCTACTTATGCGAATTTTGTAGGGTTTAACTTAACCTGGCTCTAGTTATTTTAGAGCCAGGTTTATTTTCATTAACACCGCAGGGGGATAGTAAGTTGGGGTAACAGTCGGTATTGTGTTAGGTTTTCTATATGCTAACTTCCTTGATTGGGGGGTGCATATATTGCTACACAAGCCACGCGGTAAATCCCGATTCAAATTTCACTGGAAGCATCATAAGATTGCTAGAAAGAATAGCAACCACGATCCCGATTACAAATTAAAAATATGGCATAACGAAACTTACTTAACAATGCTTGGTGCTCTTCTGCACGTTCCTCTGGTATTTGTGTGGGCTAGTTTTGCCTGGACAGCCATAGCGTATGCTGTGGTTTATATGTTTCTACATAGGATGACGCACACTCATGTAGAATTTTTTAAGCGATGGATGCCATGGCACTACGAGCATCACATGGGAAGAAATCAAAATGCAAACTGGTGCGTCATATGTCCCTTGATGGATCACATCATGGGAACAAGAGAGAAATGGCTAAACACTAATTGAAAATAACTACTTCTGAAACTATTGCAATAGTTAATCTAAAGGATAAGTCTTATGTTGTGCCTCTGTGGTTGGAGGTGCCACAAGGGACGAGCTTGTCTGATATTGAGGTTGTAAGACCTGTGAAGATTGATGAGAATCCCTTAGTTTATGATGGATTTATGACGGGCTCAAAAGGGGACGAATATCAAATCAAAATATACAGAAATGGCAAAGCGACCTGTGAATGTTGGGGATACAGAAGACACAAGAAAGACTGCAAACACATCAGACAGGCGAAGTCCAAAATTAAAGAAGGGTGACTTGGTGTGCGCCTATATTATGAACTCTTCTCTTCAGGAGAGGCTATTGCAGCATGGGATAGTAATCGAGGTAAACAATACAACGAATGATGTGATGGTGTTAGACAATGGAGGGTACACTAGATGGTATCCAGAAAATAGATGGAGAATTTGTGATAAAGAGAATTAGAAATATTGTTATGTTGAGTGGCTGCTATGTAGCTGGCGTTTTCTTGGTAGGTTTTGTTTTTGTTGCTCCATACGTGGTCGGAGGTAAGAGATGAAAGTGGGAGATCTTGTAACACTGTCAGCGTATGGCAAGAGGGTTGAAAGAACATCGTGGGTTAAGCTCGGTGATGTTGGTATCGTTGTCAAAGCCTGTGTTTCACCATATCGTGATTTCGCAGTGGTCTGGTCTAACAGTCCGTGGTCTGGTAAGAGCTGGATACATGAGAAGGTTTTTATGCGCCGCGACCTAAAGCACGTACCCAAATTGTAAGTACTTGAAATCATTGAGCTTTTACGATTTTTCGTAAGTGCTTGAAATCATTGAGCTTTTTCGATTAAATAAATTTGACTTGCAGTGCTCATTCTGGGATAATTAAGAAGAATTAGAGATGTTCCCCATTAGGAGTTTGTTAGTGAAGTTGTTGTTAAAGTGTTTTGTCTTGTTTTGTTTTGTTTTGGTGCTTCAGGGTTGCCCTGTGGAGGAAAATCAGCTTTACTGTAGTAAGGTGATGCACTGTGAAGAAGACAGAGAGATGTTGTGTGATAAGACAGATTCTGGCTGCGGGCAGGACTGTAACTATTTTGTGTATGAGCACTGTTATGAAGTGTGCGAGACGGATGCTGGAATCGATTAATCGCGGCGACTTGGTAGAGTTCTATTCTTCATATGAGAATTTCATGCGAGATTACAGACAAAGAAACCCAGGCATCATCATTTCAGTTCGCACTATGGCTTCGGTGAATATTTTGTGGTCTAACGGCGAAACCACAGCCGAACATTCGTCGTACATAAGGGTGATCAATGCGAGCCGGTGACTTGGTTAGGTACACACCAGGGGGAAAGATCGATGATAGATGGGTCGATTGGTATGGTTTGGTGGTAAAAGAAGACCCGATACATCCAGCTTTCTTCTCGGTAGTTAGGTGGGTTAAGTATAGTGAAACTACACTTTCAATTAGAAAAGAGGATTTAACTGTGATCAATGAAAGTCGGTGATTTGGTTAGACCAAAGATGTCCTGTGGTGGTCAGCCAGGGCAAATTCGATGTGAGACAGCCCTGGTGGTCGGTTCTGGGCTTAGTCACTACGAGTCGGTTCAAGTTGACTCGCAGGCGTACCGCGACAAAGAAGTTTATGAGTACGCTTTTTTGTGCAATTGTGGCACTTTTGAAGGGTACGGGGATTACATGGAGGTTATAAGTGAAAGTCGGTGACTTGGTAAGGTTGTCAGAGTATGGGATCGCACGCGATTATAATCGTAAGATCACAATGAAGTGTGCATATCAGACAGGTATTGTTGTTAAGGTCCATGAAAACGCAAGCTATCCTTACAAGGTGCGCTGGGTGAAGATTAACGATGTGCATGGTATGCCACAGCACTCACGAAGAGAGCTTAAATATGCGTATCGGTGATTTGGTGAGATATTATGGTTCTTGGAACGACATCGGCATCGTTCTCAAAGTCAACGATGCTGGCGGCACGATTCTGGTCCACCGCCGCGCCGAGGGTGATAAAAAGTGGTGGGTTACTAGTGGTTGTGAGGTGTTGAAAAGTGGGATATAGAAGTAATGTTGCTTTTGCAGGCGATGAAGTGGCTAAATTCATTATTGAAAATGTTGTAAAGCGCGACGATACCTTTAAGGAATTTATTGAGTATGGCGAAGACCTTGCTTATGGTGAAGCCATCAGAATCAGATGGGATTCCATTAAATACTATGATGGCTATGAAGACGTTGACTGTTTGAACAATATTATGGTTGCTTTAGACCAGTTTAGTGAAGAAAGTTATGGCTTTATGAGAATTGGTGAAGATGTCACCGATATAGAAGAAAAGGGCTATCCTTATGACTTTGATATGTATCTCAACAGGAGTATAGAGTTATGATATTTGGTCCTGGCTCTCTAGTGAAGGGTGAGAATAATGTTGGTATCGTCTTGGACTCTGACACCATGCAACATTCAACAGGTGTGTGGACTGTTTTTACTGTCAAGTTTCAAAATGTTGAAGGAAGCAGCGTGTTCGTTGGCTGTTCAGACACTACCAGTGCCACCGAGTTGGCTGAAGCTCACATAGTGAAGGGCGCTAAAGGCACTCCTGATGTGGTATCATCGGTAAGGAAGTAATGTGAGAGGTACCCGCTATCCGAGACTAGGTGATATTGTTATTAGGCACTATCGAGATGTCCGAAAAAAGACAAAACCATCAGTACATGCGGGTGTAGTATATAAATTGCATGATGGAGATGTTCACATCTGTTGGCAATCTAAGCCTTTAGATTATCCTGATCATGTTGGCTATGCTGCGATGAATATCCACAACATGAGAAGCGATTTCAGTGTATACCGCGAAGGGGTAGAGATCACATGAAAACCAACCTATATTTCTATCTTGGTGTTGCGTTGTTCTTTTTAGGGCAAATTATTGGTTGGTTTCAGCTAAATACACAGTTTTTGTCTGAGTGGTGGAAGGATAAGCCATTCTTGTCTGCTGTAACGATGGGTGTCCCGACATCTATGGCATTTTGGTATGCTTGGAAGTTGACTGCCGAGTCTACTGGTTCGGTCTGGACAGCTCGGTTTATTGGCTCGTCGGCAGGCATGATCTTGTTTCCCATGCTTACATGGTTCTTGTTAGGTGAGTCTATGTTTACGACCAAGACTATGATCTGTTTTACGCTCGCATCTGTTATAATCTTAATACAGGTGTTCTGTTAATATGAATATTGGTGACTTGGTAAAGTGGACAAAGGCTGAACATGCGTATCATCTGGCGTGTGGTGCGGGGTCGTTGCATTCACACAGAAGATGTGGTATCGTCTTGGATAGGAATCCATACAGGGTATTTGTTCTTTGGACAAATGGTGACTTTCTAGCTCAATCACCCGGCACTATAGTGGCTATTAATGAAGATTGGTGATTTGGTTATGAAGCGTTGGGGCAAGATAGAAGCGCACCAACAAGAGTCTGCGGGTGTCATTGTGGGGAAGCATGTCGCGAACGGTATGCCAAACCCAGCATTTTATGGTTATTGGCTACTTGTTCTGTATCCTGGCTCTGGCAAGCCAACCCACAGGTACCGTCCCAACGAATTTGAGGTCATTAGTGAAAGTCGGTAATTTAGTCAAGATGCGATCATCGAGCGCGGATTCGATATACGGCTTTGGCGTTATAGTCCGTCGTGTGCAGGTTTTTCCGCCGCTCTTTCAAGTTCATTGGTCACGGTACGGACTTGGAAAGCAAGTTGCAGAGCACAGCTTGGAGGTGATCAGTCGTGCGGCTCGGTGATTTAGTTATATATAAACCGCGTACGCAAGACTGGCAAAATCCTGATGGCAAGCCTGTTATGGGTGTAGTCATAGCTGGCACTGGCGACGGAGAAATAACAAAAATAATGACTCCCTGCGGCACTCGATATTGGGCAATAACAAAACATTGTGAGGTTATCAGTGAAAGTCGGTGATTTAGTAAAGATGCCCTCCTACTACAGATACTGGTGGGCAGACGAGACTGGCATCATTGATCTCATAGAGCCTGATGATAGTTCCGCTGTGAAGTATCGCGTGTACGTTCCAGGTAAAGGGTATGCTAGATTTAATGACCTCGACTGGGTGGAGGTTATCAGTGAAAGTCGGTGATTTGGTAAGACATAAGCGCCTCGTTCTTCATCGAGGCATTATCATTGCTGTTGATCAACCTCGAAGGCACGTTAAACTTCTCGATGAGGAAAGTGACATTTTCTGGGAGAAGATGAGTGAATACGAGGTAATCAATGAAAGTCGGTGATTTGATAGTATATCGTAATCCCATTGGTTCACGGCAGCACTTAGAGCTGCCCGCAATTGTGGTTAGCCAGAACGTCTCAGTGTTAAAGACAGGTGAAAAAAACTTTCGCATTTACTATCCGCACTTTGATGAATGGCTGAACTGTTGGGAAAGTGAATATGAGGTAATCAATGAAAGTCGGTGATTTGGTTCAGTGGTATACCGAGTATGCAGACGATGTTACGATAGACTACGGCCTGGTTGTTGAGCTGGATGAAACCCTGCAACAACCTGGAGATGCTAAAGGTGCGTACATACATTGGTTCAGTAATGACGGCAGCGGCTGGTTCGACATCGGCCATCCTGCTATAGGAGTGATCAGTGAAAGTCGGTGATATTATTGAAGCTCGCCACGGTGAACATGGCATCATCATTGAAACTGAGATGATGTATCCGACCCACCCGCAATCGCCAGTTAGCCGAGTTAAAGTCGCGTGGTTTAGTGATCCGCCTCAATGGTGCCAGCCCGGTTTAATGTTCTCGACGTTCGCAATCAAAAGAGTGGTGAGTCGTGCAAGTCGGTGATCTAGTTAAGTATGAGAATTGGCACACGGCTCTACAGAGCTTGACTGGAGTTGTCATCGAGATGAGAGAAATAGACGGATATGGCAAAGCCCGCGTTCACTGGGCAACGCGTCGAACAATGCCTACTCGCTGGGATTGGATTGAAGAATTGAGGATAATCAAGTGAAGGTTGGTGATTTGGTGACAGATGACTTTTATGAAGACATCGGTATTGTAGTTTCGGAACCAAGGTTGTCTTTAGACTGTGATCGTGCTGTTCTTGGGGTTATGAGTGGTGACATTTATCATGTCGTGGACGTTTTGTGTCCTGATGGTAGCTTGAGATTGTTTACAACAGATGAATTGAGGATAGTTAGTGAAAATCGGTGATTTGTTAATTGTGGTTGTGGTTGTGGTTCTTGCACTTAGTATAGATTGGCTTAAAGGCGTGGATCATTGTGAAGATTGCCCTAGTGTGACGTGCTTGTGTATCCAAAATGTTGACGGCAGTTGGGTGTTGAGTCCTGAAGTTGGAGATGCAGAAGAAGATGAAGGTAGGTGATTTGGTAGCCTGTAACCATCCAAGCCGTATGCGGAGTGAACAGCGGAGACTAGGTGTGATTATTGGTCGCGCCACACACAACAATGGTAGTACAAACAAGATGTTTAAAGTCTTGTGGCACAATGGCAAGATTGACAACCGGCTGTGGGACTATGATTTGAAACTGGTAGAGCGAGAATGACCAAGTACGGACCGTTGCGCCCTGGAGATCTAGTCAGGTTTCGACACGGTGAATATCATAACATGTACGGTTATGGTCTGATGCGTGCCATCTCGACGGATGCTATGGGTTACACTTGGTCTGTGTGGTTTCCAGACGGTGAAGTGCAAGCTAGGGAAGAGGAGTTGATGCTTGTTAGTAGCGTCAAACACTCTTGCAATGTAACAAAAAAAGAAACAGAAGGATAATTATGAAGAGAATCACAACAAAGTTAGAGTCTAAGCTATTTTCGATCACGGTCACAATAGACTCTGCGGGGACAGACGATGAACTTGGAGAACCACTCCATCCACCAGAGTCAGAAAGTGTTTTGCCAACGATTGACACAAAGAACATTCAGAGATTGGGCAAGGCGACGAAGAAATATGCGCGCAAGATTGTACAAATCGTGACAGATAGGTAACGAGGTTATGCGATATGAATACACATGGAATTGATTTTTGGACTGCACTAATAAGAGGATTACACTTTGGAAGCAAAAACAAAAGAGATAGAACTAAGAGTCGGTGATGCGATATATTATGATGCGTCTCTGGCATATGCAGTGATAATAGAAGACTTAGGGGATAGTTGGTCCTATAGTTTAAGAAGCCCACCACGAGAAGACTTGACTAACTACAAGCTAAGCATCCAAAGCTCAAAAAAAGAGTTATTTACAAAAGCACTCGAAGAGGGTCGTTTCGAGTATTACAGGGGGAGTTGAAATGATTATTAAATCAATATCGTTTTTAAGCGCGCCATCAGAAAGAACACACATCACTTCATCACGAGGTAAGTTTGTGTTGAGTAGGAAGAGGTCGGCGCTGTCGAAAGGTTATTCGAGGTCATTTACAGCCAGCGAGTTTGTTGACTTTGTTCGCAATCGTGATCCATTCATTACATTAGAATCAGGAAACAAGCTAAGGGTCTACAGAGGTGGTGATCCCACCGATGAGGTTATAGAGACTATCTGTGTGGTGGAGAGACACGATGAGTTATTAAAGGTGGAGGAAGAACAGATTGATTTTGATGATTTTTATGATTGGTAGAAAATGAATTATAAAGACAAGTTTAAGATGCAAGAGAGGGTTATCATCGTGGACGGAATGATTAAGGGTGTGGTAGTAGATTATTACAACAAGGTCGGAGAAAGGGTGATAGTCAAGACAGAAAATGGTCATCGATGGCTTATCAAGCCAGAAGATCTAGTCCATGAAAGCAACCAGGAGGCAGAAGAGTGAATTGTTTGACGTTCGCTCTGTGGCATCGGTGGCACTGGGGAGGGAAAATCAAATGGATGATGAATGGTGGACCTTTCCCACATTTTTATGTGGACAATGCAAAGGATAACTACATAGCTTATTATAATAGCCACGACTATTTAAAGTGGTGGCAGATGTTTCACTACGAGGGAGAGTATCAAATTGATTATCACGACGGATGGTAACGACACAGAAAAAAGAGTGACTGAGACATTAATGTCACAGAAAATCGTTCCTGCCACAGAAAAGATTGGCAAAGGAACAAAAATAAGAATGATTAAAGATTATGTAGTGTGGGGTGATAACACCAATGGTCAGATAGGCGTTGTTCACGGCACCTATGAGATCTATGGTGTCACTCGATATATTACTAAGTTTCCTAATGGTGAGTTTGGTGAGCTAACAATAGATATGTTTGAGGTTGAAGATGAAAGCGAGTGATTGCTACTTAAATAGAAAAGTATACGTTCCGACGTTCAATAGTCATGGTCGAATACTTGGTAAGATGTCATTCATGGTTGAAGTGTTGATCGAGGCGACTGGTGAACGGTTATGGTTGCATCCTAATAGTCTTCGTGAGTCAACGATAGCACTTCCGCCTAATTGTAGTTAATAGGAGGTCCGTTGTTATGGTTGATTTAGGAATGGTAGTCTTTGGGTTTATGATAGGTGTGTTAGGTATGCCAGCCTTGATACTTATGTTATGCTACCGCCTCGACCGCGATTCTCGCGATGATTCAAGAACTTAGGCGACGATGCGTTTTAAGGGCTCTGCCGCCGCGCGTGCGGGCTCTTTTAGGTTCTTTTGACCCATCGCTAAGGGTCGCTTAAACGCCCGTTAAACGGCTATTCTCGACCCCTCACGAGGGTGCTTCTAAGTAGTTGAAATCATTGGGTTTTTGAGTACGACAAGCCGTCGGCTAAGTAGTTGAAATCATTGGGTTTTTTCACGGTCACGGTTTGCTCGTCGAAGCTCGATTCGCGATTTTTTTTCGCGATTTTTTCCTCAATGATTTCAAGCACTTACGATTATTTTTGTTTTTTTTATCTTTTTTTTATTCTCAATGATTTCAAGGGGTTACGAGGTCGAGGTGCCGTAAGTTACTGGAATCATTGAGGTTTTCGAGATCGATGAATTTGAGATTCGGGTCAAATTTCGCTATAATTACACCATATAAAGGGGCGATTCCCGCTCTTGAATTTCCGCCCATGTGGGCATAACACGCGCCATCGGCGCACACTATGAAAGGGTCACACCATGACCAAGAAGACAGTAAATCTACACCTCGAAACCCAGAACAACCTCGAAGCCCGAATCGCGCAGCTCGAAGCGATGCAGGCAGAGCTTAAGGCACTTAAGGCGGAGCGTAAGAACATGCTACGCATCAAGACCAGCGCAAAGGGTGCGGTGTCCGTGTACGGTCTGAACTCGCGTTTCCCGCTTACTCTGTACGCGAATCAGTGGGAACGACTCATCACCGAGTTAATCGACAACAACGTGATTCAGGACTACATCAGCGCGAACGATGCGGACCTCGCTCGTAAGTAGTTGATTTTATTGGCTTAATTGGGGTCGGCTCCGTCGCAGACGTGCGGCGGGGCTAACCCTTTGGAATCATTACACTTTTTCGATAGGATATATATACATGAGTGCTAAGGTACTAGGACGAATCGACACAACAACACTAAAACAACGCCAGGAACGTGCGCGAGATCAGCGCATCCAGGCAGCCAACAAACGACGTGCAAACAAGGCACACGCCGCGTTTCACGGTCGCACAGGGGATAAATGATGATGGTATGGGGACGCGCTCGCGATATTCGCTCAAGTCGATACCCTGGACGGTCGCGACAGTGGGGGAAGGTGTCAATTAAATGACGGACACGAAGTATTATTATCGTTTTGGCAATGAAGACCCATTCACAGGTTTTTTGTGGTCGGGTGCCATCACGACAGACAAGCCAATTACAAGGAAGCAAGCCAGCGCCATCATCAGAAAGCGTAACAATCTCAAGCGTTTACCCGCCGCGACTCTAATCGTATCGGCGGACTCGCTCAAGCTAAACGGGGAATTTTTCAAGAATGCCTAAGACAACACACACACCAGTCATTTACAGGGGCGTCACTTATATGACGCCGAAGGGATCAGAACAACACAAGCGACTCGCGGAAGCCGCTTCACTCTACCGCGCGCGGGATTATGAGCGCGCCCGTCAAGAGTTTGACGCCGCTTTGAGCGCCGACCCATGTTGAAACGCGCAATGGTCAACCGTCGTTTGATTACTTGCAACAATTGCATTCACCGCCCACGGTCGGCACGCTGTAACAGTTGCGAGCGTCAATAGTTGAATAATATCAACACCTTAGAAGGTGCGGGCATTGTTTACTCAGTCATCAGGATGTTGGAGCAGGAGCGCCAAAAGTTTGACAGTCCAGAGTTGAATCAAGTTGTCGATTCAGTCGTTAGTCGATTGACGCTTTATCTAACACCTGTACAGGGTAACTGTTAGTTATGGCACGGTCAGGAGCTGTTAGCCGTCAATGGTCTAAGGTTAAACGCACAGGTAGGAAGCGCAAATGATGTTCTAACATACTGAAATCATTATACTAATTTGATAGGGTCATTGCATTGGTGCTGCATATAGCGTCAATGTTTTGACCCTTTTTTTTTACTGTTAGCATTTTAACCCTCCCCTGGTGGTGTGTCTAGTACGCGCGTTAGAAAACTAACACCCGCAACCCTACCCGTCTATCTACCGTCAGCCCTTTGACGCCCAGAAAAAGCCTAATGATTCCGCATACTTACGAGCCTCCCCCTGGATCGTCAGCGATTTGACACAGCCAAACGATTGACACCGCCAGAGCTTTGACGCTTTCGTGCGTCATAGATTTGACACGTCAGAATAATGACAGCGCCAATCGTTTGACACAGGAGGAAAAACGTAATAAAATCAATTACTTACAAGCCGTTAACAAACGCACACCCCCCCTCCTCCTCCTGTGCCGGAATTTACGTCCCACATGACCGTCAATTATTTGACGCCGGCCAGATACACGTCCGATAGCGCTGAGAAAAAATCCAGACTTAAGAATCAATAGGAGAACTACTTATAGTATACGAGAAGTTTAAGGAGTGATCTCTATATGAAAATTACACAGAAAAATTTACAGCAAATTATCAAAGAAGAAGTGCGTCGACTGCTTAAAGAACAGGGCGTTGCATACGATGAAGATATACCACCCGGGGAAGATGATGGTTATGAGGCCGAGGTGACCGGACAGTTGCCTCAACGAAGCCAGGTCCAACTTAAACCGTCTGTACAGCCAAAGCCCCCGCTTCAGCCGGCTGAAGAAGATCACCCTTATGTACGACGGTATACAGACGAAGAGTTTGGCCAAATGCGAACTCGCAGTGAAGAGGGAGCTGCAGGGATTGAAGCGATGGCTGCAGCTTCCAGTGCATCTGGGATGATTGACAAGGTTAATGACCTCAACGACAAATTGCAAGCTTTGGATTCAAGGGTTAAGAAACTAGAAGGTGGATCGACGCCCGGGTTACCAATGTCAGAAAACTTTAAGCGTTTTGGCTCGGACATGAAACGCCTCACCAAAAAAATACCCTAGGAAACGCAGACATGAAAATTACGCAGAAAAAATTACAGCAAATTATAAAAGAAGAAACTGCACAACTATTGGCAGAACAAGAACCGAAAGCTAGAGATTGGGGCGAAAATATCCCTATCGACTGGCGATTGTACGGCGCCTATAAAGGTGATGAAGCAGCATATCAGGCGGCAGCAGCAAATCGCACTCAATATGCTGATTTCACGGATGACCGCGGGAATTTCGATCCCGGGTATACCGGCTATTACGCAGGGCCAACCAGGTCAGAAGGGGAGAGGATCCAAAAACAAATTGACGACACTGCGGCCGCATTGTCAAAACTTGCGATGTTGTCATATGACGATTTCCAGGCCGAGTATTTCACTTATTACACTCCGACCAAATACTCGCAAGAGCTCGTGGGGAAAGGTAAGTCATTTTGCCCTGAGGGGTATGGAGGATCGATGTCCGGTGGGATCCCTCCGATTACTCATGATTTTTGCAGAGGTTTAGCGAGCCTCGCGCAAGATCGCCAAGAAGCAAGGCGGCCAGTGATGAGAGCGCGCTAGCCGCAAATTTTAAGGAATAACTTTCATATGAAAATTACCCAGAAAAAATTGCAGCAGATTATCAGAGAAGAAACGGGGCGCTACCTTGAATGGCATCTAAGCCCGAGTTCGCTGACTCCGGCCGGCGTTCTAGACAACGCAACAGCTCTTTCTAAGCAATATGCACCTGATAGTGTTAGAAGTAGACCAGATTTAATCGATGCTGTACGTATGGTAGGGCCGGAAGATTCAAAGATGGCCGGCCGCATGGCCGGTGACAAGAGCGCCCTATACGCTGCCCCACTGAGCGCGCACGATACAAAATTGGGCGCAAAAAGATATGGTGGACGAAACCGTCCTATACAAACCAAGCGTGGCAAAACACCGGGGTCTAGCCGGATGCCCCCCTTCCAGTCTGAGGCTGACCATGTATTTTTGCCTACCGAATTGATATCATACCGAATCAAACAAGCCAGCTGGCTATTCGACTGGTCGGTTAAACGTATGCCAGGTGTTGAGCCGGCTTATCTGAATCGAACAATCCGTGGGCATTGGCTGCCTATTATTGCCGCGATAAATGTTGCGGTCGATATTGTACATGAAGTAACCCATCAGATTGATTTCCATAACCCAGAATCTGCAATCAACAAAATGCTTCAATATTCAGACCGCGAAGATAGTGATCTAGATCTTGAAGCTGCAAAGAAAGCGTCGACGGATATGCTTGAAACAGAAGCATCGGAAAGGGTGCGGGACTTTCTGACCAATCTTGATCAGAATAGAAAGGCCATATTTGGCGAATCAGAAATGGAATATGACCTTTCAAAAATATTGATCTCAAGGATTAGACACTTTCAAACGTCCGGCACCAATCGATGGAAAAAGGCTTATGGCCTTGAGGATTATTACAATAAGGAATAACTTTTATATGAAAAATACCGAAAAAAAACTAGAGGAAATAATAACAGAGGAAATAACAAAAATTTTCGAGCAGCAAGCTTCGACGGCGACGTCGCAGAATCAAAAAAGGTCGTCGACGAGTTCGGTCGTTCGTCCGGACCAAGCGGAGATTCACGCGTTGGCTAAGCAACTGAGAGCATTAACTGATAAAATACCTCATGCAGACCGGGCCCACTATTTCTATTATCAAAATAAATACCTGAAATCGGTGGCAAAGAAATCTGGGGAAACGTACGGTGTAGATACTTATAAGAAACTAATAACTTTTGCAAAAGGA
>MDSZ01146162.1_pt1 | contig 15322 bp, 16 predicted proteins | sample 811201 | NCBI WGS metagenome assembly MDSZ01 (sample SAMN05326647, study PRJNA326480) | marine metagenome | isolation source: seawater | place: Indian Ocean: North | collected 2010
AAATATTTTGCCGAACAAAGGAAATCCAACCTTCACGGTCTCTTTTTCCAGATGTTTGTACTATTTTCTCGCCTTTTTGGTTGACCAAAACAACGGTGGGAAATCCCTTAACATTGAATTCTTTGGCAATTTGGGGAGCTTCGTCGATTTCGTAATTTCTAATAAGAACGTTACCCTTGGAAGTGGAAACGTATTTTTCGGTTTGAAAATTGTCCCAAGCCATGGGGGAATCGGTCTTTTCTTTTGCTTTTAATTTTGTGCAGTGAGGGCACCATTTTGCCCAGAAAAGATTAACCGATGGTTCATCGTTTTCGCTTAAGAAATGCTCTTTAACGCATTTATTTTTGAAGCCCTCGAGACCCAAGAAAAACCAACAAAATATTAGAAATGCGGCAATAATTCGCCGTATGTTACACAAAGAAAGTCCCATTGTTAACTAATACAGATATTTAAATTCTCCGTTTTTTCTCATCCATTCGCCAACAGCACTTTCTTCTATAATTTTGTCAAGAGAATATTTACAACACATGTTATTATATTTCCACGGGTATTTGTCTGGGCAAATGTAATAATTGTGTAGAAGAAGTCTGGAATTTCTTAATAAAGATAGTTTATTTTTACAGTGTGCTCTACTAACAATATTCTCTACAGCTTCCTCTTTACTAACAGCAAAGAAACCTTTACAGACCCAAAGGAAAAGTAGAATGACCCTCATAAATATTTTTATTAAAAAATGTAGAGAATTGAATTTAAGTAATTTTATTATGGTTTTTTCTGTATTTTAGGTGGTTTATAAATCCACGTCAGTTTGGATCCAAATTTAGAGACAACGTCATTTTTATTATTGTCTTTTTTAGCCCAGGGGAATTTAATTTTACCGTCAGGCACATCATACTTATTTTTTTTAAGAATTTTGGCCTTCCCGTCATTAAAAACCTTCATACCAAAACCGCTATTTTGCCAACCCCTTTTGCGAACAATATCTTTATTATCCCAGCGTCCGCCTCTTTGCATATAAGGAACATCTTTAATCGGTATTTTACCCGATCGAACGTCTTCTGGGTTAACAGGCATGAGATGTTCCGCTTCGCCCTTTTCCAGCGCAAGTTGAAAAGATTCCAAACTTCTCGATTTGAAACCTCTGGGTCCGTTGTTGATATTTTTAAAGGAAACGTTTCTTTCTCTATTGATAAGCTCTTTGTATTGTTCAGGCGTCATTCCATCGGGTGCGTACCCATAGAGTCTTGGTTTGTATATCGGGGTTTTAATAAATACAAACAAGAGAAAAAGTGTAATAAACATTGGTTTATATTTAGACCAATGTAATATACACTAAAAAAGGAACGCACGCTGTTAAAAAACATATTGGTACATTAATACAACACCCCTAACAATGAAGAACTGCGAGAACTGCGAGGACGAATTAAACTACATTAAATGGTTGGCAATGGCGAAAATTAAAGACGGAACACCCCTTGAAAATGTTAAAGAACTGTTCATATACGAAGTTGAACAGAAAGGGATATACTCAAGTGACAGCATGTGGATTTATTTGGCAAAATCCACGCCCAGCTACAAGTTCTCGCCAGTATTTCTGGACGGGTTTAAGACTGAACAATGTAAGGAGTCACTTGAACATGTAGCTGTGATTCTAAATCCATAAAAAGTTTAAATGAAGGAAGAAATGTAATCGTACATTAGTTTGACTTTATCTTCGATAAACAAGCCGTCGTCTAATGCACAAACAATTTGGCTGTCGTATTTTTTAAGCCATTCAATATGGTAGTATTCGCAAGCTTCGACGTACTCTTCAGTTATTTCTTTTTCGCCGGTTCTATTTCTTTTTTTTATTCTGTTTAAACATTCCTGGCAATTTGTGTTTAGGAAAATAAATCGGTGTTTATTGAGATTTTTCTCAAAACTGTTGAACCAGAGCTTGTATATTTGAAATTCCGCTTCGTCAATAAGTCGCTGGTTGTACAACATTTGTGCGAAAACGTTGCAATCCGTGTAAACACTTCTTTCTGATATAATAATGGCGTTTGGATTTTTCTCTATTATCTCGTTAATAAGATTAAGCCTAGTAATATAGGCCAACATTTGAAAAGAAAAGGCGTATTTATTTTTATTCTCATAAAATAGCTGAATAATGTCCTTACCACCCTTTTTAATTTCACACCAAATATCAACTGGCTCCTGCAAAAAAATCAACTCTCTACCCTTCATCGTTTTAGGCAACTTGTTCTTTAAATCCTCAACAAATGTCGATTTGCCAGAGCCGATATTACCTTCGATACTAAAAATCATTCTATAATTTTATGAAGGTCTGATTTTTTAAATAAACTTAAAAAAATGTAACTTATTGATAACAATATAAATCAGTATGAATATTCAAACAACAGACGTTTCGAATGGCCTAGAGGCAAGTATCCCCGATATTCATGGGTTAGTTGCGCCAGGACCTACAATAATACAGCTAGAGCCTTCAGAAGTGAAAAGGTTTACGACGCCGCATATGTCGAGGAAAGATTTGGAGAAAATATTGGGGTTTCGACCGAAAAGTTTGGATATTTATCGTCAATCGTTTGTTCATAAATCTATATTGCGAATCGTTAAAATGTTGCCAGAACAAGATGTTCCTGCTTATATGTTTGAATCGAACGAACGATTGGAATTTGTTGGAGATGCTATTCTTTCTACCATAACTGCCGTTTATCTTTACAAAAAATTTCCAGATAAAGATGAAGGATTTTTAACTAAAACTAGATCAAAGCTAGTTGACACTAAAGCACTCAGCAATTATGCCAGAAAGAAGAATCTAGGACAATACATGCTTATGAGTCGTCATTTGATACAGATGAACGGGAAAGACAAGGATAAAATGCTGGAAAACGTCATGGAAGCCCTCATCGGTGCGATTTATCTAGATTTGGGTTTAGACCACGCCACTAAATTTGTGCACAATCTTTTTGATAATCTTACAGAGTGGGATATTGTGCTACAAGATTCGAATTTTAAAGACCAAATACTTCGATATTGTCAACTAAATGGTCTCGACCTCCCTGTTTATGAAATTATTAAAACCGAAGGACCGCCTCACGAGAGGACTTTCGAAATGAAAGTTCTCGTGGGGGGGCGCATTGTGGGAACGGGTTGCGGTAAAAAGAAAACGAACGCCGAACAACAAGCAGCCCAAAATGGAATGCTTTTTCTAAATAAAGAATTTGTTAATTAATTTTTTAATTTTTAATTTTTTTTGAATATTTTAAATTTTTCTGAATTGTTTTTGCTGCTGTATTTTTAGTTTTACTAACTCTTTTACCATACATAGCTCTTCTTGTTGTTAATTCTATTGCTTCGGGCACACCTTTATTTGCTAAGCGGCGAGCTCTTTGTCTAGCGATAGCATTACCCAACCGTATTTGCTAAGGCGTTAAAACTGTCGGTGGAACTGGCGGCGGAACTGGCTGCGGAACTGGCGGCGGAACTGGCGGCGGAACTGGCGGCGGAACTGGCTGCCGAATTGGCGGCATTTCAATTTCGCCGTCTAGTGGACCAGGAAGTGGTGAAAAAACAACACCAGTAGCAGATGGTTTTCTTTCAGGTATTCGTGACGCTGGAGCAGTAGCAGGAGGAGGAACCGGAGCACTAACCGGAGCCGTACGTCGCCGTCTGAATTGTCGTGTTGTTGCGTTATATGCTCTCCGACCGAGTTGTCTTGCTCCGGTGTATGCTCGTCTACCACGGTCAAATAAAGTGGTATTTGGTTCGGATGGTGGCACAATTCGTCGAGATAGCGGGGGTGATTTATCGATCCATCGGTCTGCTAAATTTTTAGCTTGAAATAGAACAATGATTACGGCACAGCCCCATAGTATATAAGACATGGTCGCCCAGTAGTTGTAATTTGGATTTTTGGTTACGTCACCGTTGTAAGCGGGTACTTTTTCTGGTTTAAGTTTATCTATATATTCTTTAGTTCTTGTATCTGAACAACCTTCGGAATTGTAGGTATATTTATCGAAGTACGAATTGGCGAGAAGAGTGGAACTGGAAACCCACAATGTGCAAAATAAAATAAGAATGAATGGAAATGCCAATGTGGCAATACTTTGAAATGTAACTTTGTTATAATAGTTGGATGGAATATGTGGGTAACTTCCAAATAAACCTCTACTTTCACTTTTAATAAGTTTATTGGCCTGTTCAAAATACGGAGTATATATACCAAATGGCGGTGTTATACTGCGTGCCCATCGCTGAAGCTGTACACGTCTAGATACCGGAGAACCAGGTGTAGGCTGTTGCGGTAAGGGGGTGCGTCTCTTAAAAATAGTGTTATCATCTAACATTTTGGGGCCACTCCAAGCAGATAGAGTGCCAACTCCCATGAAATATACACCAACGGCTACGATTACCATTGATAATTGTGAAACGTCAAAATTGCTTACGGGATTCTTATTTTTATTAAAAATACCAAACCACCCGAGGTAAAAAAAAACGATACCTGCTATAAAACACATAAAATGGTTGAACATATTATTTCTGGGATTTTCGAATCTATTAATAGGCTGGCCTCCTTTCCAAAGTGTATCGCCGTCAGAGTTGGTAACTCCGCCTCTAATAATATAGTTTTTGATATCGGTTAAAAAATGAATGGCAGAACGTGTATCATCGGGTCTTAAATTTTTAGAGATTTCATTCCAGTTTTTCCACGGAATATTTCTGAAATTTTTTGTTAATCTATGATGTTTAGAAGTTAATGCTCCTCCAATCCCGATGAGGCCGTTGCCCTCTAGAATTTTTCTCCAAGATAAACCTTCGGATAAATTTGATATGTCGGGGAGATAATTCTTTGACAACTTGTAGTATTCAATTCCGCCGTACATGGGATGGTAGACATAATTGGGAATACCAGGTCTGTCTGTTATTTTTTGCCTAAGTAAATTAGCTATCATACAAACGCTGATAGTTGTCAATACGCACCACAATATGTGCGTTACGCTAAAAAATCCAGGTAGAGTATTTTTAACGTCAAAACCGTAGGACATGTTCCAAAGATTATCTTTATCTGTTGAATCTGTTGAATCTGTTGAATCTTTTAGATCTGTTTTTTCCTGGGTAAAAGGTTCGGTGATTTTATTTTCAGGAGTTTGTTTAATATAAGTATCCTTTAGTGTTTTTGTGATATTGTTATGGGACAGTATATTATCTTTTGCAAATCCAGATAAATCTTGTTTAGTTTTACCAATTTCCATTTTACTAAATAGGATATATTATTTTTTATTTAAAGAACCTTAGTTTCCTAACTACCTGAATGGCTGTGACAACTGGCTATCTTGGAAATAAGGATATCTTGGTCGTTGTTGCTGGAGGGGGTTGCTATATTGAAGTTGTGGAATTGTTTTATTTGGTTTTATGTTTTCCCAGAAAAGTTCTTCACAGAATATGATTGATAGATAAACAAACGGATAAAAAGCTGCTACTAAAACTCTTATTATTGATATGATAATTTGTGGAAAGCTAATGTAACCAAAACTGTCTAAATATGACATCTTCTTTAAAGCTCCTATAATTGCCGCTCCTATAAATATTCTGGCGATAATTTCGTCTTCTACATTTATAGCCGAAGTTATCGGCTTTAATATACCACCAAAATAACTTGTTTCACGTACATACTCACGTATACGCATTGTATTATCGACAACAGCATGATAAATTGTAGAAGCCATATCATTAAAACTTGAAGCTTCCTTTTCATTAGCTTTTTTGATGGCGTCTTTTTCGTTATCCTCGCCTTTTTCATCTTCGTCTTTTTCGTTATCCTCGCCTTTTTCATCGTCGTCTTCTTCGCCGAATTTTTCAATAACAATGTCTTCTTCTGTATTGTTGTTATAATTTGAGCTTGTAAATTCTTCTAATACTATGTCCTCTTCATTTGAGCGTTCGTGTTCAAACGTACCATTTGTAAATAATTCCTGCTCAGAAGATTCGGGTCTTTGCATTCTTACAAATAGATATTTAAAAAAAATAAAGATATTTATTATATATATTTAAATGTACGAAACGCCGTTCAACTTTTTTGCTGGTTTTATGGGAGGACTATCGTCTTCAATTTTGTTGAGTCCATTCGACGCATTAAGAATTCAGCATCAATTAAAACAAAAAACACTAATAGATAGGCGGGTTTTATCAAGAGCCGTAATAGGTTGTGTCTCGTCTCAGCCAGCATTTTGGAGTATTTTTTGGGGAACTCGAAAATATCTAAAAGGAAAAATAAATAAAAATCTTGAACCTTGGATTTCTTCTAATATAGCAAGCACATTGTGTAACCCTTTATTTTGCTTTAGAACACGAATTTGTAGCCAAGATAATTTAAAAAACAATGTTAAAACGGTTTGGAATGATACAATGGCGCTGAAAGATCGTTGGACACGAGGATTAGGTTCGACGTATTTTCATAATATGCAGTTTGCGTTTTTGGTACCCTTGGTTGAAATGGCGAGAGATCCAGACAAAGATACAGCAGGCACTACAATTTTAAAAACGGCGATTGCAAAAGTTATAGTGGGTACAATTTGGTATCCCATAGAAGTTTTTAGAACATTTGAAAGAATGGGAACTAATAAGACCCTTTATGAATTTGCTTTTTCTAAAGAAAAAGGTGTATTTTGGAGAGGATATCCCATATTTTTATTAAGAAGCGTGCCACAAACAGCGATTTCCTTGGGGACGGCTATGTGGCTAACAGGGTAATCTAGAAAAAATCTCTACAATCGGCGTTACAATAGAACCATTGAACTAAAAACAGCTTATTGTCAATCATGCCTAGTGAATTTTTACAAGTGTGACATTTAACGATTCCGTGAAAATTATAGACAATGTTTATTAATTCTACTGGTAAATTTGGCATTTTAAAAAATACCACAAATAAAAACACTAAAAAATTACATACATACTCATTAAACAATGTTCGACAAAGTTATAAAACTCGCTTCGAAATACCCCAACACTTTCGTGTTTGGAGGTTACGTTAGAGACGTCATGTTAAGCGGACTTGATATAAGCGAAATAAAAGACCTAGACCTGTTTTTCCAAAAAGAAAAAGACGTCTGGAACTTCTTAGAAACTATTCGTATATTCTGCCCGCTTGCAACGTTCGAAATGTTTAGAGACACTAAACGAAATGGATATCTTAACAACCAGAGTGACGTAATAAATTGCGTGTTTACAGAGAATTCAAAAAACTACAAGATAGACTGCGTATTTCGAAACACACCCCACGACTCGCACAACCACGAAGACATCATAATCCCAGTATCGTATGAAAACGGCGACATGGATGTCAACATGTTCTTCCTAAAATTTGACGGAAACGGAAACGAAAGCCTACACATTTGTCCACCACCCAAAAAAGAATTAAGTATAATTTCAGATATTGAAGGTAAGACGCTGTCCTTTGAAAAAACCTTAAGAGCCATACGAGAGAAAAAGTTCAGAATTTTGAATACGCCACAAGACCTTGCTAAATGCGATCTACGACCCAGATATTCCCAGATAAATCTGATCAGAATCAAGGGCATAAAGTTGCTGGCAAGAGCGGATAAGATGGTTAAAAGAGGGTGGATCCAAGAAAACGTAAAAAATAACAGCCGACAGTGGCATATCATTAAATTTGAGAATATTAAAAACTCCTGCGATAAAGGGCCCTGGTCCGAGGTGAGTCACATAGTTAAAACGGAGAATAAATGTTGTATCTGCCAAGGCGAATATGAAGACCACCACAATGTCCTTATGAGCCCGTGCGGACACACGTGTCACGTCTTCTGTTCAGATTATTACAAGGAAAAGGATGACATAAGAGAAAATACGGGATTTGTGGGATGGATAAATACAGCGATTGACCGTACAGCGGAAACGAGGCGAATGAACTTGCCAATCGTAGAGCGGCACATGTCGTGTTTGTTGTGTAACCACCCCATATTCTGAAAAAAAAAGTGGAGCCCTTTTAAGGGCAGTAAAGGCGGTTTGTATTATGTATAGCGAAAAAACGAATAAAAGAGAAAGTAAAAAGGCATCTGCTAAAAAAAGCAAAAATTATACTGGTAAATATAGCAGTAAACATGTTAGGATCGTAGAAGAACAAAAAAATAAAAGCAAAACTAGTGATTATTACAATACTTGTCATCACACGGCGTCGAATAAATAGTTAGACCACAATAATGCTCAGACTGACCGTCTGCGCTATAATCCTGATACTCATAAATACCCAATTCAATTGCCTTTTTAAGTATCGTTCTAAAATTAGTCCAAAATTCAGTTCCGTGACCGTAATTTACGGAAGCCATATGGCCCAGTTCGTGTAGTATAACGAACATGGCGGTATTGAGTTCTTCGTGTTGGCGAGTTTCTTTGTCGGTGAGGCAAACACGTAGTTCGTAGTCTTTATTGACGATATAAGCGATAGTGGTTTCGTTTGGATCTGTTTCACGGAGTCTTATTTTTTTCCATCTTTCTTTGAGTCGTTTGGCTTGGCCGTCTGGCGTTTCGCTGTCGACTACCCACTCGATATTGTGGGATTCTTGAACTAATTTATCGCATCGTCTTCCCATTTGTTCGAATAGTTTCATAATTTTGTCTTTATTTTTTTTGCTGGTTAAGCCGTATTCTTTTGCCCCGTAGCGTTCGAATTTGACACCATCGGGTAAATGTATTCCAAGATAGGGGGCGATGATGTAAGCAATAACAACCACTAGCGTGATATAAAGAGCTGTTAAAATAAAATCGTTTCTTTCATTAACTGTATTCCTAAAAAAAAGCATGTCTGTTAGTTTTTCGGATACTTTACAAGAAAACGGAGAAAAAAAAATGGTACCATTGGATGAAACTTCATCTGAAGAAGATACAACGGATTCGTCGTTGACAGAAGATAATAGCAGAGCGTTAGAGCTATTCGCATTAAATAACAAATATAAATTTGCTCACGAGGAAGAGAATTCGTTTGAATCAGTTTGGATGCGGAATCTTATAATGAGAAAAGATTTCCAAGAAATAATAGAAGTAAAAGAATACAATGATGATAAATGGTGGTTAGGTTGGAACGAAGAGGAAATATTGATAATAGAAAGATGGTTAAAAAGTCTAAAAGCTACGGGCATAGGTTGTCTCAGTTTTTGGAAAAAAGGCAATTTTTTGTTGTCAAGAGTTGCTGGTAAATTGGCTCTTTCGAATTTTTTATATGATAAGGGTTATATTGATGCTAATGATCCGAAGTTTTTGAAAATGATTAAAAAAATCAGAATATTTATGAATAATACTTATAAAAATGAGATATTTATATCGCAATATTGCAAAGAGCCCTTCACTTCAAACGGATTTCATCGACAAATAAATAAATATATAGAAAGAGTGTTTGAAAAGTTCAATATTTGGCAAGATAAGTTGGTAGATGATGTAATAATACCAGAAATGAAATTAATCGGAGAATTTCAACAAAAAACACCAGAAAATACAGAAGAATTTTGGGAAAACATGCTTTCTTTGTACTCCAAAAAAGAAGAACTTTTCAAAAAATATTATATTGACACCAATGAACAAAACAAAAAAAATTGTGCTAATACTGGATCTTCTAGACAACTTTTTTCTTTTAATTGTAAGCCGCCTGGTCCTGATAATGAAATTCCAGTGTATTTTGATGACACAACAATTTTATGGGAAAAATACAAAGAAACATTAAAAGATACAACAAATTTAGAAGAACTTGTTAAAATACAATGGCAATTATTCAAAGTTTACGAAAACAGACTTCCGGATAAAAATCCCAATTACTTGATTAATGTCCAACTCCACGCTGAAATGCCAATTATAAATATAAAACATTACAACCCTAAAGACGGAGAAAATTGTTCGGTTCTATGCTATTGGATGGACTTCTTGGAAACATTATACGGTTTAATTATATTTCTATTGTTATCGTATTTACCAATTACCGATATTATCGAATTTGAAAAAGATAGAACAAATATCATCCTTTTAATTGAATTTTTTTTCAATATTATACCCCTTATCCAATTTATTTCTGGCAGCTATTATTACAACGGTCCCCACTTTAGGGGATTTCTTATGGATAGACTACGTGGCACAAAAAAACGCCACAACGAATTTAATAAAGCACCCTGCCATACCATGTGGATAACGATGGGTTTAACGGTATCTTTCACGGTGAGTTATGCGTTACTTTTAACATTATTCTATGAGTCAACTGTCATTGAAATATTGATGGGTACATTTTATTGTTTTTGGGCTGTACCGAGTATGGTATACAATGCGTCGCTTTTTTACATGGTATTTATAGAGCATTTATATGAGATAAAGTGGATATGTAAGAGAGTAGAAGAAGGGTATGGTTCTTTGACATTTTCAAAGAAAAACGATGATATGCGAAGATCTTCTAAAAATGTAAGATTTCAAAAAACTTGCATTTTTGAGAATTTTCCCGAGGAAAAAGAACCAATCGACATAAATGAACTCGTGGTCAGAATAAGTGATTTTAAAACCGATCTTGAAACCTCAATCGATGCTTTTAATGGCATTTATTCTTATTCGTCTTTATTTGGTTTTGTCGGAACCGCTTTTATACTAGCCACTACTGTAAATAACCTTAAAAGCAGAACATTTGTATTTGAATTCCTCGACGAAGGCCACGTTGGAATTGTAGCGTTTTTGTGGTCTATTATTTTTTGCTATTTTACTTCTATCGCAAAGGAAATAGAAGATAATACAATGCACCTGAAAAAATTACTCGGAAAACCCTTTTATACGCAGCTATTTCTAAGACGACACAAAGATATAGGCGTCCACGCAAATATTATTAAAACGTCACAGTGTCAAAAAGGTAATCTTTTATCTAGAAAGCAGACAGATATAACTCTAGATTGGGCTATATTGAATGATGTTATTAATACAGATTGGTACAAATTTAATATATTCGGCTTTAAAATTATACCAAATATCAAAAAAGTAGCTGCCAGTTTCGGCCTTTCCGCATTCGTTGCTTTATTGACAATTATTTAAGACGCTTCAAAGGCGGCCTTTTATCTGAACTTGCGTGAACTAAAAAACATCTTTCAAAGTTCATATATTTATTAACAATCTTTTGTACCTGCGAGGCCTTTATTTTTCTAATACCCCGTATTATATCCTCTATAGGCGTGTATTTACCCCAAGTTACAAGCTCTTCACCATACAATTCTACTATATCTTTACTCGTCAAAACGCTATAACGAACCATATGCTCCAAATAAAGCTCCTTATGACCATTAAAATGTAACGGCTTGAAATTATTAATTACATTCTCTACGGCTTTTACGCATCGGCGAACTTTATCGGTGTCGCAGCTCCATTCGACCTCTATTAAAATACCATAAGGTTCTATAAGAGCTTCGCAACTCACGGAATACACCAAGCGCAATTTTCCTCGTAGAATTCTGTATAGAAGGGAGTCGAGTCCGCTTGCTAATATTCGAGTGGATATGTGGATGGCGCCCTTGACTTTATTTTTAATATTTTGGTCGAGTGGTTTGTTGTAAAATACCAGTTTGCATTCTGATTTTTCAACTTCTGGTCTTTTAACGTGGATGATTCTTTTGTTATTTGGTAGAGGAGCGGTTAGCATTTGGGGTATTTTGAATTTAGTATGTACTTTTTGTGTTTTTTTGAAATTAGGAAGTTTGCTTGTTCCAGATATTACAATGAACATGTTATTTTTGTAATATTTTTCGTAATATTTTTTCAAATTTTTACTGGTAAATTTTGGAAGCACTTTAAGCATTTCATTTACATCATTGCCTCTTACATACGACGAATTTGGAAATAAAACCTTCATACTCGCCAATTCCGTGTGATATTCCGTGCTAGAAAGTAAAGTCAGCAATTCTTGCCGAACAGCATGCGATTCACGTTTAATATTTTTAAAAGTTGGATTTGTAGCTATTTTCATCAAATAATTTAAACAAAAATCCAAATGACGTGGCGGCGTTGAAAACCAATATCTCACAAATCCCCCGTGCGTTTCCGCATTTTGCTCAAGCCCCATTCTTGCGATGTCCATGTCTATATTATCGGCCGTAGATAAAACATGCTCAAGTAAGTGATTAACACCTGGTTTATCTTTGGGTTCTTCGAATGTGCTATGTGCTACATATAAGCACACGGTAATGTATCCCTTTAATTTGGGGTTTGGTAGTTGAATTAAAGGTAATTCGTTCATTTATAATAAAAAACATATTTAAATGAACGAACGCTTTAAAACGTTGGTATTTTCTTCGGGTGGAGTGCACGGTGTGTTATTATTGGGTGCGGCGAAAGAAATGCTTAAACAGGATTTACTTTCTTCTGTTACGCATTATATAGGTTGTTCTGCGGGGTCTATTATTTGCGGTATATTGGCTTGTAAAATAGATCCGCTTACCGTAATATCTGATTATTTATCGTTGGATATTTGCGATTGGAATACAAGAATTTCTCCAATGGAAGGATTAATTAAGTGCGCTAAATTTAGAAGATTTCTCAACAATTTATTTGGAGATAAATTACTGAAAGATATTCCATACCGACTCACATTTAGCACTCTTAATTTAACTAAAAAACGCTCGTTTTACATAGATACTAATACACATCCCAATGTTAAACTTGTTGATGCCATTATGATGTCATGCTCCATACCGTTTTTATTTCCCATTATGAAATACGAACACGATATTATCGTAGATGGTGGTATAGTTGACCCATTTCCCATCCACAAGACCGATTGCCCCAACGAAACACTGGGATTCAATATAGAAGCGCCTTTTTATGTAGAAGGCAACAACCCCAATTCGTGGCTTTCTATTTCTTATATGATATACGACGCAATAATGGCTCAATTTAGAAATTTGCAAGACATTTCTAAATACAATGTCGTACACATTCCCAGTATCAAAGAGCTCAAGAATATACTGAGATGCTCTTCGGAAGAGAAGGTGTTTCTTTTTCACAAGGGTATGAATTATACAAAAACTTATTTAGAAACGTATAAAGAACGGCTAAACATGGAACGTAATGATATTAATTTTTATGAAAATCTGGAATCAGAAATCCAGTAATTTGTTTTACTATTGGATATTGAAAACACTTGTTCCATCCTTCTCAAAACAGACTGCTCATTCAACTCTTGAATTTCATCATTTTCTACATACCACGGCCTTGATACGTAATTAATAGCATCACCTCGGCACACTTGTTTTATATTTTTGTCTGGATAGGCGTTTTCGTTTTTACCGCCTGACAAATAGTGTACCAGAACATCTGTTATATTTTCACGGTGAGTATCTATTATTTCCGTAATTTCTTCTATAGAAAGTTCATCATCGCCTTTAGAAAATAATAATACAACATTTATGAATTCTTTGGGGCCTTTCCACGTTTTATCAAGTTCCTCGTCTTCTATTTCTGGTGTTTTTACTTCGATTGTTTGTTTTTCTATGTCGATTTCTACTTCATTAACATCGATTTCTTCATCATTTATTTCTTGAGTTTCTTCAGTTTCTTTTTTGCTACTATTACTCTGAACACTTCGTGTAGGCATTAATTATCCGTTTTTTTATTATAAAACGCCCTTATCTTTATACTTAATTATTAAACTCTACACGAATGTAAACGCTCCTTACATTTGACGTTCCATCTACTGCGTCACTTTCTTCTTGCGCAGCGGCAGATCTCACCAATTCTGCTAAAGCTGTATTATCTAATAGTACATTACTAGCAGAAGCACCCTGCCTTACAACGTCTATTTGTAAATGGCAATTTACACCACTTGCCTGATTTACAATTCCAGGAGTTATTTCACCAAAAGTACCGTTAGCAACTAAACACTTATTTAAAGTAGTACTACTCGGCTGAGCAGTTCCAGTTGCAGAAGCACCTCCTTGAACAGTGTGTGTGTAGGTTCTTGTGTGAGAGCTCATTGATTTTCTTAATAATAAGCGATAAAAATAAATATGTGGAAATATTTTTAGAAACTTTTTTAAGCATTTTCAAGAGCCGACACTCTGGTCAATAAGTCATTTATTATAGCTTGCTGTGAAGCAACTGTTCCTTGAAGAGTCGCTACTTTGACCTTTTCCGCTTGTAGTTGTTGGTCTAACTCTTGAATACCTTGAATGCTTAAAGCGAATATATCTTGATATTGGAGCAATAAAGGTGTTTCGTCGCCTTCTTCATTAATCTCTTCACCTGAAACAGTAAATTTGAGTTCTGGTATTTTACGAACGTCCTGCGCTATAAACCCTATTTCTTCGATGTATTGGTATAATCTCTGACCTTTAGAATTTACTTCGTTTTTGACCGTGTCCCATTCGGCGTCTGAAGGTATCCACTGACCCGTATCATCCAAAGATTCTACTATTTTTTCATATTTTTGTGTTTTTATCTTGTTTATAGTGCCTAAAGCGTTTGTTATATCTTGTTCGTGGTATTTTATTCTGTCGTCTGAAATTGTAGAAAACCCACTACTTCCTCCAGACGATCCGTGGACTCTTAAACGAACGCCGTTATTATTTCTACTACTATTTATAACGACCGAACCATTATCCTTCATTAAACATAAAATGCTGGAATTAGTTTGGTTGCCTGTGAAGCTCCCGCTCTCGCTCTCTACGTTAATCGCCCATACCGCACTGTTTGCACTTGAGGCGTTACGGTATTCTTGCCGAAAACTCATTTGTGTAAAGCCTGTATTAGATGATCTTGAATTTTTCTGTTTTAATGTTAAAGCCTCGGTGGCAGTTCCATCAACTATATTTGTGTTATAGCTTAACACTTCGCCAAATAAATCAACAACAAAACCATAATCATCAGCAACCGCCATGTTGCCGCATACTCTAAATTTGCCATCGACATCTAATCTGTTACTTGGTGCTGTTCCGCCTATACCTACATTGCCACTCGCCCTATAGATATCACTCCCGCTCACAGTCCAAGGGCTTGTTCCTGTGTTGGCTAATACATAGGCTTTCGTGGCAGCGTCTTGGTTGTCTGTCGGGTCTGCGACGTTAGTTATTTTGTTACTATTGAGGTCAAAGTCCCCTGTGGCTGTTACGCTACCGTCTTTTTTAAAATATGGTGAAAGATCGGGTGCGGCAGGTATTTGCCCAAAAGCAGCCGCATCGGTAGCATCTGTGCCGTTTGCGATTCCTGTTATTTTGTTACTATTGAGGTCAAAGGCTCCCGTGGCTGCTACGGTACCGTCTTTTTTAAAATACGGTGACACGTCAGGTATTTGCCC
>MDSZ01074041.1_pt1 | contig 15318 bp, 17 predicted proteins | sample 811201 | NCBI WGS metagenome assembly MDSZ01 (sample SAMN05326647, study PRJNA326480) | marine metagenome | isolation source: seawater | place: Indian Ocean: North | collected 2010
ACATTTCGTTAAGAATAATAAAGAGTTTTTATTTGATGCAGAACATTTTTTTGATGGATACAAAGCTAATTCTGAATATGCGCTTAATTGTTTACGTCAAGCTTATGATAATGGAGCGAGGTGGGTAGTTTTATGCGATACTAATGGAGGGACATTACCAAACGAAATAAGAGAAATCGTATCAAAAGTTTCAAAAATAATTCCTGGAAAAAATTTAGGTATACATGCTCATAATGATACTGAAAACGCTGTAGCCAATTCTTTAGCTGCAGTAGAATGTGGAGTTAGACAGATTCAAGGGACCATAAATGGACTAGGTGAAAGATGTGGAAATGCAAATTTAATGTCACTAATACCAAATTTATCTTTAAAAAAATCTTTTAGCGACAAGTTTGAAATAAATATCAAGAAAGATAAATTATCTTCTTTGACAGACTGTTCAAGATTATTGGATGAAATTTTAAATAGAAAACCAAATAAAAATATGCCTTATGTCGGAGCTTCAGCGTTCTCACATAAGGGTGGCCTCCATGTTTCGGCTGTAAAAAAAGATCCAAAAACTTATGAACACATAGACCCTAAAATAATAGGCAATCATAGAAATATTATAGTTTCCAACCAATCTGGTAGATCAAATATTTTGTCCAGGCTTGAGAAATACGGGGTTGAAATCGACTCCAAAGATCAGAAAGTTCAAAAAATATTAGATGAAGTAAAAGACAGAGAGTTTAGCGGTTACTCCTATGATGGAGCCGATGCATCGTTCGAATTATTAGCTAATAGGTTATTAGGAAAAGTTCCTGAATATTTAAAGGTAAAAAGTTACGATGTGAATGTTTCTAAAGAGAGAGAAATAATAACTAAAGCAAAAGTGGTTTTTCTAATTGATGGTAAGGAAATAGAATGTCATGGAGAAGGAAATGGTCCAGTAAATGCTTTAGATAATGCAATAAGATCGAATTTTAAAAAAGTTACAAAGTATTATAATTTTTTTGCAGACTTAAAATTACTTGATTACAAAGTAAGAATTTTAAATACAGGAACAGAAGCAACCACAAGAGTTTTAATTGAAAGCACAGATAAGACAGGGGTTAGTTGGTTTACTGTAGGTGTTTCACCAAACATTATTGAAGCGTCCTTTAAAGCTTTAATAGATAGTCTTGATTATAAGCTCTATAAAGAAAAAGCTCCTGCCAATTCTAATGAAAAATAAATTTGGAATTATTTTGATTAAACCTCAGCTAGGAGAGAATATTGGAGCATGTGCCCGGTCAATGAAAAATTTTGGCTTAGCAAATTTAAAAATTGTCTCACCAAAGTTTTCTTTTCCAAATCATAAAACTAAAGTTACGTCTGTTGGTGCATTTGATATAATTAATAAAACAAAAGTTTATAGTAATATTGAAGATGCGTTGAAAACTTTTGATACAGTAATTTCTTTTAGTGCTCGAAAAAGAGATATAAATAAAAAACATTTAACAATTTCAGACTTTTCCAAAATTTTGAAAAAAATTAAATATAAAAAAGTTGGATTAATGTTTGGTCCCGAGTCCTCAGGACTCTCTAACAAAGATTTATCATATTCAAATTATATTCTTCAAATCCCAACATCAAAAAATTTCAAATCATTAAATTTATCACATTCAGTTACAATAATTTGCTACGAAATTTTTAAAATTCATAATGCAAAACTATTAAACAAATTTGGAAAAAAATTAGAAATCGCTAAAAAATCAAAAATTTCTACACTTATAAATCATTTATTAAACTTACTTGAAACTAAACAATTCTTTATTCCAAAAGAAAAAAAACATTCTATGTTGATGAATATCAACAATCTTATTTATAGGTTGGAGCCAAATGACAAGGAATTGAGGATTTTAGCAAGTATTTTTAGCTCATTGAATAAAAAAAAGATAAACGATAATTGACAAATTAATCTGAAACCTTATAAAAGCTCATTATTTAAATATGACTAAAAGACTTAAATCTAAACATAAAGTTGATAGAAGATTAAAAGCAAATATTTGGGGCAGGCCAAAAAGTCCATTTAACTCCAGAGCATACCCTCCCGGTCAACATGGACAAAATAAAAAAGGTAAACCGACAGATTATGGAATTCAGTTACAAGCAAAACAAAAATTGAAAGCATACTACGGAAATATTAACGAAAGACAATTTAGGAACATTTATAGAAAAGCTCTCTCGAAAAAAGGCGACACAACAGAGAATTTAATTGCATTACTAGAAAGCAGATTAGATACTGTAATTTATAGAGCTAAATTTGCACCTACAGTATTTTCTGCAAGACAAATAATTAATCATGGTCATGTAACTGTAAATAAAAAAAGAGTAAACATTTCTAGCTACTTAGTAAAAAATACTGACACGATCGAAATTAGGGAAAAATCAAAAAAGCTTAACGTAATCGATGGATCTTTACAGAGTAAAGAAAGAGAAGTCCCGGAGTATATAAAATTAGACGATAAAAATAAGACAGCAAAATTAGTTAGAGCACCAAAATTTTCTGAAGTTCCATATCCAGTAATAATGGAACCAAACTTAGTTATAGAATATTACTCAAGATAATTGAACTTTTTAAGTTTATTCAAAAGAAAATTAATTTATCAATTTAAAAAAAAAATACCTATAGATAAAGATCATTTTCCAAATTATACATTAGATGAATTATTCCATCATTATGGAAGCGACAAAGCAAATATTTTTAAAGGTAAAAATTCAAAAGGTCATGGTTTTTCAAATTTTTATTCACTTAATTTAAAGGCGTTAAAAGATAAACAAATTAATATTTTAGAAATAGGATCTTTCGCAGGTTCTTCTGCCGCCGCTTTTTCCAAATATTTCAGTAATTCTAAAATTTTTTGCTTTGACATTAATATTTCTAATTTTAAATATGAGTCAAAAAAAATTTTTGTTTATGGTCTTAATATAAACAATAGACAAAAAACCGATAAAACTCTTAAAAATATATTTAAAAATTACGATTTTGATAAATTTGATTTAATTATTGATGATGGATCACATCTTTTAAGCGATATAACTAAATCTTTAAATTACTTTTTCAAACATCTCAAAAATTTAGGCACTTACGTAATTGAGGATTTCAAGCATCCAAATTACTATAAATATAATAAAGATGTTAACGAGATTTTATTTGACGAGATATTAAACAATTTATCTAAAAAACAATATTTTAATTCAAGTTTTCTGAACAAAGATGATCAAAATTATTTAATGAAATCGATTAAAAACATAAATACTTTTAAAGGCAATTTAAAAGACTCAGATATATGTTTTATAAAAAAAAATTAGCTTAGATAATTCCTTTATCTTCAAAAAGTTTTTTAAGTTCACCTTTTTCAAACATTTCTTTAACTATGTCACATCCGCCGATAAATTCTCCTTTGACATATAGCTGAGGTATTGTTGGCCAATCACTAAAATCTTTAATTCCTTGCCGCAATTTTTCATTTTCTAAAACATTTATTCCTATAAAATTTATTTTTAAATGTTTTAAAACATTTGCTACTGCCATTGAAAAACCACATTGAGGAGAGTCAGGAGTCCCTTTCATAAATAAACAAACATTATTTTCACTTATTGTTTTTTTTATATTTTCTTTAATTTCCATTATTTTCCACAGTTGTTATTGATAAAGCGTGTAAATCATTACCCATTTTTCCTTTTAAGGATTTGTACACCAATTTATGTTGATCTACTTTATTCAGGTTATTAAATAATTTTGACTTTATAGTAGCTGAGTAGTGGTTATTATCACCCATTAAATCTTTTATTTCAATAGAAGCATCTGGTATTGACTCTAGAATAAGTTTCTTAATCTCATTAATCGGTAAAGGCATCAGTAATTGTTATACCATTGATTATTAATTTTAAATAGGTCATTTGTGTCAACTTTCATTTCGCCCTCAATTTCAAAATACTTTTTTTGTGTAAAACCAATTTTTTCAAAGTAAATATTATTCATTTTAAGAATTTTTTCTACTGAATTTAACTTTTTTTGATCAATTTCTAAAACATATCGTCCTTGGTCTTCACCAAAAAAATACTCAATTGGATTCTTTAGTTTTTTAGGTTTTTCAATTTTTATACCTAAATCTGAACCCAAAGACATTTCACTCAAAGTAACAATTAATCCGCCATCTGAAACATCATGAGCTGATAGAACCAACTTTTTATTTATTAAATCTAATACAATTTCACCATTATTTTTTTCATTCAAAAGATTTATTTCAGGTGGAGCACCTTCAATTATTGAATAATTTTCTCTGAGGTAACTACTTTGTTCTAAATGTCCAAATGTTTTTCCTATTAAAATAAGTATGCTTTTTTCATTTTTTAATTTATGGTCTAAAATTTTTGATAATGTATCAATTATTCCTATTCCACCAATAACAGGAGTAGGGTAAATATTTTTTTTATTAGTTCCATTGTAGAACGATACGTTCCCTGATACGACTGGATAATTTAAAAATTCACAAGCTTCTTTTATGCCGTTTAAACATTCAGCAAACTCACCCATTATTTCTTTGTTCTCTGGATTTCCAAAGTTTAAACAGTTTGTAATCGCTAAAGGTTTTGCTCCTACAGAGATTAAATTTCTCCAATTTTCACAAATAACTTGTTTTCCGCCTTTTAAAGGATGTGATTTACAATAATTAGCCGACGAGTCTACACACATCGCTATGGCTTTATCTTTATTATGAATTCTAACTATTGCTGCATCTGAACCTGACCTTTGAACAGTATCACACATTACCATTTGATCGTACTGTGAAGTAATCCAATCTTTATTAGAAAAATTTGGAGAAGATAAAATCTTAATTAATGCGTCTTCTATTTCAACTTTTTTGAGTTTTTTTAAATTTAATTTATTTTCTGGTAGTTTTTTTTTAATCCACTGTCTTTCATAAATTGGAGCTTTAGAAGATAATGCATCAATAGGAATTTCTCCTACAATTTTATTTTTAAATTTTAATATAAGGTTATTTGAACTAGTTGTTTTTCCAATTATTACAAAATCTAAGTCCCATTTTTCAAAAATTTTTCTCGCATATTCCTCTTTGTTATCATCTAAAATAATTAACATTCTTTCTTGACTTTCAGAAAGCATCATTTCATAAGGTGTCATATTTTCCTCTCTACAAGGAACCTTGTCTAATTCAAGCTCAATACCTAAAGAGCCTTTTGAGGCCATTTCAACACTAGAAGATGTTAAACCTGCGGCTCCCATATCTTGTATTGCAATAATAGAGTCATCTTTCATTAATTCTAAACATGCCTCTAAAAGTAATTTTTCAGTGAACGGATCACCGACCTGCACTGTAGGTTTTTTTTCCTCAGAGTTTTCATCAAACTCAGCAGAGGCCATTGAAGCTCCATGAATACCATCTCTTCCTGTTTTTGAACCCACATAAACTACTGATTTATTGACCCCTCGTGCTTTAGAGTAAAATATTTTATTTTTTTTAGCATGTCCTACCGCCATTGCATTTACTAAGATATTTTCGTTATAAGTTTCGTTAAACTTTGTTTCACCACCTACGGTAGGTATTCCTATACAGTTACCATATCCACTTATTCCAGAAACAACACCATTTAATAAACTTTTAGTTTTAGGATGAGAAGGTGAACCAAAGTGAATAGAATTTAATAAAGCTATTGGTCTTGCTCCCATTGTAAAGACGTCTCTTAAGATTCCACCAACTCCAGTAGCAGCACCTTGGTAAGGCTCGATGTAAGAGGGATGATTATGGCTTTCGATCTTGAATACTATTGCATCATTGTCACCAATATCTATGACTCCAGCATTTTCACCTGGTCCCTGTATTACTTGTTTGCCTTTAATTGGTAATTTTTTTAAGTGTATTCTTGAAGATTTATAAGAGCAATGTTCGTTCCACATTGCTGAAAAGATACCTAGCTCAAGCAAGTTAGGCTCTCTCTTTATTAATTTTTTTATATTTTCATATTCATCTAATTTAAGTCCATGATTTTCAATAATTTTTTCCGTAATTTTCATTTTTCTAATTCATCAAACTTTCAAATAAATGAACACCGTCTGTATTAGAGATAAAACTATCAATCATTCTTTCAGGGTGAGGCATCATTCCTAGAATATTTTTTTTAGAGTTATAAATCCCTGCAATATTTTCAATTGCACCATTTGGATTAGAATGGCTATTTATATTTCCTTTTTTATCACAATACTTGAAAGCAATTAAATTTTCATTTTGTAATGTTTCTAAATGTTTGTTATCAGTGAAATAATTTCCCTCGTTATGGGCAATATTTATTTTCAATATTTGATTTAATTTATATTTTGATGAAAATTTTGTTTGATTATTTATTACTTTTATATTTACATCTTTATTAATAAATTTAAGATTTTTATTTCTTAGTAAAGTTCCCTTCAAAAGACCTGTCTCTGTAAGTATTTGAAATCCATTACATATACCTAATATCAAACAACCTGCTTTCGCAGCTTTTATAACTTCATCAATTATAAAGGATTTGCCAGCAATTGCTCCAGAACGTAAATAGTCCCCGTATGAAAAGCCACCAGGAATTACAATTAAATCTGTTTTAGGCAATGAGGTTTCTTTATGCCAAACCATTTGGTTTTTAAACTGCATTTTTTCTAAAGCAACAGCTATATCTCTATCACAATTTGATCCCGGAAAGACAATTACAGATGATTTCATTAGAGTCTATTAACCTTGTAATCCTCTATAATTAGGTTTACTAAAAGCTTTTCACACATTTGATTAATTTTTTCTTTTGCTTTTTTCTCATCACTCTCGTCTATTTCTATTTCAAAAAATTTTCCTTGTCTTATGTTTTTCAAATCATCCATCCCAAGATTATTTAGTGTATTTTTCACTACTGTTCCTTGAGGATCTAAAACGTCTTTTTTTAGTGTTACTGTAACAGAAAATTTCAATTTATTTTTTTTTGAATTTTATTGGTATTGTTTTTCCGAAATTAACTTCACTTATATTAGTTTCTTCAGGCATTATACCTAACCTTCTAGCAACCTCCTGATAAGCTTGAACAATATTACCTAGATCCTTTCTGAATCTATCTTTATCAAGTTTTTTTTCAGTTTTTGCGTCCCATAATCTACAAGTATCAGGGCTAATTTCATCTGCTAAAACAATATCTTTTTTTTCCGTATCTTTATTCCATGCTTTGCCATACTCAATTTTAAAATCTACAAGCTTAATCCCAACAGCCCTGAACATCCCAGATAATATATCATTAATCCTTAATGTAGTTTTATCTATGAATTCAATTTCTTTTACTGTAGCCCAGCCAAAAGAGTAAATATGTTCTTTGGAAATTAAGGGATCGTTTAGTTCATCTTTTTTATAACAATATTCTAGTAAAGGTTTTTCCAGAACAGTTCCTTCTGATATTCCAAGTCTTTTTGTCAAAGAACCAGTAGCAACATTTCTTACTATAAACTCAATTGGATATATCTCAGCCTTTTTTATTAATTGTTCTCTCATATTTAATCTTTTTATTAAGTGGGTTTGGATCCCACATTGAGATAGACTAGTTAAAATAAATTCAGAAATTCTATTATTTAATACACCTTTGCCCTCAACTTTAGCCTTTTTTAGATTATTAAATGCTGTTGCGTCGTCTTTAAAATGTTGAATGACTAAATTTTTGTTATTAGTTTCATAAATTATCTTTGCTTTACCTTCATATAATTTATTACCTTTATTCATTAGATTACTTTTTTTTTAGACTTCTTTTAAAAATTATATTAATTTTTTTCGTATGGTAACTAAAATTAAATAATTTTTTAAGCTTATTAACAGGTATTTTTTCTGTAATTTTTTTATCTAAAATAATATTCTTCAAAAAAGATGAGTTTTTTGTCCAGGTTTCCATAGCGTTTTTCTGAACTATTTTATAACTTTCCTCTCTAGTAAAACCAGCGGTAGTTAATTCAAGCAATACTCGTTGTGAAAAAAATATTCCATTGGTTAAATTTAAATTCTTCATCATTTTTTTTGGATAAATATTGAGATTTTTCACCACATTATTCAATCTGGATAAAGCAAAATCCAACGCAATTGTTGCATCTGGCCCAATATTTCTCTCAACAGCAGAGTGAGAGATATCTCTCTCATGCCATAAAACAATATTTTCTAAAGCAGGTATCACACTTGATCTTATTAGTCTTGCTAAACCTGTAAGATTTTCACTAAGGATAGGATTTTTTTTATGAGGCATTGCAGATGATCCTTTTTGTTTCTTGCCGAAGAACTCTTCTACCTCTAAAACTTCTGTTCTTTGCAAGTGTCTGATTTCTACTGCAAATCTTTCTATTGAACTGGCAATAATCCCGAGCGTAGAAAAAAATTGTGCATGTCTATCTCTAGGTATTATTTGTGTAGAAATTGGTTCTACACTTAAATTCAATTTTCTCGCCACATATTTTTCAACTTTTGGATCAATATTGGCAAATGTTCCTACAGCTCCTGATATAGCACATGTAGATATTTCATTGATAGAATTTTCCAGTCTTTTTTTATTTCTTAAAAATTCCTGATAAAAGGTTAACATTTTTAACCCAAAAGTAATTGGTTCAGCATGAACACCATGGCTTCGCCCAATACATAATGTATACTTATGTTTTAATGCTTGTCTTTTAATCGAATTTAATAATAGGTCTATATCTCTTAATAGAATTTCACCTGATTGTTTTAATTGAAGATTAAAACATGTATCCAAAACATCAGAGGATGTCATTCCTTTGTGCAAATATTTTGCTTCTTTACCAGAACCCGCTGTTATAGAAGTTAAAAAAGCAATCACGTCATGTTTTACTTTATTTTCGATCTGTAAAATTTTTTTAACGTTAATTTTTGCTTTAGACCTAACTTTTTTGGCAACACCTTTTGGAATTATCTTAAATTTTTCCATAGCTTCGGCCGCAGCTAGTTCTATTTCAAGCCAAATAGAATATTTATTATAATCCTTCCAAATATTCTTTATTTCTTTTCTGGAATATCTTTCAATCATTTCTACTTTAAATATTTAGGTAATGTAAAAATTTCACAACCATCTTTTGTTACTCCTATAGTATGTTCAAATTGTGCAGATAACGATTTATCTTTTGTTACAGCTGTCCACCCATCATTAAGTATTTTAGTTTCATAATTGCCAATATTAATCATAGGTTCTATTGTAAAAATCATTCCAGCTTTTAATTTTTTACCAGTTCCTTTCTTTCCATAATGTAAAATATTGGGTTCTTCATGAAAGGATTTGCCGATACCGTGCCCACAAAAATCTTGCACAACAGAAAAACCCTCTGCCTCTACGTAATTCTGTATTGCGGATCCAATATCTCCTAAAAAAGTATTTTCTTTAACAACACTTATAGCTTTCATCATAGCTTCATAAGTAGTTTTAACCAGTTTTTTTGCTTTAACAGATACTTCTCCAATTTCAAAAGTTTTACTAGTATCTCCATGCCATCCATCTTTTAGTGCTGTTACATCAACATTTAAAATATCACCCTCTTTTAAAATTTTATCTGAAGGTATTCCATGGCAAACTACATGGTTTACAGATGTACAACATGACTTAGGAAAACCTCTATAAAAAAGTGGAGCAGAATAAGCTCCGTGATCATTTATAAATTCAAAACAAAGTTTATCAATATCATTTGTGCTTACCCCAGGCTTAACTATTTTACCAACTTCAACTAAAGCCTCAGCGGCAATTATACCAGCTGTTCTAGTTTTTGCAAAAGCTTCTAAATAGTTTTTATTCATTTAAATCAAAATTTATCTTTTTATAAAGTTTTATTCCTTTTGACGAAAATTTACAATCGTAGCAAAGAATATTTAATTTTTTTTTAGCACTTTTCTTTAACAAGTGATAATATTCGGGATCAATATCTTTAGCTATTGAAAAATTTTTACAATCACTTCTTTGAATTACATATAAAAGATAGATTTCAAATCCCTTTTTTTTTGCCTTGATTAATTCATTTATGTGTTTAAGACCTCTCGTTGTAATAGCATCGGGAAATTCTGCAAGACCCTTTTTTCTTGAAAGAGTTACATTTTTTACCTCAATAAAAATCTTTTTATTGTTTCTTAAAATCAAGAAGTCGAACCTAGTATTATTTCCAAATTTAACTTCTTGATCAATCGTAGTTGGGTTAGTGAATTCATTTATTATGTTGTTATTTAAGGCATCAAATACAATCTTATTTGTTAAATGGGTATTAATTCCTACTTTTGAATTATTTATCTCAATTATTTGCAGAGTGTATTTTAGCTTTCTATTCGGATTATCAACTTGACTTATCCAAACGCGGTTACCCTTAGTTAATAAACCCATCATTGATCCAGTATTTGGGCAGTGAGCAGTAACAATTTTTCTATTAATTTTAATGTCAACAAAAAATCGCTTATATCTTTTAATGAATTCTCCTGATATTAATTTTTTATTAAAGTTCATATATAAATATTAACCTATGAAGAAAAAAAATAAAAAAGTAAATGCCGCAATTTTAATAATTGGTAATGAAATTTTATCTGGAAGAACGCAAGATAAAAATGTTGCTTTTATTAGTAATTGGTTAAACTCAAACTGCGGAATAATTGTTGAAGAAGTTAGAATTATACCTGACGTTGAAAAAATTATTATTTATAATGTTAAATTGTTGTCAAAAAATTTTAATTATGTTTTTACTACAGGAGGTATTGGTCCTACTCATGATGACATTACAGCTCAATCTATTGCTAAAGCATTCAATGTTAAATATTCCTATCACAACAAGGCTTATAAGATACTAGAAAATTACTATGGGAAACAAAAATTTAACGATGGAAGAAAAAAAATGGCAAAAATGCCAACTGGTTCAAAACTCATATTAAACCCATCAAGTGCCGCTCCAGGTTTTATTACAAAAAATGTTTTATCGCTTCCAGGAGTACCCTCGATTTTAAATTCAATGATAGAAAATTGTAAAAAGTATTTAGTTAAAGGGATGAAAGTTCACAGTAAAACGTTAAATATATTTACTGTCGAAAGCAATATTTCTAAAAAGTTGGGTATTATACAAAAAAAATATAAAACATCAGTCGATATTGGAAGTTACCCTTTTTTTAGATTAGGAAAAATTGGCGTGTCTTTAGTAACAAGATCAACTTCTAAGAAAAAATTAAACCAGGTTAACAAAGATTTGATAAATCTAGTTAAAATAAAAAAAATTAAAATATTAAAAGTTTAAATCAAAGCTAAGACTTCATCCACGGTAATTGAGTTAATATCTTTTGAATTGTGGATTTTTTTACTATCTAAAACTTTTATGTATTTATTTCTTGGTGCAAATTTTTCAGATTTTGTAGGTCCAAATAAAACAATCATAGGTACATCAGCTAAGGATATCATATGCATTATTCCATTATCTATAGAAACAGCTGTATCTAATCTTGATGATAAAGCAGTTACAAGAGCAGGACAAGACAAATTGGATTTAGTTTCAGGAAAAATTGCTGATGGAACCTGATTTTTAATTTTTTCAATTAATTCAGTTTTGTCTTTTTCAACAAAAAAAACGGGAGTTTTATTTTTTGAAATTATTTTATTTGCCAACGCTGTGAACTTGTAAATAGACCAACTTTTTTTTCTATATTTGTTACCTTGTGTTAAAGAAAAACCAACATAGTTTGAATTGGGAAGTAATCTTCTAGCTTCCTTTAAAATCTCTTTAGGCAATCTATTCACTTTAAAATCTAATTTTATTACGTCCTCTTCTAAAAATAAGCTTAAATTTTGTAAGTGATCTAGAGAATATGATTTAATTTTTGTTGAGGAAAAAAATCCATTCATTGTCCTAGAATAAAATTTTTCATGAGGAATTTTTTTTAAGATTAATGTGTTTCTTAATTTAGATTGCAAATCTATAATTAAGTCAAATTTTCCATAAGATTTTTTCAAAGTATTTTTTTTAGCAAAAAAAAGATGCCACCATCTAAATCCAAAATATTTTAAATTAAGATCTACAGTCTCTAAAGGAATATTATATTCTATTAACTTTCCTTTGAAATGATTTTCATGGGCCCCTAAATAAAAAAATTTCGATTTTCTAAAATGACTTTTTAAACTTAAAATTAATGAAAAAAGCTGAATAGAGTCACCTAATCCTCCTCCAGAATTATATATTAAGATTTTTTTCATTCGATAAATACTTTATAAGATTTAAATAATAATATAAATGTCATATAAATATTACATAAAATATAATGTGCCCTCGTGGTGAAATTGGTAGACACAAAGGACTTAAAATCCTTGCCCTTTTGGGAGTGCCAGTTCGAGTCTGGCCGAGGGCACCACTCTTATTATGAATAAAATTATTATAATTTCAGATAAAAATTTAAAATCTTTAAAAATTAAAAAAGAGATTACCAAAATTTTAAAAAATAAAGAAGTTAAAATAGTAAATTTAGTAATAGTAATTGGTGGTGACGGATTTATGTTATCAATTTTAAAAAAAAATAAAGGTAAAAAAAAATTTTTTTACGGTATAAATTCTGGAAATTATGGTTTTTTGATGAACAAGTATTCAAAAAAAATGTTTTTAAACAATATTCTTAAATCTAAAACCACGAGTATTTATCCCTTAGAGATGTCGGTATATTCAAAAAATAAAGTTAAAAAAAGTATAGCAATTAATGAAGTATCTATATTAAGACAAAGCAGGCAGGCAGCAAATTTATCAATAAAAAATAATTCAAAATTCATTATTAAAAAATTGGTTTCCGATGGTGTTTTGGTTTCCACCCCAGCTGGGAGCACAGCTTATAATTTATCTGTCTACGGACCAATTTTAGATTTAAATTCAAAAAGAATTTCTATTGCACCAATTAGTGCATTCAGACCAAGAAGATGGTCTGGAAGAATTGTAAGTGATAAATCAAAAATTATAATTGCGAACTTAAATCCCTTTAAAAGACCAATCAGTGCAGTAGCTGATAATGTTGAAGCGAGAAATGCTAAAAAAATTGTAATTAAAGTTCAAAAAAAATTAAGGTTTAATCTTTTGTTTGATAAGAACAGGAGTTTACAAAAAAAAATTAAACTTGAGCAAATAAGAAAAGAAACAATCTAAAAATTTAAATCACTCAATTTTTCAAATAATATTTTATTTCCTGAATAATTAAAATGAATATCATTTTTAATATAATATTTTTTAATCAATTTCTTAGGCTTTATATGATCTAGCTCATCAAAAAATGTTGGAAAATAATTAATAAAATATTTGCATTTATTTGAACAAAAATCATTCCATATTTCTACCTGTTTTGATTTTTTTATATCATGTATAATTTGACCAGGGTGAGGGTATACAGCTACTGATAGTGATATATTTTTATTATTAAGATATTTATAAAGCTCAGTCATATGATAAATAGAATTTTTAATACCTAATTTGATATTTTTAGACTCTTCAATAAACGTCCAATTGCTTCTTACGAAATCTTTCCTATAAATATATATTTTTGGTTTAATAGTTCTTTTAATTTTGATTATTGACAATTTTAATAATTCGTAGATCGGAAAATTTTTTTGGTTTTTTTTGAAATTTTTCTTTAGATTAGTTTCAATAGGTGTCTTACTACAAACTTTTTTTTCACATTCTATATAGTTGTTTGCCTCATCATCTATGTCACTAATATCAATAAAAACTATAACATCTTTTACTGCTAATCCCTTTTCAATAAAGTGAAAAATTTTATTCTTATATATTACAGGACTGTATGAAGAAACTCCCATATTATAAATTCTATGATCTAATTTTTTTGATAACATCCCCGCGAAAGTTTGGTTATAATCCAAACCAATACCTTCAACAAAACTATCTCCTATCAAAATGATATCCTTTTTTTTATTATTTGTAATTTCGCAATGTTGTCTAAAACCATTCTTATCTGTGCATGTGTTATATTCTTCTTTACCCCAAGTAGATTTTGTTTTTATATTTGGTTTTAAAGTGTGATGGTAAAAATCATTTTTAATCCTATATTTTTTTTCAGCATCCCTCTTTATCTTCAGAGCTTGCAGTTTCTTTTCCTCAGAAAGAATAATCTCTTTGTCATATAAATATCTTAAAATTTTATTTCCCAAAGTATAATCAAAAATTATAAAAGCAAAAATTGAAATTAAAAATATATATAAAGTATTTTTCATAAAAGAATTTATTTTAAAGTTTCAAATATATTTGCTCTTTGCGTATTTATCAATAATTTGAAATTTAAGTGATTTAATGGTGCCCCCACACGGACTCGAACCGCGAACCTATTGATTACAAATCAATTGCTCTACCAAATTGAGCTATGAGGGCTTTTTATGTTCTTTAAAATATATTAACAAAAAAAACAATCAAAATTAAATTATATTTTATTTAATTGACTGAGAAATATGATGACATACCACTGACACAGTGTTTGATATATTTAAACTTTCAATATTCTTATTTATATTAACTTTAAACCTAAAATCAGAATTTTGAAGAGTTTTAGCTTTTATTCCGTAGCCTTCTGAACCAAATAGTAACACATTTTTACCTTTCCAATTATTTTTAGTGAAGTCTTTAGATGCAGAAACATCAAAAGCACTTATCCAGAAATCTTTTGTTTTGAGATATTTTAAAGCAGTATTTAAGTTAGAAACTTTAAAAATCTTTAAATGCTCTGTACCGCCACTAGCACTTTTGTATAGTAATTTGCTTTTAGATGGAAAAGATCTTTCTTTAACAATTAATCCATCAATATTAAATGCCACTGCAGATCTAATTATTGCACCTATATTTCTTGGATCAGTAACTTCTTCAAGTGCTATTAAATTGAGATTTTGATTTTTTTTTTGAGCCACAAACTCTTTTAATGTAATTTCATCTAAATGTTCAACTTCTGCCACTAATCCTTGATGTGCAGTTTCATCTCTACCACATAAATTATCTAATTCCCTTTTTGATTTATAAAAAACATTTATTGATCTAAACAAATTGTATGATTGATTTTCCCTATTAAGTTTTTTTTTTGCATCTTCGGTTAAAAAAACTCGCTCAATTTTTCTAGATGGATTTTTAAGTGCCTCCAGAACAGCATGCTTTCCAACTATTAAAAAAGTCGTTTTTTTCATGATTTTTCTAGTAAATTTTCAAATTACTAGCATATTTTAAGGCAAAATGATTTATTGCAATTATTTAATAAATGCTTATAAAACGCTTGTTGTTAAATG